>Ga0076930_100277_pt1 | contig 60350 bp, 58 predicted proteins | sample HotLakConsoUCCRE_FD_71149 | JGI IMG/M metagenome (GOLD analysis project Ga0076930, IMG submission 71149) | Hypersaline microbial mat communities from Hot Lake, Washington, USA - Hot Lake Consortium UCC-RE (version 3) (version 3) ...
TATCAAACAGGGTGAAACCAGGCCTTCTTTTTCTACTGTTTATGGGACAGCAGTGCCGTAAACCCTAAACCGTAAACCATTGTTTTAACTCCTCCGGCCCCTCCGGCAACCCCTTCAAAACCCTCCAATGCAACCCCGACCGCGGAAACACCACCACCCACACCGTCAAAAAAATCAGCAAAAAATACAACCGCACACTCTGATTGGCCACATACCACTCCTCCAACCGCCCCTTGTACGGCATAATCACCTCGTCATACAACCGATCCGCATCCGCCGCATCGGCCATCATCTCCTCCTCCCCCCGAAAAACAATCGAACCCACCCCCGACAACCCCGGCCGAACCTTCACAATCTCGGCCTGGGATCGGGCCGGAAACGCATCAAAACACCGCTGCGTCTGCGGCCGCGGCCCAATCACACTCATATCGCCTTTCAGGATATTGAGCAGCTGGGGTAACTCGTTGATTTTGGTGGCTCTGAGAAATTTCCCGAATGGCAACACCCGAGGATCGTCCTTCACCGTGACCGTCCCGGTTCCGAGATTGGGGCTGTTCTTGAGCATGGTCGCGAATTTGAGCAGCTTGAACAGTTTCCCACCGATACCAACACGCTGCTGAGGGAAGAACACCTCGCCCTCGCCAGTTACACGAAGAACGATCATGACCGGAATCAAAAACAATCCGAAAATCACCAGTGCCAGTCCAGAAGTCAGCACGTCGAGAAATCTTTGCATATAGTTTTTGCCCCACAATGACAGGCAGGCCTCATCGTTTCATATGAAATAACATAACGCACCAAAAGCGCCCCAAAGCCTCGAGGGAAACCAAGCAAACGCTATGCTGCAGTGGTTCAGCCCTTCGTTTAATCGAATCACGGCAATGAGCCAGCTGGCAATACGATTCCGCTGCGATCAATCAACATCGAACAGCCTGCGCCATCGGCAAAAGACAGTAGCATGATGGAAGCTCGGAGAAAAGCGGCAGTCAGCTTTCGCCGCCGCGAGCAGCGCTTTGGACCGGCAGCGACAGGGCAAACTGGTGTAGCCGTCGGATTCGGACGCCCGCTGAAGCCACATGCTAGGATCAGTCAGTCTGACGCCACTAACACTTACCTAATTGCATAAGCGAATCATTCCAGAAGCATGAAACTCAACAAAAATATGATTCTGCAAAGAGCCTTCGATCTGGACGTAACGATTCAGGGAGAGAAGATTCTACTGCGGTGTGCCGGTAAAACTAAACTCGTGAGTGATCAGGCGTTGGCGATTTTGGACGTATTCGCTACACCACACTCGGTCGAGCAAGGGATCAAAAAACTAACCGAAAATGTGAAGGGTGCCCGTGATTGGATGCACATGAGCAACCAAGTTCTGAACATGATTCACGCAGGCATTCTTTGTTCTCCCGATGAAAGGGTCATCCTATTTCCTTCCCACTCTGGTAAATTTGACAGTCCGAATATACACATCAGAATGCTCAACGACCATGCTCGAACTTCTGCCTATCGGCAAGCCCTGGATCGCATGATTCTGCCTAGCGACGTGGTTGTTGACATAGGAACTGGCACTGGGATTTTGGCCGCTTTGGCAGCATTGGCCGGTGCGAAGCGAGTTTATGCCATCGAGCGAACCGCCAACATGGCTAGAATGGCTCAAGACTTTTTTCACGCCAATGGATTGGAGGACCGCATCACGATGTTGGAGGGCGATTCGACGAGAATTGAGCTGCCGGAAAAAGCCGATGTGCTAGTCAGCGAGATTATCGGCAACGATCCTTTGGCCGAGGGCATGATTCAGACGACAGCAGATGCGCGAAAACGCCTGCTTAAGCCCGATGCAAAGATAATCCCTTCTCTCATCAGGCTGCTTTGCCTACCGCTAACATTGCCTGACGAGCTCTACCAAAATTCCGTTTTTACCGAATCTCAAGTCGAGAAATGGGCGCAGTGGTATAAACTGAATTTTTCAAGCTTTGCTGACGATAGTGTTAAACGGTCGTTTTCAACCCTCGCTAACACCTATCAGGCGCGAAAGTGGCCGCGACTGGCAGCTCCGATTGAACTCGCAGAAATTGACCTTTCCGCAAATTCGTCCGTAGTGATCGATACCACCAAAAAGATATCTATTGAGAGCTCAGGAACGTTTAACGCATTGATTCTTTGTTTCGAAGTCAAGCTTAGTGAAGGCGTTAATTTGTCAACTGATCCTGAATTGGCAACGCCCTCCAACCATTGGGCCAACTGGGTATGGCTCCCCGGCAAATGCTTGCAAGTTCGTGCAGGTCAAAAGCTCGAGATACGCTATCGGTTTGACGAGCGCCGCCATTCGGAGTTTGAAGTACATCTTCGGGAGTAGTGAATTACGTTCGGCTCATTGAGGGGCCGCATAGGCGAACGTAAACGCTCTCGGCCTGGGGCTCTCACCTGAGCATGGTCGGAAACTTTTGTCCCGATCTTCGCATGAAACGCAGACCCCCCGTTAAACCTACTAAAGCGCTCGGCGTGACCTGGCGACAGGCCACTATTGGTCCCTCTGCGACTTGTTGTAGCGCAGCAGCGTTCCTGCGGCTCCGGGTGGGTCGCCAGTGGCAAAGCCCAGACCAAAATACCAAGTGTCCTCAATGCGTGCGAAGCTGCGGGCCAGGTTCGCATGGCGGAAATGCAGCACCTCGCGCCAGACATCCAGCGCCATGCCGGTCTCCTCGGAAAGATGAGCCGCCCGCGCAGCCTTTGCCTCCAGGGAGTAAATCGCGATCCGGTATCCGCCATTGGGTTGAGGCGCGTTCGCCAGCACGAAAAGCTTGTCGTCATGAATGAGAACCGCCTCCCCCAAGGCATCCGAATCGGGCAGGGTGACTCTGCGCCCCGGCCCATCTGCCGGCTTGACCACAAAATCAGCGGACTGATTGTAGTAGTCACCATAGTTAGCGCGATGCAGACTATAGCCGCGCAAGGGGGCGAACCACAACTCGCCGAAGAGCACCGGCTTGAAGGGCCAGAGCGTTAACCCCGTGTCGCGCTCGGGACTCAAAGGAACCAGACGATGTAGTTCTCCACTAGCGGGCGCCACCCATTGCTCGATTGCCGAATTCCACCGCACTAACGGCGGAAACACAGTTAACTCTGGCCGATGAGCCCGCCCAACAGCACGCCCAGGCTCCTCAGACCCCCAGCTCAGCCAGCGGGTGCTGGCGTAGAGCCCATCATGCAAGTAGAACACCGAAAAAAACCAATTGGCAGCCCGATTCCGCTGCGACGTGACCTCATCCACCAGCGCGCCACTTTCCGCCCAAGGCTCTAATGTTATGGCAGACCGATACAGAGGCAACTCCTGAACACCACCTCGGGTGTTCTGAACTGCAAGCAAAGGCAGGGCAACGCTGCCGGTACGTGCCCTCGTCAGATTATGCGGGCGCCGACTGTTGCCGACTCCGATTACCCAGTCTTCATGGATTACAAGATCCCGAATATGGGCAGTGAGGAACGTACGGGAACTCACAAAATGCGTCCATGAACCGTCGGGATCCCGACGATAGAACTTGCTTCGATCGCCAATTTCACCTTTGGGATCGGCCGCTGGAATGTAGAGCACGCCGTCCAGTACCCGAAACAGCTCAATGGCTTCTTGATCAATTACTGCCTCCGGGCCATCGCCCCATTTCTGCATGGCGTGATCATAGGCCCAGATCGGCACGGGCCCAGTATTGCGAACTGTGCTACCCATCCCGATAAAAATTTTGCTATCGAAGGACTGTAGATCCCAGATATTCAAACTGTGGCCACGCTGGCGAGACTGAGCAGCCTTGTTGCCCAGGTCCATCAACCCATCTGCCTTTGGCGCTTCAGTCGCAAAGAGCACTGGAACCGAAGCAGCTAAAACTGACAAAACCCAAAGGGATCGAACCCAGTGCCCCAATCCAATCCACCTCCGACACATGCAAAAAGCTGAATTCATATCTATCAAAGGTCGCAGCTATCGACGAGCCGACCTGGTAGAAGCTTTACTGAAAACACCTCATCTACTGGCGACTCAAAATAGAACCACGCAATAGTGTTCCCAGACATAGTATCCACGACTGAAAAACCGGATTGTCTTTGCTGCGCATTCTCGGTAATTGATATCCCGGAAAAAAGCGAAGACTCTCTAACCTTTGACAATCCGATAAAAGCAAGTTGATCATGAAAATCGATTCCGCGGGGGAACCCAGGCAACCGAGCAACGTAATCGATATTGCCCGTATTTCGATCAGCAAGACAGAGATGACCACTGCCAGACTCAAGAAGCCAGAGCTCTGTCCCTAGAAGACGAGGCGAATGAGGCATTGAAAGACCATAAGAGACAATTTCATCGCTAGCCGCATCAATCAGAACGCCTCCAAATGCGCGATTGGCGCGCCATCCTCCGGCTGTATCTTGCATTCCAAGCGCTGTCGCGTAGGCAAGTTTACTGCCGTCGAAACAAAACCCATTCAAATGGCAGCGATCTTCAGCTGCCAAGTTCGAGATGAAATTAGGCTGCCACCGGAGAAGCCAGTGCTCGGAACCAGCAGCTGTGCGACTGAAGGTGCAAACACATGAGGACTTGGTATTTATAAACCAAACTTCATCGCCGTTTAACTTCACTTCATGGATATCAATTTCACCAGTTTGGTGCATGGATACCCTCTCAAAACCTTGCCCCTCTGCACCCTGCCAGCTAGCATCAACAGCTTGAAAGATTTCAACTGTTCTTTTGGTTCCTACCGCCAAAACAGTTCTCTCGAAATCCATTCCCATCGGGCGCTCGAATGCTACCGGGGCTACACTTAGCTGTCCCTCGAATGAAGAAATGCAGTACACAATTCCATTCTGATAGGTCGAAACCAAGACCGAAATGCTCTTCTCTTCCAATACATCACTAAGTGACTCCGAGAACGAAAACGGAAAGAATGAATCCGAATGACTATCTGCATACATTGGCTTGAAGAAAATAGACGGTCGCTTATCTGCCTGCATCAGCTCTTCTTGCTCGGCAACAGGCTGAGCCAACGCAGTCAACTCTGTCCTTCGTTGCTTTACACGGGATTTAACCGCATTGGGCAAAACATTTTCACCCCCCCGGTCGCCAGCTAGTGCACTCAACAAAAAAGCCCTGTTGACAAGACCAAAAACCGACATTCCGCCAGGAAGTTGCCAGTCAGCACAAAATGAAGCAATATGATCCGTTAGTTGCGATAGAGCATGGCTATATTCCAAATGGCCATCTTTGGTTTCTTGATGCATTGAATACAGTCGATTCCATTGCGCAAGAAAGAAGAGTAGAGAATTTTGAAGTCTTCGAAAACGGCTGCCCACATCAAACCCGAATGAACCGAGAATTTTCAGAACAAGTTCAATCTGCAGCTCAAGCAAACTCGGATGGATTACTTGCCAATTCACTTCGAGAGCTGGCAGATAGCTGGGCTGATTGAAATCAAGTAACCTTACTTTGCGTTTTGAGATTTGCGGGAACTTGGTGCCGCATTGCAGCAAATTGAACTGCCGCAGCATTTGATCAAGCGGAGCAGAAGGGACGTAATCACTCGCCAAGACCAGTGCAGGCGCCGCGGACAACCGTCGCATTCGGTATCCGCAAAAACCACTGAAGGCGATGATATTTCCAGCTTGGAAGACCTTTGCTACCGCCGTGGGCGTGCATCTGAATTCAACACTTCCGCATAGTATGAAGTAGATGCGTGCCTGCCCCCTACACAGAGGAGAAACGTGATACCCCGGGGCCGTGAAATCCACCTCATTAAACTCGATAATCTCCCCGGTTCGAACACAACCCCCCAAAGTATTGAGCAGCCCATCCACGCTCTTGAAGAAACTAAAGCACTCATCCGAATCGCCAGCGAGCTCCTTGGCTACAGGAAGTGAAATTGCCTTTGATCCTGGACAAAGCACAGACTGTTTGAATAGATTACTTCGGAGGCCGTCGTCGAAAGTAATTTCAAACACGTCTGACTCGAAAGTAATGGGTAAATGCGTGAAAATCACTGTGGAGCCATCGACACGACAAAGTTTATGCTTGGATCTACTCTCGAGTATTGCATACGGAAAAACAAATCAGGCTGGATCACGAATGACAAATATTCCTGGGCCTAGTAAACATGGCTCTTCCCGGTTTTGTGTGGGCAGCCTGACTTCGGTAGGCTACGCGCTGGCCCAGATTTCCATCCATCAGCATGCACGATCGAGAGCTTTATCGACAGATTCTTGGTGTTCAAGCACCCTGGCAGGTGTCCGAGGTTGAAGTGGATCTCCCCGGTAACGGCGTGACGGTTCATATCGAGCATTCCGGAGAGGGGCTTTCCTGCCCTGAGTGTGACCAGGCGGCGCCTGGCTACGACACTCGAGAGCGTCGCTGGCGGCACCTGGACACCTGTCAGTACAAGACCTGGTTGGTGGCGCAGGTGCCGCGAGTGAAGTGCCCGGAACATGGCGTGCTTCAGCTGCCGGTGGCTTGGGCCGAGAGCAACAGCCGCCTGACGGCGCTGTTCGAGGCGCTGGTGATCGACTGGCTGAAGGTCGCCACGATCTCCGAGGTGGCGACAAGGTTGGACCTGAGTTGGTCGGCCGTGGCTGGTGTGCAGCAACGGGCGGTGGATCGGGGTCTTCAACGCCGAGCCCAGGCGTTTCCGGCATCGATTGGCATTGATGAGACCGCGTTTCAGCGCCGCCATCAGTACGTGACCGTCATCAGCAGCCAGGACCGGGTGTTGCATGTGGCCGACGACCGCAAGAGCACGACACTGGACGCCTGGTATGCCTCGCAGCCAACCAACGTGCTGGCCAGGCTGGACACGGTGTCGATGGACATGTGGCGTCCTTACATCGACTCGACGCTCAGGCATGTTCCGGAGGCCCAGAGCAAGATCGCCTTCGACAAGTTCCACGTCGCCCAGCACCTCGGCGACGCCGTCGACAAGGTCCGCCGGGCCGAGCACAAAGCCCTGCTGGCTGCTGAAGGTGAGTCGTTGCTGACCCGGAGCCGCTACCTTTGGCTGCGGCATCCTGACCGGATGAACACCAAGAGCTGGCAGCGTCTGAAAGAACTGAAAGCTGTGAACCTGAAGACCTCGCGGGCCTGGGCGATCAAGACCCATGCCATGTGCCTGTGGGGCTACAAGTCTCGAACCTGGGCGCGCAAGGCCTGGATGGCCTGGTACAACTGGGCGATTCGATCGCGACTGGAACCGGTCAAGAAGGTGGCCCGAATGGTGAAGAAACATCTCGAAGGCATTCTCACTGCCGTTGTCACCGGCGCGACCAATGCTCGGGCTGAAGGCTTCAATACCATGATCCAGAAGATCAAGCGCGATGCGCGAGGCTTCCGGAACAAGGATCGGTTCAAGGCTGCGATCTATTTCCATTTGGGTGGCCTGGACCTTTACCCGGAAGCAGTACGAAAGTGACTGCTACCCACACGAATCAGTGATGAGCCGTAAACATAAAGGGCAACACTCATCAACCTGAGCTTAAATCGAGTTTACAGTACTCAGCAACCACTGCTGGTGGCTCATTAACGGGGTAGTTTCCATGTTGAACCCAAGCATGGAGCATGAACAACCCTGTTTCAGAGTCCTTCTTGACGCCTGTGACGATATCCGCTTGGCATCCAGCAAACCGCAGTAGCCACCACAGAAAAATGGACTTATGCAAGCAGCTTCCAAGCAGTCTCTTCGGCAACCTCAAACTCCCAAAGCGCTTGGCCAAACGAAGGCTCCTCATGGTTATTGCCTTACCACCGGGCGGCGGCTCAGGTGACAACACCGAAAGAAGACGCACGGTACGCCTGTAACCGAAAGTCGAGAGACAGACTCTAATCAGGGGCAAAAAAAAGATAGCGCCACAGATAATTAAGACCGCCTCTATCCGTCGCATCAAGGTATCAATCTACTTGGCAATCTCAAGCAGACCAGACTCAGTCAATTTCGAGGTAAACTCCAGGAAATCAGCCCTAATCGTGTCCTTGTCTGCATCATACTCAGACAACAGCGCATCAACGGCATCATCAATCGCACTATGAGTTAAGGCAGCACTCCAAAACTTTCTCCCAACGGAGTCGAGGGAGTAGTACACTTCCGAGTCAACCTGGAACAGAACTAAATCCTGGTCAAGTTCCTGCGCGATAACAGAAGATGGCTGCTTATATAAACCTGATGGCATTGATCTCTCCAAATCCTTAATTGGTTGACCTTGCTAGGTATTTCTTCTGATCCTTCATGGGCTTGGTCCTTCAAAACATATACTAATTGACACTCAGAGCAGTTACTTCTGGCCAGTTCCCAGGGAAATCCATAGAGTTTCTTGAAGCCTCTGAGATGCAAGAACCGTCAGGATCAAAAATTCTGATGGTCCATTGCCAAATATAGGTACTGCCGGTAAATTTAGCGGAGATTTCAGCCGCAATCCGGGAACCTGGCAAGCAGTTTATTTTGCCTATAGGCAACACACTCTGCCCATAGATGGCGTGCTTGGCGGACGGGTGATTGCTTATTGCAACTTCATGAGCTAAAAGGCCATCAAACCACAAACCAATACCCGACACCTGACAGTGATCACGCAATTCCCACTCGACCGAACTGGAAAAGCCAAAATCGTTAATCGCTTGATAGTTGATGCGTGCTAATAGACTTGGAGGTGATTTGATGGCCGAAGGCTCTAGTCGGGAACGCCAAACTCTTGACATTTCGACGTCGGCCAGCGCTTCGAGATTCAAACCAAACAGATTATTTCGCCATGGTCGATCAATTAAGCATTCGACCATTGGATCGTCGACAGGAGCCGCGAATATGGTGTCCTCCAGTGGAATCATGACCCCACCGGGCTTTAGCAAGCGCACTCGAGCATCTTTGAGCGTTGGTAGATGGCGATTGAATAGCGGTAAAGCCCCCCGCAAGTCAGAAACAACGACATCTACCTGACAATCCAGAACAAGATTCTGCGAAAGCCCCCGAAAAAACTCAACCCTGTCACCCACCCCATTTTCCCGGGCGAGTAACGGGCCATAATTCACAGCAAAACTGGGCTCTACCGCAAACACCTTACTAGCCCCCATTTTGGCTGCAGCGATGGAGAAAATCCCGGGCCCTGAACCGATTTCAAGCACTCGATCCCCAGGACGGATAACCCGTTGAAGAGCCTTCAAATAACCCTCTACCCGAACGTCATCCTCCGCCATACGGCCATATTCATAGAGTGTATTCACTTGGGCTTATACGGTGGGCCATTAGGGACTGAGCTATTGACCTGATAGATCGGCGCTCATTGATCAGGCTACGGGCATACAGGGTTCACGAAAGAGAATAACGCTCAACGAAGTAGGTGAACCGCTGAATACCTGCACTAAACCAAATGCTACTCTATTTCACCCAAATCAGAGCACCTTCAACCGCCATGCATCGCCTCAAGGCAACCTGGAAAAGGAGACCTCAACGGCCAACTCTACCGAAGGAACTGAATGACCCAGTCGACATAAAAACAATGATTCAGGCCGCTCGGACGGCGACCCTCAGCAGTCAACTCTAATTATTAGGAAGCGCCCTTCGGCTCAGGACTCGTCAGCAAAACCATATCATCGCTGTCATAGCCGCCGTCGGCGTAAGGTGACGCACGATTTTGCATCACGATTTCAGCGTGCGTGCCAAGACGTTCCATTTTGGGAGTAGCGTAAGCCTTCTTCGAAATCATTGAAAATCCCCTGTGCTGGTAGAGGGCTAAAGATAAGACAAAGCGCCAGGGCGTGTCAAGCGTTTTCTCAGGCAAACCGAGACGTACGTCACGTTTTCAGGCCGATTAGGACTTGCCACACCCAGCGGTCTTCTGCTTCAATTTGATTTGCGGGCCATTACCCGATCCGCACCATTGACTAGCTGCATTTCGTCCGGCTCTGAAACATTGCAAATTCAAGGAGTTACAACCACTGCAGCGGGGCTGATGCTCGAAATCTGCCTACCCTTCGCGCATCTGGGTCATTTCATGAAACCCCGGAACCCCATTAACCAACGCGAGAAGGCAATAAGTCGCATGTTCACATATCGTGCCGATGGAGCCATATGGGGATAGACCGGCTGCCATTTCGTATAGTCCACCAAGTCATTCAAAAACTCATCACCCGAGACCCGATTGAGAGACTCGAGATCGGCCAATTGAAGGGCGCCGGCTACCAAGTCCTTTGCTGGCGACTTTTTTCTTTGCAGTACCTCAGGCGGGAGGTACCTAAAACCGACCCCTTTCATCAGGCGCTTTTTGTAAAACCAAGGCAGAGCAGGTAGGGAAAGCACAAAGTCGATCAAATCTTCATCAAAAAAAGGGTCCATTCGGTTTCCCGAATCGACCTCAAAGTCCACTAAACCTAGGTCTCGATCCCAATTAACGCAAATCATGGCCGAATGAACCTGAGGGTGCCTTACATGAGCCTGACCAGGCATCCGGCCCCAAAATTCATCCCAACGGTCGATAACTGTTCCCGCGCAGCCACTATTCTGGCGCACCCAATCAGGCAAAGCATAAGTTGGCACCCCCTTGGATCTTGCCCGGCTTGAGCGCCACGGAATTCTTTTTCCGAACATTTTTTTATAGTAAAACGCTGAACGGATAGCGTGAAAAAGACCCGCAACTCGGAACTCACGGGCTAAATACACATCGGACCAAACAATGAGGTTGTCTGCCGCACCCGCAGTAAGAACGGTATCTGCCCTGGATGATGTAAAGAATTGAAGATCAACGTATTTCTGTGGAAAGGGGTTTTCAGTCGGAATTAGACAGGGAGTCTTGCATTCGAATAAAGAGTAGTCTGAATCATCGAATCTTTCATGAGGCAGCCCGAGTTTCTTGGCTACTTTTGCAGCATATATATGCTCTTCGTTTTGGTCTGAATCCGCGACAGTAAAGGCTGCTGTACGACCGCGGAAAGAGTTGTCAACATTAAGGGCTACTGCTGCAGTGGTAGTTGAGTCCACCCCGCCACTTAAGGCAACTAAAAGCTTTCCGGAGCCGACTCTGCGACTAACGGCCTTATGTAGAAGTGAAGAAAACTTATCTAAAGTGTCTTTTGAGGTCTGATGATGATGAACTGGAGTAGACGTTGGAAAATTCCAGTAGCGGATTACTCTGCAATCAGTCGTACTTTTTAGAAGGACGTGACCTGGGAGTACCGCTTTTATTGCCCTAAAAGGAGTCAGCTCTGATTCAAAGTTGTTATGTTTGCCGAAAAGGAGGAAGTCCAACGCTGCATCAGTACTTAATTCCTGCGAAACACCCGGAAAAGCAAAAACACAGGCTAACCGGTTGCTGAATACGAATGTTTTTCCAACAAAAGAGTAATAAAGCGACTTTGTGCCAAATCTGTCGCGTGACATCAGAAGCCGTTTATTTATAGGATCCCAGACAGCTGTCACGTGCTCCGAACAAAGCATTGCGGGCCAATTCTGGTAATGCTTCCTATACAGTGTTACGAGGCTTCCTTCGATAGACGCATCTTCTGATAATCTGAAGCCAAGCGACTTTTGCGCTTGTAAAGAAAAGCTTACCTTTATGAACGGCTCGCAATGCAGTATCAAGTGTGCATCAATCTGAGAAGCAGGGCCGTTGAGACGAGGCGAAACTGATGAGAAGAACTCATCTCCTCGAACAATTCCGTGTTGTAACCCGCTTTCACGAATGTATCGACGAACAAGCTCACTCGCGACGTTTTTTTCGTGAAAGTTTACTGCGCCAACAAAATACTTCACATCGGTCCCAACTTCTCAACCATTGCCTAGCTACCGAGCAATGGGAATTTCTCATACCTATCGTAGTGATCAATCATAGAAGCGATAGGCCTACAGCCCTCATCTAGTTTTTCAAGATCCCATCTTCTACGGAACCGAAAAACCTTGATTTTACTTGCCAAGTGAAAAATATCGCGGGACACGTCGCTCGGGCCTCTATGTCGATTCGCAAAAGCAGGACGATAAACTGCGTTGATCAACACTCTTGTAGCATCAGCACCGGATAGTTCTTCCAAGCGCGGTAGGGCATCGCGTGCTTCTGCTCGGACCAGCTCAATTAGACAAACAAATTTGTGCATTTTAGCGGTTTTGTCAGCGCCGAGATAGACCTGGAACTTGTCAGTACCACTCAATTCCTGCCTTAAGTCATAGCTGCCCAGACCGAGGTGGTCGACCGCCTCTTTCCAAAGCTTGAGCTTGCGCGGACCGGGATTAAGCCACACTTTGTCAGGGGCAAAACCAACTGTCGCAACATCGTCGGTCACTATAGGGTAGTGCAGTTTGTGACCCATATACCCAACCAGCGTTGACTTTCCTGCACCAGATTCTCCTGTGAAAGCCCAGACTGCGGCACGTGACTGGATTGCACCTACATGCAATGGCAACATCCCTCTTTGGTGAAGTATGGCCGCAAATGCGCTTCCGAGCAGATAAGCTCTTACGTCAGCATCGGGTATACCACCTTGATTGATCCGCCCTGAACAGGCCCTCCGATCAACGATTATCGATCGCCCACCTTCGACTAAATACCGAGAAACACCAGGGATTTTTATCAAGCACCGACCTGGGGCAAACTCTGCCCATCCTGGAGCTCGCGCACTTTCGGGAAGAGATTCAGGGCAAGCCCCGAAATCAACTGAGACATCATAATCTCTACTTTCTTCACAGGCCAGCTCGGGTATCGTGAAAGCAGAGCGGATAACCAACCCATAGACATGGTAAAAGAAATGTGTACTCATTGATTGTCTGATGCGCTCTGAAAATACTTTCCCTGCCTTGAGTACGCCCTATGGTACATCCCTTTTTCTTCCATCAAATCATTATGGGTGCCGTGTTCACATATTCTGCCCCTCTCCAAGACATAGGTGTAATCGGCAAGCCTGACAGTCGATAATCGATGACTGATTACCAAGGCTGAGCGACCACCGATCCTTGACTTAAAGCTTTCAAATAGTTCAAACTCGCCATTAGGATCGATGGCACTCGTTGGCTCGTCTAGGATAAGGATTTGAGATCGTGGAAGGAATGCTCTAGCCAAAGCGATTTTCTGCCACTGACCAACGCTTATCTCTTGACCAGTTTCAAACATTCGTCCAAGCAATGTATCCATCTTCTGCGGAAAGCGCTCAATAAACTCATATGCTCCCGACAGAGCTGCAGCATCCTTCAATTCTCTACTTCCAGCCGGAAGCTTGATATCTCCGAAGCGAATATTCTCTCGAACCGTGTCAGCATAGCGACTGAAATCCTGGAAAATGACGCCGTAGATGCGACGGTATTCATCCAGGTCGTAATCTCGAGCGTTCCTGCCGTCAACCAGCACCTGCCCTCTGCTTGGATCATACAGGCGTGTCAGCAACTTGATCAGAGATGTCTTGCCGGAACCATTCGAGCCGACCAGGGCCACAATCTGTCCAGGCCGGATTTCCAGGTTGACATCGTGCAGAACCTGTTCACGGCAATCAGGATAGGTGAAGCAAACATTTCTTAGTTCGACAATTGGCGATTTTGTCGCTGGCGGGGCCAAAGGTTCGGCCGGACTGGTGATCTGGGGCTGCACATCCAGGAACTCAAAGAGCAGGCCGATGTAGAGGTGGTCTTCGTAAAAGCGCGAGATCTGGCTGACGATTTCCTGGCCCATGCTCTGAGCGCGCTGGAATATCAGCAGGAACAGGACCAGATCTCCGACCGTGTTCGTGCCTTCGGCAGTTTGCACGGCAAGATAGGCCAGGGCGGCGAAGAAAACGACCGTAGCGATGGTCGCGACGAGTAACTCAACAGCGGTTCGCCTTCTGCTGATTCGGAAGTTCTCCGACCGAATCCTGCCTCGGATTTCTGAATACAAGTCCCGCAGGTAGCTGCCCAGTTGATTCAGGCGCAGCTCCTTGGCGTGGATGTCCGAGGTCATCAGCCAATCCAGATAACTCGCACGACGCTCCAAAGGGGTTCGTTCGCGGCGCCACTCGTAAAGAATTCGAGTGAAATGCATCCGCACGAACAGCGCGGGCACGATTGCGAAGAACAGGATTGGCAACAGTATCCAGTTGATCGAGGCCAGCAGGAAGATCACGGCGGCCAGCATGATCAGGTTTTTGCCAAGCAGCAGGATGTTGCCGGTGACCTGAGCAGGCCGCTGGCTGCCGGACTGGCGGGCCCGTTGAAGCGTGTCGAAGTAGCGCGGGCTCTCGTAGAACGACAGATCGGCCGTCACGGCGCGTGAATGAATCAGACGCTCGACATGATCTGCCACCGCCATGCCCTGGGCCTCGCGGGCCAGAGCGGAAAGCGCACGTGTTACGAGGAAGGCCAGGGTGGCTGCACCAAATGCGGCCACTCGCAACAGAACGGCTTGCAAATCCACCGCGCCGCCGTCGGCACCCAGAATCGAGGTTATGGCATCGACCAGGCTCTTGACCAGGTACAGGGTGAGCAGGCCAAAGACAATCTCCAACAAAAGCAGAGCAACTGCCACGATGCTCCATAGACGAGCACTTTCCCAAAGAATAGGGAGCACGCGACGTATGGTCTGTGCCGGCTCCAGCATCCTGCTCAACTGATTGGTTGACATCAGCCTAGCTGACGTTTCAGATAAAGAAACGGCCTGAGCAGGTAATACAACCACAGCAAACGCGGCGATAGAGGGAGCATCATGTAGTCCTGCCCATCGGGCCTGAAGCGTTTCAGGTTTCGCTTGACGTGGAAACGCCATTTTCTGCGCTGTCGTGGGATATCAATGCTGGTAGTGGGAAAAGAGTCTCGTAGTGCCAGTTCCTGTTCGAAGTCGCCTTCCAGGTTGATCAAGCAATGCCTGAACAATTCATGCGCAAATGGATCTGAAAACGGATACGACCATGGCGCAGGTGTGGCCACAGCGCGATGAATTTCAAGTGCTGCGTCCACAATCCGGGAGACCCCCCTCTGCTTTGACCGGTCAAGCGCTGCCTGCAAATCAAACCCCGGACAGGAAAGAATAACATTCAGGTCGGCAATCCAGTTCAGACGGGCCCAGTGGTGGCGTCCATGATGCTTGCACATGTAGCAGAAGAAATCCGCCTCCGAAACCACTGGAACCGTCAATCCGGCGATTTCCACGGACTCAGCTTGCTCAATCAACTCATCCGTGGGCAGACGATTCCAATCCCCATCCAGCGAACAGGGCATCTCTACCAATACACCCTCAGGTGATATCCAGTCCATCATGCCGGCAAATCGCTGAAGAAAACGAATACCGTCGTCGGTGCCCCAGGCTGAGTCTTTGTGGGCGCGAAAACCCGCTTCACGAAGACGCTGCCCGACAAGCAACATATACTGACGAGGGATCAACAGATCGATGTCCCGAAATTGCCGCGCACCGGGCTCACGGTAGTAGCGGTAGGCGAGGCTGGGACCCTTGAAGAACAAGTGAGGTACATTTAACGGCCCGAGCACATCTCGAACCAGCCGGTGATGGACAGCCACCATGGCCAGATTGTTGCAGATCGCCCGCAGGGTGCGAGTCTTGAGCTCACTGATTACGGACGACGGAACGACATCCCCCGATATGGCCGAAAGGTGCCGATAGACTAACGGCACAATCAGTCGGAACTCAGCCTGCTGGATTAGTTTTGACCAGTCCTCGATTGCAGCGCACAACTGCCGAATATGATCAGCCTGATCTGCGGTTGCAGACTCCCGGGCGCACATCAGTAGCAACTGGGCGGTAGCACCAATGATCGGCAGGGGCCGATTTGCTGCCCGGGCAAGTGCCTCTTCAGATACCGTTTCGGGTATCGGTGTCGGCAAGCGGGAAATCGCGTTGTCGCTCATACCAGTCACGAATGCTATCGCCTGGAATGCCAAGGTAGCACTGCACGTTTAATGCGAGCAAGCAACGGCCGTACTCGCCAACTCCACAGAAGCTGCAAGCGCAAGCGAGGCCCAACGGCTTCGGCCAGAAGGTGCATCATCACTGCCAGTTGGGCGGCAGCGAGCTCAAGCTGCGAGGGTTCCGACTGGGGTTGCGGACCAGATTCAGGAACCTCAAATCGCTCCCCGACCGGCAGAAATTCATTCCAATGGGCCCACTCCTCAGAATAATGAGCAACGGCATGAACGGCCACTTGTCGGGCGTAACTCTGCATCGCTTGCCCTTCAAGCTTCACGGACGGGTCGAGGGCCAGCAGTCGCTCGTACAGGAAGGGCACCAGACCCGGGTGATGCCCACGTAACTTGCGTAGCAGTACCAGCTCCGACAGGGTTAAGGAAGGATTGACGAGAAAACCCCTCGACTCCTTAGGTACCGCCACGCGCAGCCAGTCCTCGAAAAACAAGCGCTCCAGTGCCCCACTCTCCTTGCCATAGCCCCGAACCACAACCTTGGCTGGAATTGAAGTGATCTGACGTCTCAACCCACCCAGGCGTAGCGGGAGGTCATAACCGGCTCGCGCCCAGTTATCAATGCTGCCGACCGAGCCGGCTTTCGCTCGATGCTTGTACAACGAGATAAACTGACCGACTGGATCGCGAAGCACCAAAAGCAACTCCAGCGAATGATCGCCCAGCTTGTGCAGCCGTTGTGAAAATTTGATCAGTCTCTCGTCATGCGCAAAGCTCCCCAGCAACCACTCACTTGAAAGGAGTACCCGATCGCAATTGTTGGATCGCGCAGAAGCTATTGCCTGCAGAAGACTAGAATCAACGTCATTCCAGTGCCCAGATCGAATATGCCGAGCCAAATGCAAGGCGTTTCCGGCTGAAATTCTGCCATCCCGCATGCAATCCTCGTCATGTGGCGTTCCGACTGGAAACCAAATCCCTTGGCCAGCGAGCTGCTTGCGAGAACGGGCACACAGTGTCTGTAGAAAGGAGCTGCCCGCTTTGGGGCTGCCGATGTGAAGCAGAAATTTCAAGATTTCAATACCTGGCGCATCGTCTTACATTCTGGAATCCAGGTATTTCCCGGTTTCCTTGTGCCGGAATTCCGGGATCATGCGCTGGAACAGCCTGACGATCTCGGGTTTGTCCCAGGTCGGACCGGATCGAATTCTCTTGATCTCCGCCAAGAAGGCATCCAGATCCTCTCCGTCGTATTCTGCCGGATTTCTAATCACGCCGATGCTCTGATAGCGATCCAGATCAAGATCCTGGCCGTCGACGAAGAACTCCTCAAAGTCCTTCTCGCCGGTGGTGTCACTGGTGAAGAAATAGACCGGCCACTGCTTGCGATCGATCAGCTCGGCCGCCCGATCGCGTGCCTCTTCTTCGCTTGCGCACTCATGCGGCTCGAATCCCAGGTTCTCCAGGTAGCATACGGCAATATCTGAAAAACGGGTCAAGTCCAGCGCCTCAGAAAGCTTGGGAAAAAAAATGTCGCGGTTTTCGCCTAGCAAGCAGGAGCTTAGGCAAAGCTCGCCCGATTCCTGCGGGGTAACAAAATACCGCCGTACATCATTCGGGGCAGAAATCGGCTGGCGCTTGGCAAACCGCTGGTTGAACCCGTGCAGCAGCGAGCCATCCGAGAACGCGACATTGGCAAACCTTGCCGTCGAAATCGGCAACGACGCACTCTCACGCATCAAGAACATCTCCATGATCCGCTTGCTCGCCCCCATCACGTTGACCGGATTAGTCGCCTTGTCCGTCGACACACAGAAATACTTTTTTGCGCCACAATCCCGTGCTTGCGCAATAGTGGAAATGGTGTTGAGAATATTGACCTCGATCATCCGCATCAACGTAAACGGATCCTTCTCCGACCGAACGTGCTTTAACGCGGATAGATTGAGCACATAGTCATACCCCTCCCCCGCCGCCATCAAACCCGCAAACTCCCGCCCCCCACAATCTATGGCAAACGTCCGAAAATCGCCCTCGATATATCCCAGGGTAGAGCGAATATCCCGCACCAGCTCCACCATATTGTTTTCGGAAATATCAACCACATGCAAAGCCAACGGATTCCGCTTGAAAATCTCCTGACAAACCGCCTGCCCAATCGACCCAGCCCCGCCGATGACCAGGAAGCGAGACGAAGCCACCAGCTCGGACAGCTCGGCTTCATGCATCTCGATGTCGGGCGTGAAGAGCTCGGTGTCTCGACCGATCAGATTGAGGATGTTCATGGGTAAACGGGTAAAAAGGCCAAAGGGATAAGGGGACAAAGGGCTAAGAGGAAAGACTTCATGCTCAACGATAGTTCGGCTTCTGAGTCCAGTGATCGAAGACCGCCAGGAATTCTTTGTCGATCAGCGGACGTGGTCCGAACTTCTGAAGGCTGTCCGTAGCGTAATTTCCATTGGCCTCAAGCATGACCGGACCCGAATCAGTCAGGGCAATGTCCCATGCTAGAAATGGATAGTCGGGCAGCGCGCGATGGGCTCGTTCAACCAGATGCAGAACTTGATCCCAGTCAGGTAGCCTGATGTTATCAACAAGCTGATCAGTATCGGGTTCATCTCTCAGGTTGGATTGGGTAGGCAGGAGAAATGGTAATGAGCCAAGGCAACCACTACTGATCTCAATAGATACCGGATAGCCATGTTGTGAGGTGATGCTTTCTCGACCTGGCAGGTAGATCACGGACCGAAGTGGAAAAACATTGTTATCAAAAATACCAGAAAGCAGACGAACGGCTGCCAAACCCGTTGATTGCGAAAGTGAACTGACTATCTCATGATTCTTTAGACAGACCTGAATCAACAACGCTCCAGACATGGAAAGTCGCACGATCAAACTCAGTAATTTTTCATTGTCAAACTCTTCCTGATCAAGGCGGCCGAGCGTCTGCTGAAATCCCGTACTAGACCGAGATGAAACCCTATAATTCCAAGTCCCGTTCCGCTGCCGCTCCCAGAGGATCGAATCCTTGCCACCGCTGGATCTGGCCGGCTTGACGAATAGACTGTCGTGACGCTCCACCTCGCCTATTAAGTCGACACCGGAAAAGCCAGAAACATGTTGCCCATTCTCGAAAACGGCGATGATCGATGGCGTTGGCACCTTGTTGAGCTCCATCACCTGGGCGAAAAGCAATTTGTCGTTGATCTCTGGCAGGGACTTATCCTCTCTGAATACCCGAGAAAGCAATCCAGCATGACCGTTCTGCAACCATTCCATCGGACGAAGTGGTAGGCGACTTGCCGACATGCCAATCTGGTAATACGCCTGGGGGCTAAAACCATGAAACCAGGCCAACCAAAGTTGCTGCAGGAACTGCATCGGTTTGGAACGAACGTCAGCCAACTGCTGACCATCCTGCTTTGTCAACTTCAATGCTTGGGAAAAAGTCCGCCAAGGCCAGAACAACAGCCCAATACCAAGACTGAGCAAACGAGACGCTGTCCTCCCAGTCTTCAGATACTCCACCAGCATCGCCCGCTGCACCCTAGCCGCCCGGTCACCCGTCAACATCCGCCAGCTAAATGGGGCCGGCAACCTACAGGGACCGGTAGCGGCTTTTTTGATCTCGGTTGCGAGGTAAGAGAAGGGGTTCAATCGTTTGGGTTCAAGGGACAAGGATCACGGGGCTAAAGGGTAAAAGGGCCAAAGGGTCCACACCTAGAGAACCTCGTAGTTCGCTGGCTCTTCGCCGGCTTGGGAGGCGAATTCGCGCTTTTTCTTGATCAGGGCAGTCAGCATGGCGGCGATTCGTTCGGTTTGCCGGATCCAGTCGCGACCCGCCTTGTTATCAATGAAATCGATGTCTATTCCAATGTAAAGCTGTGACCGAACCTCGGCAGCTGAGCTCTTGGCATAAACAAGAAACTTGATACAGTCCAGATGACTTTCCCGGTCAAATCCTTCCGCAATGTTGCTGGGAATTGACAGACCAGCCCGAGTCAACTGATCCCGAAATCCCCAATCCTTCAAATCCCTAGTCGCCTTGTAAATATCCGAAGCCAACCGAGCCGAAACCTTCCAAACCTCCAAATCCTCAAACCGCATCGCCATAAGTATGACCCTCGTCCCCTTAGCCCCTTGTCCCTTTGGCCTTTTAGCCCCGTGCCATACCTTTGGCACGAGCCACAACCCCAAATGCCTTTGCTACATACGCCGAGTCGCCGGTTTCAAGTGCATCTGCCAAGAACACTGCAATCGCCTCTTCACTTTCCAGCGCAGCAGCCGGGTCGTAATCATAAAGTTGTTCAGTCATGTTTGCTCCAAATCCGCGACAATCCGCCTGGCCCCTTGACCCTTTGGCCGAGATCTTTCATTTGGCTCTTTAGCCCATTAACCCCTTCGCCCCTTTTGCCCCTTAACCCTTTCCCCCTGCCCCATCCGGCACCGAAGACGGCAAATTCACCACCCTCTCCTCCAGCCACTTAGAAATCTCCAACCCATCATTCTGACAGTGTTCATACATCGGCAATTCGCTCATCAATCGCCAAATCGGCCGGGTCATGATGCCCTGGTCGTTGGTCTCCTTGAGAAAATCATCTCGCTCCTGCCTGGAATCAAGGATGATGGCATTCAGCCAGTAGTTTGAGCGGCAACCTTCCGGCTCGCGGACAAATTCGACGCCTTGTTCGTCGAAAAATGCTGCATACCGCTCCGCCACTTCACGCTTCGCAGCTAGAAACCCCGGCAACTGCTCCATCTGGGCGCAGCCGAGGGCAGCGTTCAGGTTGGGCATGCGGAAGTTGTAGCCGAGTTCATCATGCACATACTCGTAGGCATGCGGCACTTTGGCCGTAGTGGTCAAGTGCTTGGCCCGAGCCGCCATTTCCTCGTCGTCGGTCACGATCATCCCACCGCCCCCGGTGGTGACAATCTTGTTGCCATTGAAGCTGAAAACGCCCAAGCGACCAAAAATGCCGGTATGACGGCCCTTGTAGAAGCTACCCAGTGATTCAGCGGCATCCTCCACAAGGGGGATACCCCAATCCTTGCAGATGTCGGCAATCTCGTCGATTCGGCAAGGATGGCCAAAAGTATGCATGGGCTGGCAGGCGGCGATGCGCCGTCCGCTGGCCCGGTTGAAGCAACCGTCCTCGCGGCGCTCACCGAATTCCTCCAGGAATTCCTCCAGCGCGTCCGGGCTCAGGCCCATCGTTTCCCGATCCACATCGACAAATACCGGATGCGCTCCCAGGTAGGCGATCGCATTGCAGGTAGCAACGAATGTCAGCGACTGGGTGAGCACTTCGCAATCGCGCTCAACACCGACCAGGCGCAGCGCCACCTGCAGGGCATTGGTACCGTTGACCACAGCCACCCCAAACCGCGCCCCGGAAAATCCGGCCACCCGCTGCTCGAACTCGGTCACCTTCTCGCCAACGGAAGAGACAAAATTTGAGTCGATGCAGGCCACCAGATCTGCCCGCTCAGTGCCAGCAAAAACCGGCCGGTGGAGAGGGATGAAGTCATCCCCGGGATAGATCCCACGCACCAATTTAATCAGATGGTCAATCACGAATACCCCAAGTCATCAAATTTACCTGCTCACTCGATACTCGCCAGTCCATCAAATACTCAGTCGTTCGCGAGCGTCGAACGAGCCTTCAGGAAGAAATTCGACCAGCAGATAATCTTTTGCAAGGTCACCGACGAGCCTGGCTGAAGGATTGTTGGAATGAGACCGGACAATCGCATTGTTGTGCCTTGAAATTGTTGTAAAACACCGAAACCCCGAGCGCCAGGCGGTGTGGTACATGATCTGATTCATCACCCGACCCACACCCCGACCCTCGTGACTCTGATCGATCAAGCGACCGACGAAACACTTCCGATTCCAGAAGCAACGCAGAAAGAAGTAGCCGACGAGTTTATCCCCCGAAAACGCCCCAAACATGAGAAAGGCCGGGTTCTTCAACATGTTCGCAAGACTCGAACGATCGAAACCGTGGGGCTGAAAATAGCGCAAACGCAGCTCAGCCTGACTTTGCAGGAGATGTCCCAGGGCTTCCAGATCGGATTGGACAAGAGGACGGAATTCGTATCCTTCAAGGCCGAACTCGGCAAAAGCTCTCTCGGCCTGGTGAGCCATTCCCGTTTGATGGAGCAGGCGATAGAGCCGAGCATTGATCCATTCGACCACTACCCAAAGCCAGGGAATCCTATGCTTGACGAACAGCAGAAACCGCGTCAGCATGCCGGTGGCAACATCGACTTCAACCCCTGCCCCACCGGCAATTGCCAGACCAGCTTGCACCAGTCGTGATTGCCTTCAATCAACCCCGGCCCATCAGGCGTGATCACCACATCCCAGCCGATCGAGCGGTTTTCGGGATGCAGCAGACTGGCCTGCTTGACCATTTCGAGGGTTTCAAACCAGAACGGGATCTGGAAGCCTACTATGGCAAGGCCGGTTGTCGGGTGTACGGTTTCCGATTTCCGGGTGATATCGGAATAGACGCCTGGGCCGGAGACGCGACCGGTGCGCTCATCTACAGGTGCTGCCAGGTTGCCAGCCGCGAGGTTGTCGACTGGCGAATCGATGGAGATTCGCAGACGACAGCCCAGCACCTGGTACCTACCCTCATCATCGAGCAAGGTGAAGATGCGCACCGTGTTCACTGCCGAAGGCGACAGTGCTTGCATCGCCGGATGTTGCTGAATGAAGCTTTCGACCATGTCAAACCCATTTTCGGACATCCACTTGGTCAGTCCCGTAATGCTGAGATCATTGGCAAGCACAATACGAACGCTGGTACCGCAATTGCCAGTGGCATCTTTGAATACCAGCTTGTCGTGCCTGGCCAGCACACGCTCGACCAGGACCTGGTCTTCGGCCAATTCCTCCAGTGTCCAGAGCCCGTGCTGGCAGAACTCGCGGTAAGCCTGATAGAAAGCTCGCTTGTCGTTCAGGATTTCACGCTCAGCCGGTGGGTTCATTCGAAGTTGGAACTCATACATTGTGCCGGTACCAGCCCAGGTCGCCTTCTCTGATGCATCCAGCCCGGCAAAGCCGAACTGGTACCACTCCAGCGGAGAAATGTTGAACCGGAAAGAGTCACGCAGAAATCCAAAAACCTGCCTCACCGACCCGATCCCCAACTCATTGCGGGTATGCCGCATGAAACGACTCAGCATCGCCCAGTTCATTCGTCGAAAGTAGTAGGCAAGATAAATCAACCGCTTCATGCTGTCGCCTACTGGTCCGTCATCTCGGTGACCAGCCGATCGACACTGATAAATTCGACATCCGGCCAGCGCTGAACAATTGACTTCAACAGACGCCGCAGCGCCTCGAGCCCGCTTTTCCGGTTGCCTTCATCCAGATGACCACAGAAATTCACGCGGTGTGAACTGATGATCGCCGGCCGGCGCCAGAAGAACGCGGCCTGAATCTGCTCCAGCGCACGATCGACCGGCTCGAAGCCCATGTCCTTGCCCGGCTCGAACACCACGTTGCGCACCACGGTGACATGGCTCTGCCCACGCTGGCGGCCGCTGGAGTTGACTTCGCGCCGATGCGAGCCATCGCCGAGTGGACGGCTGCAACGCAGCGGCTTGTCGATGGACTCAACGCCATACTGCGAGATTTCTTCGTGCAGATCCGGATGCAGTTGCAGTGCTGGTGGCGTAAACGTGGTCGAACGATAGCCCCAGACTTTCTCGAACTGGTCGAAGGCATCGGCGAGGATCTCACGATGTCGGTCCAATTCAGCGCGGCCATGCAAGCCAAAAGCGTGGGTGAAGCCAACACCAGGCATGGCCGCATCCGACGAAATGCCGGCCAGGCTGGCGTGATGCAGGTTGGCCAGAAGATCCGGCGATCGTTGCTTGAGCTTGTGTTCAAACAAGGCTACGTTCAGGTGCTCGCGTCCATGGCACTGGGGACGAACAAGCCCGCACGCAATACCCTCTTGCCACAAGGCCCAAGCACCTTCGTAGGCCTGAGGCTGCTCTGCGGCCAGGCGCTCGAATGTCGTGGTGACGGTTTCCGGGTAGTAGTGCTCCCCGTCCTGGAGAATCACCGCAAAGTCAGGATTAGCCGCCAGCGCATACGGGGTAAACATGGCGGGCCGCCCTTTTGCATCGCGCACGGAATCAAGCACCTCGAACAGTGTTTCCAGATCCTGTCTGGTTTCCAGCGTGTCGAAGCGGTCCATTTGATGGGAGAGATCCAGCCCGACCTGGATCAGGCGTTCTCTTGCAGCCCTCGAGGCCACGCGCACATTGGCATAGTCGTCGGCTGCAAAGGCCACCAACTTGCGCGGTGTGCGCCAACCGCGGACGTTCTTCGCGTAATCAGCGATCCGTCGTTTCATCGACTTCCGCCGTCAGCAGCTTGTCATGGGAAACTGAAATGTCAGAAACCGGCAATGCCACCATGACCATGCCGTCGACCACCCTCACCGCGTAAGTGGCTACCGGCTCCTTTGCCGGCCGACATTTGGCCGAGCCATCACGAACGTCAAACCGCGCACCGTGTAATGGGCAGACTACTTCGCAACCGTCAAGCTGCCCCGCGGACAGGGGGGCACCACGATGACTGCAGCGGTCTTCGAGGGCATAGACCCCGCCGTTGAGACTGAACAGCACAAGACGAAGACCGTTGCTCTCAACCGCCAAAGAACCATCATCAGGGAGATCCTCTGCTCGGACTACGCTGATCCAATGCAAGTTCTCAACCGCAGCCGCAGGGACAACTGATTGGGCTTGCTCGGCCCCAGTAACGGGGTTGGCCTGGGCGCGTGGTACTGGTCTTGGCACTTCAGGGCGACTGAGCTTCTTGCCAGGTTGAACGCCGGTCAACGGATAAAGTGCTGGAATATCGAAAGGCCGCTTAAATAGCTTGTGCTTGATCACCAGACCTGCCGCCTCTGCTGCCTCGCGCCAACGGCGCAGGTAGACTGAAAGGCTACGTGGGCTGAGGTTACGCCGCAGCGGCAGATGATCCAACTCGTAGGCGTCCACCAGAGTGAAGAACAGCTTGACGGCACCCAGCGCTTGCGGCTTCGGCAGAATAATTTTCAGCCGCTTCGATGGTGTCCAGGCCGAAAACATCCGAGTAGTCGTACAGTCGTTGATCACGCGCGGAGGAACTTCGATCACGGCCAAGCCGTCCATATCAGCCTCCACTGCCCTGATGGTTCGGGTGCACGGCTCGACAAGCCAGCGATGGGTTCGTTCGGCATCGACAATCCGAAACATCAACGCCGGCTTCCAGCGCCGGCGGATGAACTCCGGCACGGCGGCGAGAAACTTTTCAAAATAACTGCGGAAGGCATCGAAATCGGCCAATTCGTGCGATTCCTCCGCGTAGAACTGTTCAAGTTTGCCCTTGTACTTGCGGCGCATTTCGTCAATCACCTCGGGCCGGCGGGCAAAATCGAATTCGACAAAATCGAATCCGCCCTCCTTGGACCAGCTGCTTCCAGGGTTCATGACTACGCATTCGGTAGGCGCCTTCACCTCTCGCGCCAACTGATTGCAGTAGCGCTCAACCAGGTCCGGCGAGACGGCTGTATCGTTGAAGTGCTCGGTTTCGCGATGAAGAAAGCAGTGATTGCTGGCAAACGGTACGGCGTAGCGCGCGCCTACAGAAATCGCGAAACGAGCGAATTCCTCGATGTAGTCTTCCTGGGTCCGCAGCTTTGGAAAGTGTTTTTTGTAGTCTTCCACGCAGTAGGGCACCGGTGAGGCGCTGGAATGGCTGCGCAGGGCAAAATCCGGTCGACCGTGGCGGCGCAGCAGATGGCGCAATGGCTGACCAAACAGTTTGCAATCGTTTGCATTCAGAATGGTGACTCCACCACCCTTGATGACTGCTGCCGAGTCCACCGCAAGGCCAAACTGGTAGGAACAGAGACTAAAATCCGGCCCTATTTGATGGGTTTTGCCATGCGGTATCTCGATAAAGCGCGAGAAGCCCAGTCCGCGAAGGTCGTCCATCATCCGAGTGGTACAAACCTTGGGCAGAAGAAACGTCGTTTCCGGCGCAAAAAACTTCTGCAATGACGGGCCGTGGTAGTGATCCCAATGCAGATGCGTCAGGTAAACATAATCGGCGCTGACGCGTGCCAGCAACTCAGGCGCTGGTTCGGGAAAATTCCACCAACTGCGCCAATAGCAAGAGCCGATCAACCATGGATCTGTAACCAGCGTGATGCCCTGGTGTTCCACCATAAGTCCGGCGTGGCTCAGGATCGTGAACTTCATTGAAAAACCCTTTCGTTCAAGGCGGTCATCAGTGCCCGGACAAGTAGCTGGAAACAAACAGGTCCGCATTGCCGATACGGAAATGACCGGCGGCGCGTTCGGCGCAAGCCATCATGGCTTCATGCTCGGACCGGCCGGAAGCCAGGCGACGAATGAACCCGCCCATTTCTTCGAGCTGATCGGCGCGAAAACAAGCAGCATTACCGTAATCCCTGGCATAGCGTGCCAGTTCGCTGTCATCGGCAGCGATGTAGAGTGCCGGTATACCGAAACTCATCAAATTGTAAGCCTTGCTCGGAACGCTGCCACGGCTGACTGCTTCATGCAGAATCACCACACCAAGATCGGCTGCTGACAGCGAATAGGGAAACATCTCATCACTCTGGAATGGCAGCATTTGAACATTGTTCAGGTTTTTTTCAGACACCAATTTTTCAATCAATGGTTTGCGCGGCCCCCGGCCGATGATCTGAAAAACAATTCGGTCGTTATCCTGCAGTTGTTCGGCCAACTCGATCATGGCCTCCACGTTATGTGTCAGGCCGATATTGCCTGAATACTGGACCACGAACTTGCCCTCAAGTCCATGCTCGTGGATAAATGGATTGTCCTTGGTCGCAATTCGCTCGTTGTCCTGAAAGATCGACCAGATCGGATGAACAATCAACCGCTTGCGCTCAACGTAGGCGGAAAGCATTTCAGCCATAGGCTCACTGATGGTGAATACCCGAAAAGCACGACCGAACGAACGGCGGTTGAGCCAGACCCAGACTCGGTAGATCGGATGACCTTCGCTCATGCCGGTAATTTTGAGCGAATCGGGGTAGACATCCCAGATCACCATGCTGAATCGATGCGGTAGCACCAGGTTGAGTAGATAGGCCATTGGCGGTACAGAAACGAACAATACCTCATGCCGACGATACCGAGTCATCAGCAACCACCATATGCGCATCAGAGCCAATGCCCACGAAAACGCTTTCTTCCATGCCGGGCGCTCATGCCAACGATTGATCGGGCGAACTTCGACATCCGCATCCAACGGAGCACCCTGAATATGAACGCTGCCGGCGATCAGCGAAACCGAATCAAATTGACGATTAAAGGCATTGGCAAAGCCCACGGTCAGGTAATTGGCCGCCTGGTTCAGGATCACCAGGCGACGAACACTGGTATCAGTCATGCCGCGCGGGTTGCGCCAGTCACACCTTGACGATCGGCAATCAAATTGGCACAGATCGCCAGAATCTTTTCTGCCCGCTGAGCCGGAGTATCGAAAGTCTTCAGACGATCGCGCCCTCTGGCTATCAGGCCTTCCCGCAAGTCGGCATCGTAAACCAGGCGCACAATCTGTTTGGCCGCAGCACTCGCATTGCATGGCTCAAAATACAATGCTGCGTTCCCGCAGATACTCCGGGCAAATCCGAGATCAGTGGTGATAATGGGCTTCTCCATCTTCATCGCTTCCGGGTAGGAAGCCGAAAAGCACTCGGCCAGGGTCGGCAGAAACATGCCATCGCATTCCATGTACAGGGCCGGGCATTCGGGCGGCGGCACTGCACCGACCGGCTTGATCTCCTCCGGAATCGGGCCGCCGATCTTTTGGCGGTAGTCGTCTTCAGTCAAAGTCAGCACAAACTCGACCCGATCGCGAACGGAATCAGGCAAAACCCGGACAATCTCCGGGATAAGTTCCAGGTTCTTGTGCGGGTAGTAACTGGTCAAGGTTAGAAAGCGAAATGTATCCGAGTCGCGCTCGGGCAGCCGCGGGGGAAATTCAGCGGGCTGGTTGAACCAGCCATTATGATTATTGGTAACGGTATGTACGCTCGTGGTCCCGAGCAGTCTCCGCACCCGCTGGTTAACATCGTCGGTTTGTACGATAAAGGCATCGGCCTCACGAAGATAGAGCCTGCGATGAAATAGCTTTTGGATCGCCAATTGAAGCCGCGAGCCCACTCCCATCAATCCAAGCCAGGGTGATTCAGGATATATGAAAAGCGGCCGATTGAATCCAATCAAATGGGGTGCCCTGCTCCGCCAGTAGGCTGGGCCAGCCGTCGACACAACGCAATCTGGCTGAACCTGGGCCTCCAGTCCTGACATTTCTCGTTGCACTTTGGGCAGCTTGGCCAGCCCCATCACCCCAAACTGCTTGTGATGAAAATAAAAATTCTCTGGGAAATCGCCTTTGTCCAGCACAGCACCCACTCCGGAACCGACCACAACGTGATATTCATGCTCCGGAAACGCTCTACACTCATGAATTAAAGACAGCGCCACCTGTACAGCGCCGCCGAAACGCAGAATGCCGGTGTTGATCATCAGTCGCACGGTGCTTCCTGTCGTTTACCTACCTGCGGAAAGGCCGAACGTAAAAGTTTCTCAAATTGTTCCAGAACCCGATCCGCCGAAAATCGCTCGATATCCCGTCGCGCGGCGACGGACAGCCTCTCCTGCAAGGCAGCATCAGCGATGAGCCGGGCGAGCTCGGCAGAAAATCGCTCCTGATCGCCAGCTTCTATCAGCAAGCCGTTGACATTGTGCTCGATCAGCTCGGAAGGACCCGTTGGGCAGTCAAAGCTAATGCACGCGCAGCCAGCCGCAAGGGCCTCTGCCAGCGCGTTTGGAAATCCTTCGGTAAGTGAAGCAAAAGCAAAAATCCTGGAATCTTGCAGGAGTTTCTCCACATCCTTGCACTCTCCCAGAAATCTAACATGATCAGTCACATCGAGATCCCGAGCCAATCTCTCGAGCGTAGCCTTATCTGGCCCATCGCCAATGAGATCCAGGGTCCAGCCGGCCCGCTCTGGTAGAGCGGAAAAAGCACGAATCATCGCTTGCTGGTTCTTTCGGCCTCCAAGCGTGCCCACAGTAATGATGCGGCGGGCGCGATTTCCGAAAGGCTTCACTTGGATAGGAACATCTATCGGATTTGGCCAGACTGCGAATTTCACGAATCGATAGCGACCCTGAAGCATGTCTATGGATCGCCGCGTTTGCACAACCACTTTCTGGGCCAGCGGGTAAGTCAGCGGATTGGCAATCCCACGCAGCCCCTTAAGACTTGCTAAGGGACTCGCTCGATTGAATACTATGCAACGACAGCCAACCAGGGTGGAGATCAGTAAGGTGGGTGGTGCAATTGGCTCTCCGAAACAAAGTACGAGATCTGGACGTACTTCACGAAGATTTCGCCACAGGTATCTCAGGATTTTTGGGTACCAGCGCCAACCAGTAGCTTGCCTAGAGTCGAACCCCGGATAGAGAACTTGTATATCCGATCGTAGCAGATAGAATGGCTTTCTTCGGCTCAACAACACCAGAGTTACCTCGTGTCGGGCCGACAGATACTCTGCCACGCGAGTGACAACACGCTCTGTTCCTCCGGCCCGTAGGGAGACGCAAACAATACAGACCCGCCTCAAGCTGCTACACCATCGCATGGGGAATTATCAAGCAGACGGCCTAGCATCAGGTCTGCCTCGTAGTCGGAGAACGGGTCATTGCCCGACCCCGGGTGAAAAGTCATCTCACCGAAGTACACCTGGCCGCCTGGAGCATAAAGGTCCACCCGTACGAACGAAAAGCCCACCGCCAGCGCTCGTGCTACCTCCGTCATGCGCTCAAAACCTAGCGGCCGATCAATATCCCTATCTGGCTTAGGATAACGCAGAGAAAAGGACTGTGGCTGCCAGTCAAGATCGTAATGTCGCTGGACATGACGGGTATGCCGGTCGAAATCCACCTGTACGAAACAAGGCCTACCGTGAAAACACCAAAACTTGTAGTCGAGTAGCTCCCCACAATCTGTACCTAGCAAAGGCTCACAAATTATCCGTGGCTGTAGCCCTCGATATTGCGGCTCGCCACTGAGCAGATAATGATTCATTTTTCGCCATGCATGCATCTCTTCAAGAATCTCGCGAGTCGAGGGTTCGTTGCAGCTATTGAGTATGATGACCTTACCCGAAGCGTGGGTAGGCTTAAGGATGCAAGGGCGTGGTAAATTTGCAATCGGAACATCTTTTGGATCTTCATAGACCCCGATTGTGGGAATGATATGCTCTTTACCAATTCTCGAAGACACCCATGCCTTGGCTTCGGCCTTATCGACCAGCCCAGAATATGGCTTATGAATTTCATCCAATTTGCTGCGCAACAGCTTTTCGTTGAAAGTACGAGGCTCATGAATCCGTGCCCAGTAGACATGACTCCCAAACCTACGATGCATTCGCCAATGCTGTATTCGAAAATGCGTAGCAGGAAAAATACTTAAACCGAGACGATAGAGGAGAGATTTGAACATCTATTTTGCCTCAGATACTCATAGGCTTCGCAGACATAGCCTTTTCCAAAATCTGCTCTACCATCCAACCTTGCGGATCGAACCGGCCTGGATGATAGCGAAAGTCCGAAGTCCAGAAACCTGGGCAAGCTTCATAGCCGGTCTGAGAGAATCCGTAACTGATTTCAATCACCTTGGGAAGACTCTCTGCATCCAAAACAAAATCAAAGCAAATGCATGTACCACCGAGCTTTCTTGCCGCACTAAAAGCAAGCTCAATACAGCGTTGATCGATATTTGAAGGATCGTGATCAATCAGGCCACTGCCCGACGCTCTGAAATCGCCGGGGCGAACGTGCCGCTGGATCGCAAAAGCTCGAGAACCAATAACCACAACGCGGGTATCTGAATCATTGGCACTAGCAAAATCCTGGAAGTATACATAGCCCTTTTCGGACCCCAGAATGCGGGAAAAGCGAGGTCGGTACAATAGCCGAGCTAGTCCTTTGAAGACGTCTTTGATTCCAGTAAGCCCTAGTCGGAACTTAAGGTATCGATCCTTCAAACTTCCCCACGGGTCGTAGACCGGAAAACCTCGACCAAAGGCTCGACGAATAAGCTTCTGAGCCTGCCCTTTGTTCCGAACCAACTGAACACCAGCCGAACCTGCACCGCGACGAAGTTTGAAAACTTTCGGAAATTCAGCAGTATTTGCCCAATCTAGGGCTGCTTGTCGTTCAGTGAAGACATGAGCTGGCATCGCTTCAATAGTCAGTGCCTCTAGCAAGTATTTCTGCCCCACCTTGTCGTCGAAATGCCACGCCGTACGAAAATCCGGAAAAACATGCAGACCAGCGTGCTCCAACGCAAATAGAATTTGCCTGGCAATTAGAATATCGCGGGGATCTGATTGCGCATGATGCCAGAGCAATACCCGACACCCGTCCAAATCGGAGATCAATCTACTTGAATAGCAATTTACGAGCCTGTAGGAAATCCCATTTGATTCACAATAGTTTATCCAGCGGGGATGGAAACCGCTCGGACTATCGTGAATGGCGATCATTAGCGCGCCGCCTGCATGCGTTCACAAAGCCGATCTGAACTAATAAACTGAACTTCCGGCCAAAGCGATCGGATTCGCAACAGTAACTCATTCAGTAGAGACAGATTTCGGTCTCGATGACGTGCGCTCATACCGCTTGTGTAATTTATTCGATGAGTCGAGACTACGGCAGGCCTGTTGAACAGAAAGGACTGTTGAATTTGCTTCAATGCTATCCCTACCCAATCCTTAACTTCATCTTCGAAGGGCTCAAAACGCACATTGCGGACGCTGTAGCGCTGACCAAACTGGTTTTTTTGCCCGGTATAGCGTCGCTGAATAGCAGCTCTTCCGTGTTCGTTTAGCCGCGGCTGCAGCTGACCTCTCTGCCCTTGCAATAGCATAATACCCTGATCTGCCAGAAACGGTTCAAGCTCCATCGGCCAGACGTAATTACACCCTATGAAACTTCTTGATCGAAATCCGAAAGCGCTCGCAAACTGATTTAAACCGTCTGCAAGAATCATCTTCATTTCCTCGAGTTCAACACGATTTTCTGCCCAGTAAGCTGCCAGGTAACTATTCTGTACGGATGAAGATGTGCACCCAGCGAGCCCGTAAAACCCGTAATCAAACGCTAGCCGGGTAGGTTCACGTCCATCCTTCAAATCACGCATCCACAAAATGCTGTTCAAATGTTCCCTGGCATGGAACTGCGGGCGTATCAGCCCATCCGTCACAGCGCATTTCCACAGGTCCTCCAGTTCTTCTCCGCAATATCTTCGGTAGCTATCGAAAAAACTCTCATGGTGAAAGCGTTCAAAACCATCTCGGCGAATGGCTTCAAAATCGGGATTTCCCATAACGACATTAAGTGTCATTACTGCTGGACACCCCTCGCTATCAACATGCTTTTCCAGCAATTCGAACAGCAACCGAAGATCTTCACCCGACTCAAGGCTATCCAGATGGTCAAACCGCGAATCGTCGATTCCGAGGCCTCGGCCGGTGAGTGCCTCAAGCGCACGCTTGCCTGGCATACGAATCGCACCCCAATCATCACTTTCCACTACGACAAGCTTCTCAGCACTACTCCAACCACGCAAGTTGGTCCAAGTGGCCAATGCATCCTCAAGTCTTCGACCCATAAAATTCGAGCGACTCAGATTAAAATAAGCTCGCAAGCCTTGTGGTTTAATTTGCGACATCGGTTGGCCTTTCAACCACCATGAGCGTGCTGCTCGAATTTGACATCAAGAAAACGCTGAGCCCACACTTCGAACGCCACCATCGACCATAGCATTTGAATTTCAGCTGACTCGGCGCTCGCCAGATTGCGGGCCGCTGCTTCAATCGGTTTCCGGTTGAATATATCTCGTGCGTAAATGCCCGGAAGAATCCTCTGGTTCAAAACCTCCTGGAACCTGTCTTGCGACATAAAAGACCTAAGCGGTATTCCAAATCCCTTCTTGTCTCGATATGTAAATCGATGCCCAAACACTTTCTCGCAAATTTCCTTGAGAATCAGCTTTCCATGTGGCTTCCCACCTCTTCGCCCGAGCAGCTGGGTTGGCTTTAACGTATAAGCCAAGTCAACCAGAGTGTTGTCGAGAAAAGGAACTCGATTCTCGATGCTGTTGGCCATTGACATCTTATCCTGGCGGACCAGTAAATCCGGCAAATATGTGGCCATTTCGTACTTGCGCAGCTGTGTCAGTCGATCCCCCGTTTGCGACTGATAGAGGCTAATGCGTGGTTCCAGGGCCAGTTTTGCAGCCATTGTAGGAAAAACTGATCTTGCCATGGCGGTGTCATTGACACTCGACGCGGTTACGGCACGCCAGGCCGGATCAAGATAGGCATTCATGAAGCTCATCCGACTTCCAGATGCAATTCTCAGCCGGCTCAAAAAGTATCGGCTCCACGGCTGCATCAGTCCCAAAAAACGGGAATACCCCGCAAGCAATTCATCAGCGCCCTCTCCGCTGAGCAGGACCGTCACGAAGTTTTTCGCCTGCTCACTGATAAGCATCACCCCAATTGTATTGGGATGACCGATCGGCTGCTCCAGGTGCCAGGTTGCCCTGTCGAGCTGATCCAGGTAGTAATCGGAAGAAAGGGTAAACTGATGACCCTGCACCCCCAGAGTGCGCTCGACATGGTTGATGTATTCCGCTTCGGTGTAACGCTTGTCGTCGAAGAGGATGGAAACGGTGTGCATATTGCCCGGGCTGGCACGGGCAGCAACCGAGGTCACCAGGCTCGAGTCAACGCCCCCAGACAGCTGACAGCCCAGCGGCACATCACTGATCATTTGAGACTTCACCGCTTCTTCCAGCCGGGATTCAAACTGCGTCGTGCTCTCGATCACAACATCGCTGCTGGGGGTAGGATAAGTACGCAAAACCGAAGTGGCCGCTGAAGGGTCATAAATCAGCACCGAGCCCACTGCCAGCTGGCTTATGTCCTCGAAAAGCGTCTGATCACGATTGTTGCGGAAGAGAAGGAATTCACTGAGCCCTTCCGGCGCGAGCGTGAACTGGTACCCGGGCAAATGGCCGAAGCTCTTCAATTCCGAGCTGAACGCAAAATAGTTCGTGCAATCAAGCAGATATAGCGGCTTAATGCCAAATCGATCCCTGGCCAGGAACAATTTCCCAACGCGACCATCATAAATGGCGATCGCGAACATTCCATTAAGTCGCGAGAGCATTCCGTCAAGCCCGTAGGCCAGGTAGAGATTCAATACAACTTCCGTATCGCTTCGACCTCGAAATCGGCAACCGGCCGCTTCCAGCTCAGGAACGAATCCGAAAGCGTTGTAAATTTCGCCATTCAGCATCAGCGCAACCTGACCGTCCGAACTCAACATTGGCTGATGGCCTTTCTCGGAAAGATCCAGAATGCTTAGCCTACGAAAACCGAACAGCAGATCGACAGGCCGAGAAAAGGTCTGGCGCTCTTTTCGCGGCAATTCCCCGATCCACCTTGTCCGACTTTCGATTCCGATATGGCCGAAATCATCTGGTCCGCGATGAAGCTGAGCTGCGGTCATAAGTCGAATCGTTACAGCCTCTTCGTCATACCTCCCACTTCTACGATGAAACCCGGTCAGACCACACATGGCCAAAATCCACGGCAGGACGAACGAAAGCGCGTTGTTACCGTCTGTTCCATCAATTAGGATTCAGCAGAAAAACGGCTTTCAGAGTAAATGTGTTTCGGCACTTCGGCTTCGAACAGTGCCTGCCAAATCGCGCCGACGTTCTCGATCCGAAACCGCCGAGCGCTCTCCAGCGCGTTTTTCGCCATGGTGTGACGCCGATCCAAATCAGTTGCCAACTCAACGATGCAAGCCGCCATAGAGCTGGTATCAAATGGCCGAATGAGTTCACCACTTTCGCCCGCGTCAACGATCCAGCTGGCCACCGGGTAAGAATCGAATACTACTGGAACGGCTGCATAGCTCTGCGCTTCAACCAAAGTATTGGGAAAGCCTTCAAAAGCAGAAGTCATGAAAAAGATGGACGCATCGCGGTAGAAGCCATCCGGAACCTGACGGCCGTGAAAATGGATTCGGGGAAGCTTCATTTCACTTGCAGCTGCCTTCAAGGCTTCGATGTCCGCACCGTCTCCGACAACATCAAGGTGCCAGTCAGGCAACCTTTCCGACACACTTCGCCAGACCGCAGGGATCAGATCGGCACGCTTCTGTGCGTTCTCAACCCGTCCAAGCCAAAGGATTCGATTTTCTTTGGATGGAACAGAATCGACAACCGTCGGAATAGAGTTTGGGACGAGTCGAACGCGCTCATGATGAAAATCAGGAACGAAATATCGCAATTCTTCTAGATTCGGCGGCCCGAACATCACAAAGTGGTCGTACGTATCCAAAATTCGACGCAAATCCTTTGAGTGTCTTTTGCGATGGCTCATTCGGATAGCCGCACGGCCGAGTGGATTCTTCAGAAGCCGGGCGACTGCGCTAGGGAAAATCCGATCAATGTATCCATCTAGATCTCCGATTACAGAAAATAGTGTATTCCTAAGGCAACCTAACAATAAGTAATTTTTACCATGCCGCAGCACCTCACCGATTTCATGCTCATATGGCATTTGATTGATAACAATATCTGGGGCGAATTTTCTAACGTATGACTCAAACGCGATCAGATTCACTTCACTTCTCGGTCCACTTTCATCGTCAACTTGTAGAACATTGCAACCTTCCAGTGACTTCTGCTCCGAGTTTGAAAATGAGAAAATACTGACTGAATGACCTTGCGCTGAAAAGCATCGGGCCATCTTATAGGTGGACATTTGAACGCCGCCCGCATTTGGATCAAAAGCCGGTGTGAGCACAAGCAGTACTCGAAACGAGAGGTGGACCATCAGCGCAGACCAAGTAGTACTTGAAGAGCGTATTTTATAGACATATTCAATTCCGGATCTAACCAGACCACAAAGGGCATAAGGAACACAAAAAGGCTAGGGTAATCAAGAAGAGTTGAAAGGTTATACAAAATGTAAGGGGCAAAAAACAGAAGGCTAAGATTTATTCCATACCTATAATATTGCGCCTTCTCACCCAAGCTAAAGCGTTTGGTTCTCGGATTCGTACGCCACATTATGAACGCTGACAATACGAACACACACCCAATGATCCAACTCCTATTCGAAAGCGCAAAAAGAAACCATGTTGAGTTGCCTAACGTTAGGGTTAGTAAACCGGTTGAAAACATTGACTTTTGCAATGGCGTCATCAGACTGAAATAAACACCTGTTGCAAGCAATGTGTATATAAGTATGTTCAGCCCCCATTTCTGGACGCCAATTCGTTGAAAGACCCTGTACCATCGTTGTCCTTCCGACTGACGGAGAACGTCCTCTATCTCAATCCTTTGTTCTAGATAGTAGCTTTCAACCGATCTCTCTCCAATTTCATTGCTCGATAAAGCTTCGGTCATTACTTGAGGTTGTAGGAACGTCGTAAAACTCGATAGAACGAATAGCACTGAATATACAAGAATTCGATTGCCAAAAATCAAAACTACAATCGCTGGTAAAATCATCACCCAATAGGCAAAGTGGATAAAGGGTGACAAAAACATCAGTAGAATATACTTCAACTTTTTGGTTTCGTAGTATCGCAAGGTTCCATAAACAAGAACCCATAACCCTGTCCAAGTCCTTACAGTATTTACACCCTCAACATTCTTAACAAGCAAAAGAAGAACGGCAAAAGCCAAAACTATGTAATTGACTTTTGATAGCTCATAATTTCGGAAGATAAACAGCATGCTGCCGGAAAAAAAGTAGCCATAGACAAAAGCGATAAGCGTAAAAAACAGCCATGGCATCTGAAGAACGCCGCCAACGAAATACGAGACGATATGCTTGTAAGGATCGCGCACACCTGGATGAGATGAACTCTGCAGTGTCAGAGTATTCCATAGGTCAACAATAAATTGCTCAAAAGTCATCCCAACATAGTGTTCATACACCAACAATAAGTGCCGAACCCCGTCAGCTCCCTGCCCTGTGGAATCATAGCGAATAGCAATCGTTGAGCCATATGCCGTGACAAACGCAGTTAGAAGCCAGTGCCGGTAGCCCCAGCTGTTTGTCCTCCAAAATCGTATCAGCAGCAATAGCGGTGCCGCTAGAAATGCGAACACAATGAAGCCCAAGCGGGATGGGGTAATAGATGGTCCATCGCCGTGCCGAATGCCAGAGCTTCCCAGGTTCCTATCGGTGCGCACGCCGTCTACACTCATGTTGAGCTACGCCCAACGTCTGTTGCCAGGAACAGATAATATTGATACGCGGGCTTTGATGAATGAGCTCGTATGAGATGGGATTTGGATGAACCCTCTTTTCTCATGCTTGGCGACCAATTCTACGAACATTTTTACATCGATTGGTCTCCGATAGCAATTCGGACAAGCCAGGGTGCCGTTTTTCCGGGCCAGGTCCCATTAGCTTCTCCAGAGCTTCTCGATGATTACCGGTCGAATAAAACTGATAAATTTTCTCGAAAGACCATTGTTCAGGCTCTCGAATTCCAAGCACAATGCCCGCGTTCACGAATCCATGGTGATCAAATTCGAGAGCATCTAACCCCCCAATTTGAACAACTGGAGTGCCCAATGCCAGTGATTTGGTCTGCGCCTGGGTGTTTCCACATACAGCGATGCTAATGCTTCGAGTGAAATCATTTAGCGACTGGTTTGAGGGCGCCACTTGCAGTGAGTCTGGCCATTCAAAAGCTTCTACTGGTGTATTGGGGTGCAGACGAACCCAAAGGGAAACCTTCGTAATTTCCTGCAAAAGAGACAGAATTTCGAGCGCTCCTTGCTGCGCATGCACATTAAGGAATGCACCAATAGGCCCCTTTTCAAGATCCTTCATCCTTACGGGCTCGATTAAGGGGCGTGGCCTCCAAAAGAGGCGACCTGAAGCACTATCGCCTATTCGGGAAAGCTCTACCCCTCGCGTATTCAATATTACCGCTAAATCGGCCGGCACAGGCAACCGCTTAAAATCGAGATTGGAGTACTGCCAATAGACAATTTTTTGCCCCGTCCATCGACACGCTATAGCAAGTGCAATTAAGTTGGTCGTAAGGTCACCAACAATAAGCCAATATTGCCCGGAAATCTTTCGATGCTTGAGTGCAGATTCACAAACGAGGACAGATGTCAGAACTTCAACATACGCTTTCAATCGTTGAGATTTCCAGATTCGTCGCAACCTAAAATAAGATGCAACAACGTATACAACAGCGATAATTCTATGCATTTTACTCGCACTACGACCGTCAACAAACCCCGCGTCAAGCCTTGTACTCGTTGCAGCACTTAACTCGTCAGTAGCCTCTCGCTGTTTGTGGCCCGTATCCGGAAAAACTATCGTGCTTTTAGGTGCAGCGATGATATCAACTGCCAATCGAATAGAACGCCGAAAAAGTGAAGCCCATTGCCTTGACTCGCCAAGCAGTCTCGAAAAACCATGGATAACTGGAGTGTTCAGCGACTGTTTCATTGCAAGCTCCTGAACGCCTGGGGCGTTTAGTCGAGCCCGTTCGCTTCTAATTGCACGGAGAAATCTATTCAAAGAAGTATTCTGACCAAATGGAATCGCGATTTAACAATTTGAGCATCACAATGAAATCAAATTCGAATAGGAGCAGACTTTAAACGGATTAGTTGCAAGCAACAACGAGCCTGAAGTCGGTGCCACTACCGCCTTTTCGCCATTAGCATATTCTGACCCCGTGGATGCTCGTACTCAGCAGAGAGATCTACCAATGTAAAACCGCACTCATCCGAGAGTTGTTCGAAATATGATTTGGGGTACTCAAAGTCAGTATGAGAGCGCTCTCGGTACTCATGCCCTGGGTGATGAGTGAAGAAAAAACGTGCTTCCTCAGTCATAACTTTGCTAAGATTTTCGAAGCACTCCTCAATATGGTTTGGTTTAAGGTGCGAAAACACTGACTGAGCGAGAATGCAGTCAAATTTTGAACCATTGAGGAAACCGAATGTTAAGCTTTTCTCACTATTTAAAAGCAATCTAGGGTTTTTCGCTTGCATACCTAGATCAATGACCTTTTGGCTCCCAACCGAAAGCACTTCAGATGAAAGGTCAAATCCAGTGTAATTTCCGTCTTCGAGATAGTCGATAAAAAATAAACCACCACGGAGACTTCCGCAGCCGATATCAAGAAATCGATGATTAGGCATTAACCCATGCGCTTTGAGAAACTCAAACTGATGTCGCCCCATTTCTTCCCAGAGACCACCAATGGCCATCTTCGAATCAATGCTAGCCTTAATGTCGGTGCTTTTAGTGTAGCAATCAAGATAGTTACCCCTCTTGAATCGCTTACTTAGTGCGCGCATTTTTAGTGATGCTAAAATCCTACTTATTGGGTTCATTTTAGTTCTTCCAAATACTGCTAGGCCGCCAGAATTTATTGTTCCTAATGGAACAAGTTAGCAAAAAACATTTTCATCGAAATGTACCAGCATAAGGGCCTACTTCTTAAATCTTGACAGGATAGCTTTAATGCCTCTTGTTATCAAAGCGCTCTTGCCCTTGTCCTTCGAATCGCGAATTTTCTCATGCTGTCCGAGCTCAAAAAGAGTTGCGTTTACGCTTGGAAGAATGCCGTTCGAAGGCTTTTCTATAAACCAAGTCGGGTACTCACACCACTTTACCCCCGGCTCGCTTCCACTAACCATAAGCTTCACGCCCAACTTATTCACAAAATCATTGACCGCCCAGCGCACTAATGGCCAGTCCTCATGATAATCATCTCCAGCCATCAATCCCCCTGGCTTTAGCTTTGGATACCAGTCGATTAAGGTTTTCCCGCCCTCTTGTCCGGTATGTGCAAAGCCATCCACATAGATGTAGTCAAAATAGTTATCTTCAAACAACCCCAAAGCCTCTTCGAACGACATACGCAGTAGAGTGTATCTATTATCACTTATCCCAATCCTAGTAAGCGCCGTCTTATACTCTTCGGTTCCGTGCGACTTGGTGCCGCCGTACTTGTCGACTCCGTACAGCATTGAAAACTTTCCGGAGTCAATGATTCTCTTTGCATATACACCTTCAGCCACACCCAGTTCAATACCGATGTTGTTATCGTTGATTAGTCTTTTCACTACATCATCTCGACGTACACTACTGATCTCCTCTAGCTCTATTCGTGGTGTATTTTCTATGCAAGTATGAATAGCGTGTTTTGAATTTCGCACTTCGTCTTAGTACCAAGTTAGGGTGATTTAATACTTACGGCCTATTGAGGCCATGTCATGCCAATAATCTGTGGTCGGCCAAAATCGACATGCCCTTGGAATCCGGACTCTTCATGAAACTGCCAGTATTTTTTTCAGCCAAAGGCATGTGGCTTACTTTCTGTTATACAAGACTAAACTATTTCTATTGGATCAAATGATTTGACCAAGTCATCGAGTTGCTTGAGATGACGCAATATTGTTCCGATTTTTTCTAGTGGGAGTGCGCTTGGGCCATCGCACTTTGCACTATCCGGACTCGGATGCGCTTCGATAAAAAGACCGGCAACACCAGCCCCGACGCCTGCTCTGGCAAGCTCCATGAACTGCGCTCTTCGTCCGCCAGAAGCTGCACCGGCTGGGTTCCTCTGCTGGAGGGCATGCGTGACATCAAAAATTATCGGCAGATCACTAGTTGCGGAGGCCATTACGCCGAACCCGAGCATGTCAACTACCAAGTTGTCATAGCCAAACTGAGTTCCACGGTCGCAGACCATTAGTTTGTCGCTTCCCGCCGACCGAAATTTCGCCACGATATGGGCAATTTGGGCCGGACTTAAAAACTGAGGCTTTTTGATGTTGACTGGTTTGCCAGTTTCGGCCAGTGCGACCACCAGATCCGTCTGGCGGGCGAGAAATGCCGGCAGCTGTAGAAAGTCGACCACTTCAGCAACTGGCTTGGCCTGCCATGGTTCGTGGACGTCCGTTAGAACAGGAACACCGAACTCGGTCCTGATCTGGTCGAGCAATTTGAGGCCCGCATCAAGCCCAGGCCCGCGGTACGACTCGATCGAGGTGCGGTTAGCCTTGTCATAACTGGCCTTAAAAATATAGGGGATGCCCAGGTCTTCGGTCGCTTTGACGAAGGCTTCGCAGGTTTTAAAAGCAAGTTCCCTCGATTCGAGCACGTTCATGCCTCCGATGATGGTCATCGGTGCATTATTCGCAATACTCTCATACACTAGCTTCATTCAGCGTTTTCCAGAGTTGCCGGTTAATTCGCAGTGCTTCATTCGACCCCTAGCTTGAGGCAATCGTGAACGTGGATAAGGCCAGCAAACACGCCACTTTCGTCGACCACACACAAAATCATGATCTTGCTTTCATTCATCAGGTGCAGCGCTTCGCAGGCAAGGCGCCGCTTTGCAATGGTCTTCGGGCTCCTGGTGCAGACCTCCCCGGCGGTCTTGGAAAGCAAGTCGGGCAGGTTCCGACGTAGGTCGCCATCGGTGATGACTCCCACGAGCTGATCTCCTTCAACGACCACTGCCGTCCCTAGTCCCCTGCTCGTCATGATCAGCAACGTGTCGTCCATGCCGAGTCCCGGCTCAACTGTAGGAAGCCCTAGACCGCTTTGCATCACATCCTTGACGGTCAGGAGCTGCGAGCCGAGCTTGCCGCCAGGATGAAAAACACGAAAATGCTCGTGATCAAACCCCTGCAGTTTCATCAGCGAAATGGCGAGGGCATCTCCCAACGCTAGGGTGCTTGTCGTGGACGTCGTAGGTACGACCCCCATACCGCAGGCTTCATCAATCGAAGGAATCATCAGCGCGACAGCAGCCTGTTTTCCGAGCGTGCTCTCAGCTTTCTGAGTAATTGCGATGATTTCGATACCAAATCGCTTGGCATGGGCGATGATATCAGCCAGTTCACGCGATTCACCCGAATTCGAAATGATCAGGCAAATGTCGTGGTTTGTGATCATGCCCAAATCGCCGTGACTGGCTTCGGCCGGGTGAACAAACTGCGCGGGCGTCCCGGTCGAGGCCATCGTAGCGGCGATCTTGCGGGCGATGTGCCCGGACTTGCCCATCCCGGTGACGATAACTCTCCCGGAGGCGGCATGGATCAAATCCACGGCCCTGACAAATTCGTTTCCGATTGACGATTTGAGTGCCCGAAGACCATCGATCTCCCGACTAATCACCGCTCGCGCGGTATCTACAGCCGAATCTAGGTTCTGCGCTGTTTCCACTCGCTTGTGACTACTAACGATCAAAGGACACTCCCCTGTGCATTATCGTCCTCAGTCCGTCTAACATCAATTCGTTTTCGCTGCTTGTCCGAGAGAAGAAGGCGTTGGACCTCTGTGAGTCCATCGCTGCAATTGCCTGCTCCGAAATGTGCTTTCGAGAAAATCCGCCGTTCGCAACCGTTTGAATGAAGTCCCTGAATCCCGAGCTTTCTTGATAATTGAAGCATCCTTGCGAGCTATCGAGAAAAGATTTGCCAAAAAATACAGTAGGTGCGCCTCTAATCAAAGCTTCGCGACCAACCGTACCCGATATCGTGGCCGTTAGAATTGATGAATCGATCAACTCGAAATTATCGGTTTGAATATCAATAAACTCCACATTTGGAAGCGAAGATATTCGTGCGTAGAATTCTGGATCTCGTGCAATGCCATGGCATGCAATCATGAAAGTAGCCGGGTGCTCCTTTACTAGCAATTTTACATCTTTGGGGAGCGTGCTCCTCAAGGCGAGAATTGCATTCAATTGCGAGCCAAATAGGTCGCCATTGGGCACGCTTGTGGCTTCTGGCTGATAGTGCAGGAAAAAAATCGCATACTTGCAATTCTTAATATCATTCAACGAGCGACTAGACCGCTCAAGCTGTCGCCAGCATCGAAAGGTATTGATTGCTCTTCCAGGGGCATACCAGTGCTGACGCACAATATGCGAGAGACGGACATAGTCCCCACGACTCTGCTCGAAGCGTATCCGTTCATAGTCAGGCTGCGCTTCAGTGTAGCTCGAAAGCGTGTTTTTCACTATGAGGTTGAGACGTTCTTCGTGGATAGCAGCCTCCTTGTCGTTCACCGAGCCAATCTGGAGGTTCTTTTCGTTGCGCTCATACCTTTCTGCAATTCGGTAAAATCCGTCAACGCCGCAACGGTTGATCACCAGTGTAGGGATACCCATCTGTTGCGCGACTTTCATTCGGATCCATGAAGTGATCGAATGGGGCGTGAACCCAAACAAAAGAAACGTCGGTTTCGTCGCCTCAAAAAATTGGTGAAAAAAAATAACTTCGTTCGCGATTTCGGCGCTTCCCTTTAGAAAGCTTTGCTTTCTTCCTATCGCAAGATCGAGTAATCCACCCTTTGCGGATGTCTTGCCACGTTCCCAGATAAGTGGGGTCGAAGGGTCGGTGAAAATACTTTCAAGTATTGACTCGATTTTTTTCCAAACATCAAGCGCAAATTTTCGCTCCCTAAACGCAAACAAATTGACAAGTTCTACGCACTCGAATTGCGCTTCTAGTCTTCGGTAGCACTCAGGGAGCTCCCGGGCATAGGTCAGAAGTACTTTCGCGGACGGAGCGAGTTCGGCAAAAAAGGCTCGCAGTTCTTCAGGTTCGTGCCGAAGATGGGAAAGGAAAAATCGGTGTGGCTCAGTCATCATTTATATTCTGAAAATTGACATTAATCTAGAGCAAACAACACCGTTCAGCTCCCTAATGCTTCAGGACTTTGATTGGTCAATAGAATCCCATGTTACGGGAGTCGCGCTGAAAACCTCTCGGCAGAGCCTGGCACCAATGATCTGATTTAGGAACGATGGCGACAGTCCGTATCCAGGCCGAACGCTGCGTACCGCATCCGGTCCAATAATTTCACCGACCCGGAGGTCTTTGACAAAGTACAAGGAACGCCGAAACTTCACATTCCCCTGTTCACTGGATTTTCGACCATAATCGACTTTGCCGAGTGCCTGCCAAGCAGTTCTCGAGTCGCGACAAAGTGCTCTTAGTTCTTGCGGTTCGAGAGAAAAGCTATCATCGGGACCACCACCAGTTCGGTCAAGCGTAAAGTGCTTTTCGATGATTGAGGCGCCTAAGGCGACGCTAGCGATTGCCGTCGCATTACCCAGTGTGTGGTCGGATAGTCCGGTGACTACTCCAAATTTCTGCTGCATGTCTGGGATCGTGCGCAGGTTGTAGTCTCCTGCGGGAGCGGGGTAGCCGCTTACGCAGTGCAGGATCGCAATTTGCTTGCACCCTGACTCACGTGCCGTTTCAATCGCCTCCTGAATTTCTTCTTCGTTCGCCATGCCTGTCGAGATTATCATGGGCTTGCCCGTGCTCGCCACATACTTGATCAGAGGTAGATCGATTGCCTCAAATGAGGCAATTTTATAAGCCGGCGCATCAAGGTCTTCCAGAAGATCAACCGCGGTGCTGTCGAAGGGCGAGCTAAAGATAGTGATTCCGAGGTTGCTAGCATGCTCAAAGAGTGGTTTGTGCCATTCCCAGGGCATATGGGCTTCCTCGTATAGTTCATAAAGGGTGCGTCCGTCCCAGAGCCCTCCATGAATCTGAAAATCCTCAGAATCACAATCCAGCGTAATCGTATCTGGCCGATAAGTCTGGAGCTTTACGGCATCAGCTCCAGCATTCTTGGCTTCCTCGACTATTCTCAGTGCAGTTTGCAGGCTACCGTTGTGATTAGCCGACAGCTCTGCGATTACGTATGGTGGAGAAGCCAACGCGATGCCTCGACCAGCAATTTTTATTTTGGGCAATTTATTTGACATGAATTGAGTGTCTCTTAGTCATTCACAGGCCATTCTGATTTAAGAAGTCCGAAATGAAGCACATCGTGAAAGATTCTTCCATCGTAGTGCTGTTCACGAAAAATGCCCTCCTGCCGAAAACCATGTCGCTGATGGAAGCGTATCGAGGCTTGGTTGTAGGCCAATGCTTGTCCGCAAACCTTATGCAAATTAAGTTTGGCAAATGCGAAATCGAGTGCAGCCTTGCCGAGCCGATCGCCTGTGCCCTTGGAACTTCCGGGCGCTAAATAAAACCCCCAGTTGACGACTGGCTTGCGGTTCAGCTGGGTGAATTGCACAAAACCGCTAGCCTTACCATCAGCCTCGAACATCATCAAGTGTTTGTCGTGATTCTGCTCAGCATTCTTGAACCAGTGACGATGTTCGTCTTCCGAGATTTCGTGTTGGCTGAACATGAATCGACGGATATCAGGATGGTTTCGCCATTGTAGAACCTGCGGCAGATCTTTAAGCTTCATCGGCCTAAGGAGATCGCCGAGGGGCCTGAATCTGCTCATGCCTCACCCACCAAATGGTGGACTAGTCGTCTAGATCCTCGCCCATTCGTTAGAGTGGTTGCATTTGCTGTCATTCTTGGCAACTCGTCCTCAGGCCGCCAAGACTCGAGTTTGGCCGGTAGCCGTTCCGATATCGTGTCGGTGTAGCCCAGCCAGTGTGCTGAGCCCTGGTCGTGCAATGCCTTTGCACTTGGGGCTTGATTTGGGGCCAACACAATTAGGAATGAGGGTAGCCCCAAACAGCACCGCTCCCAGGCAGTACTTCCTGCCGCGCCTATCGCTAGATCGCTTTCTGCCATTTCCCTTGCCATGTCATCGACATCGATGCGAACCTCCGTTGACCAGGGGAGACTTTCGGAAACGCTCTTCACGCTTTCTAAAAAGGGCGCCGTTTTTCCCATGATGACTACGATTCGGCAGTCTGAAGGCAGGGGGCATTGCTTCAGGGCATTCAGGATCATTCCTGTAGCATTGGAGTTATCCACGCCACCCATGTTGAGGAGCAGCTGCTTTAGCTCTGGATCCTGGCGTCGTTTGAGACTGTATTCGCGCCATTCCGCGAACTCTGGCCGCAAAAGAGCATACTTGGGGCCAATAAGTGTTCTACAGTATTCGGGAACGAGATCAGCGTAGTCGCGTTCTTTTCGCCCGAGATTCTGGTCGAGCAGTTTATGGCAGGCGTGAGGCCTGTCTGCCAGGTCGTCGATGGCAAGCAGACGCATGCCCGGATTTGCCGCTAAAACTACGGTCTCCCACCGCGCGTCGATCGCATAGTGATCGACTACCAGCCAATCGGGATGCTTGTCCGCCAGTGCATCCAGCGTGTGCTGGGCGTCTATCTGCCAGTCGCAGCCAAGCCAAGCAGCATGTTTGAGGACTTCCCCAGATTTTTCCCTAACGGCGATTTTCTCGGAATATTCAGGAAGCACACTCACAGAAAAACCTTGTTCGCTGATACGATCAATCAAATTTCCATCATTGGGCCTGCAAACAAACATGCACTCATTTTCCTGCTCGCGCAGTGCTTCGGCAAGGGTAAGGCAGCGCATGACGTGGCCTGTTCCAATTTGCAGTGAAGCATCGGCCCTGAAAGCAATCCGAATTGGCAAATCAGCTAATCTCTATTGCAACCTGTCGGACTTGATCACCAGGCAGTCCAACCACCGTCAACAGCGAGATCTGCACCCGTCACATAACTTGAGGCGCTTGAGGCGAGAAACAGGACTGGACCGGCTATTTCATTCCGACTGCCAATTCGACCGAGCGGGGACTTTTTGTCAAGTTCAGCAACGAAATCAGGTGCGCGCTCCCGAGCATTCCACTGTGGAAATGGTCCCGGACTGATCGAGTTGACCCTGACTTTCTCCGGGCCAAGCCTGCATGCTAGCCATCGAGTCATCTGAAGCAGGCCGGCTTTGGCAGCGCCGTAATACGCTGGATTCGGAGATTGTCCGGTTTCTGCATACAGATGTGGTAACGGACTGACTTTGCCATACATTGATCCGATATTAATTACTGAAGCATCGCCGGTCGCAGCTACTGCCGCTCGCAAGCCAGGAAGTGCCGAATTGACCAAGCGCCATGAAGCTCCCAGATGAAGATCTGCTGCCTCGGCGAAGGCTGAATCAGGTGCGTCCAGGCCCTTGCCACCCTCGATAACTGCACTAGCGTTATTGATCAGGACATCAAGCCTTCCATATCTGGAAATCACGTCATCTAATAACGCATGCACGGCCGCTTCCTCACGGATATCGCAAGACTCAGCTTCTATCTTCAATCCGTTATCGGCGGCAGACTTCTCAAGTCTGCGCAACGGTTCCAGAGACCGTCCAACTATGATCACTGTGGCACCCGCGCTGGCCAGCGCCCGACTCATGGGTTCGCCGAGCCAGCCCGCGCCGCCAGTTACCATAGCAATCCGACCGCTCAGATCAAAGAGCTTGGCATATTGCTTGGAATCAGTATCAAGCACCCGTGTTGTTCCTCAGATAGGAGTGAGCGGCGGCCACTGAGAAGGATCCAGCAGCGCTGTGGGGACTACCGGCATAGATTCTTCTGTCAACTCAATCTCCTCCTGATTCAGAGGGGGGTTGCTAAAAAGTGCAGCGTTCTCTTCGAGCTGCGCAAGCCTTTCCATTCCCACCACAACGCCATCAATCCAAGGCTTCGCCCTAACATAGGCCAGACACAAATCCGCGACGCTTTCCCTCTGAAGCACTCTGACCAGATTGTGCATGGCCTCAACAACTGCATCAGGCTCCAATCCCTCTATCAGAGGCCACTGGTGGATATCCCTCAGCAAAACGCCTTGCAAATAAGCGCTTCGAACATGCACTTCCAGATCCGGTCTCTGCCCGAGGACTGAAGGCACGCCTGCCTGGCGCCATCTCCAGTCGAGCAAATTGAATGGGAGCTGGATCAGCTCCACAGCCGGGTCGCCAGCAGCGGTCAATGCCTCATCAGGAGACTGTACTGAGACGCCGAGTCCTGCAACAAGCCCGTCCTTCTTCAGCATTTTCAGCCTGGCCCAAACCGCGCCGTCCCAAGCCTTCAGATGTTCGGCACGATGCAAGAGCAACCATGGATTGGGGAAGCCGAGTGCATCGAGAGACCTACGTACGCTCGCCTCTGCGGCAACGGCAGCCTGCTCTGGCGTTGTTGACGCCGTTAGATCATTCAGCGGTGATAACTTCGTTACCACCTTGACCCGGCTGCCCCATCCGTTCGCAAGTGCCACATTCAAGGCTTCCTCAGCGCCCGGGTATGCGCGCCCTGTATCGACGGCGAGTGCACCATACTGAATGGCCATTCGAACAAGCTGCGTTGCCTCACCAGTATCCGGAGGAGAAACCTGTATTGCGGAGCCGTAGGGTGCGGCCAATTGCGCAGTACCCAGAACTAGCCTGGCACCGGAGGCAATTGGGGGCGCTTTCGAGTTCGAACTCTGCCCACGCTGAGCAAACTGGTCCATGTCGGCAGTTGAATCCATATCAACTGAGACGTGTCTTTTTGTTCAACATTTCTATCAATGCCTGGTCTGTTTCGTATTTCACGCTAATGTGCGAATTCATGGCTGCAAGTTCAGGTTCGCTGTCGAGCACAGCAAATACATCGACCAGTTTGTAGTGCGAAGAATCGTCTGCCCTACGCTTGTAAATTTCCTCGAACAAATCCAGGTCCTCCTGATGATCAAGCGTCAACCGATAGTCACGCACCAACGCATCAGGCAAGTCGACAATATTGATCTTGAACACTTCAGGATTGTTACGGAAGTACCAGGTCATGTATTCGGAGTGCTCGGCGCGCTCCAGCCGCTCGATAACGGTACGTAGCGCGGAAACGCTGATGATTTCGCCAGCGGTGCCAACGGCAGCGTTCGCGACGCCCGTGAAGTCGGCACCATTCGCAAAGTGGGAATTCAACATTATTTCAATGATTTCAGGAGACACCAAAGGGTTGTCAGCGGTGACTCGCACAACAACGTCGACGTCAAAAGCATCGCATGCTCCTAAATACCTGGCGATTACGTCATCTGGATCACCAGTCCAGAACTTCACCTTTCCATCACAGAGATATTCGCTAAGCACACTATCTTCAGGCAGCGTTGAAGTTGCCAGAATGACCTGATCAACACCGCGAATGGCTAGACACTGATCCAGGCAGCGCTCGACTGAAGGTCGACCTGCAATCGGTAAAAGCGCCTTGCGTGGCAGTCGAGAAGATTTCATCCTGCAGGCGACAATCACAGCTACATTAGCCGGCCTGAAATCAACCTCCAGTAGAGCGCTGTTCGATGGCTTATTTGTGGAAAGCACCTGACGATTCTGCTGAAGCCTATCAATCTTGTTCCACGAAATCCCTGATTGGGAAGAACGCCTGAACAATAGATTGGCCGTCGTAATGCGTTCGCCTGCTGTAAGCTCGTTGCGCAAAACGGGGATCTGAACCGTCTTGGCCAGGTAGGTGCCCTCCGCTGCATTGACGAAAGGTCCTCGACTCGCAGTTTGCAATGACAGCAGGCGTTTACAAAGCATCCGCATCTGCGCTGGCTCCAAGGCTGAGTATGAATCGTACTCGGCTCGGTCACGATCAATGCAAAAATGCTTCTCGATATGTTCGCAACCCAGAAGGTGCGCATAAAGAGGGGCCAATTGGGCAAAGTCGCTGGTCGCGTCTGCATGATCCGCGATACCAAGTGGCACGTCAGGAAATGCCGCACGCATTACAGCCACTTTCTGTAACGCAGTGTCCGCCAATGCGGTCGGGTAGGCCTGGAAACCGATCTGAAGAATGATCGAAGCCTTTAACGCGCCGAAACGATCATATAAACCCTGTATCTCAGTCAGCTCGAAGCCAGAAACGTTCAGAACTAACTTAAGGCCAGCTATATCAAGGGACTGGAGCCCATCAAGCACCTCATCATTCTCCAGCACTGAAGCTTGCAGCTTGATGCCGTCAATCAACTCCTGATTCTCAGCGATGATCTGCACGCTGTAGAGGTCGAAGACATCAACCCAGACCTCTCCCAGTTTCGAGGCATTGGCAATCTGCCGCTTCCACTCAGAGGCAGAGATTTGCAGTTTCTTGTAGACCTCGTAATGAGAAAAGTCAGGCAGCGCGATGGTATCGGCAGCAAAGACCTGAAACTTTATTGCTTTGGTCGGATAATCAAGCTGGCCGAATGCATCAACCAGTTGGTCAATTGCATCGGGATTGCCTCCATGACTGTTGGCCAACTCGCACACGAGATACGGAGCGGACGTGGCGTTCATGCAATCACCTCTTTATGCAAAGCAGCCAGCACCTGCTCGATATCGTGCTCTACCAGTCCTGGAAACATTGGCAAACTGATCGCATCCGTACCATAACGTTCTGCTTCAGGAAACATACCGTCCTGGAATCCCAACGTCTGATAGTACGGCTGCAGATGAACTGGCATGTAGTGCAGATTGACCCCAATTCCCGCCTCGCGCAGCGCCTCGAACACCTGCCTGTGGCTTTGCTCGATCTTATCCAGCTGCAGTCGAATCGGATAAAGATGCCAGGACGAATATGCATCTTCTATCAGATGTGGGCGACGAATGGGCAAATCTACGAGTAGCTCATTGTAGTGCTGCGCCAGGGTATTGCGGCGTGTCACAAATTCGTCCAGGCGCTGCAGCTGGCTTACGCCGAGCGCGGCCTGAAGGTCGGTCATTCTGTAGTTATATCCCAGCTCAAGCTGCTCGTAATACCAGGGGCCGGCAGGCTCACTGAGCATCTGCTTTGAGTCACGAGTAATTCCGTGAGTTCGCAGCCGTGCCATGTGATCGGCAAGTTCCGTGTCCTTGGTCAGCGCCATCCCGCCCTCGGCCGTGGTGACGATCTTGACCGGATGGAAACTAAATACGGTGATGTCACTGTAGCGGCAATTGCCGACTGGTTCACCACGGTAACGGCCGCCAATCGCGTGCGAGGCATCTTCTATTACCCGAAAACCATATTGCTGCGACAGCGCGTGAATCGCGGCCATATCACAGGACTGGCCGCAGAGATGTACCGGGATGACCACCTTGGGCAATCGGCCATCTTTTTCTGCTTCGGCAAGCTTTTCGGCCAGACGCTTCGGACAGAGGTTCCAGGTTCTATGATCGATATCCACAAAATCGACCTCGGCGCCGCAGTAGCGGGCACAGTTTGCGCTGGCAACGAAGGTATTGGGACTGGTCCAGACTCGGTCGCCGGGCCCAACTCCTAGTGCCATGCATGCGATGTGCAGTGCGCTGGTGGCACTGTTGACGGCAACGGCATGGCCAATTCCGCAGTAGCTGGCGACCTGCTGTTCGAAATGAGGCACTCTGGGACCCTGCGTGAGGAAATCCGAACGCAGGACTTCGACTACGGCGTCAATGTCCGCTTGACTGATGTCTTGTTTGCCGTAGGGGATGTAATTAGTCACTTTGTCGGTGGGTCGCTTGGTCTTTTGGTGGCCTTGACTCCAGGCGACCTATACGGTGAAGTTTGTATCGACGTGATTTTTGATCAAGGATCGCAATTGTTCGACGGAGAGGAATTGGTCGTTAGTGCCGCTGTTATATGCAAAGCCAGCAGCTACCGGTTTGCAGCCATTCTCTGCGCAGTATGATTTCTTGCTGATATCCCCCGCCATGGGCAGAATTGCGTAGTAGCGGCCGAGGTCGACCGTGTTGTAGCTGTCGCTAGCGGTAATCATTTCTTCATGGATTTTTTCACCAGGCCGAATACCGATGACCGGCTTTTCGCACTCCGGCCCAATGGCTTCGGCAACATCGCTGATTCGATAGCTAGGGATCTTGGGCACGAACAATTCGCCACCTTGCGCGGTTTCCAGCGCCCAGAGAACCATATCAACACCTTCCTGAAGACTAATATTGAAGCGAGTCATATTTGGATCGGTTATCGGTAGCACGCCAGTCTCTTTCCGCTTCAGGAAAAATGGAATGACCGAGCCCCGGCTGCCCATCACGTTGCCATAGCGAACTACAGAAAAGCGAATGTCGCGATGACCTCGGATATTGTTAGCGGCGGTGAACAGCTTGTCTGAGCATAACTTGGTTGCACCGTAAAGATTAATTGGTGCGGCGGCCTTGTCAGTACTGAGCGCAACGACCCGTTTGACGCCCGTATCCAGCGCACTTTCAATTACGTTCTGCGCGCCCATGACGTTTGTCTTGATAGCTTCAAACGGATTGTATTCCGCTGCTGGTACCTGTTTGAGAGCGGCGGCATGGATGACGATATCAATTCCTTCCATGGCGCGCTTGAGTCGGTCCAGGTCCCGAACGTCGCCAATAAAATAGCGCAAACCCTTGTAGTCAGTGTCACTGAAGTCCTGCGACATCTCGAACTGCTTGAGTTCGTCGCGGGAAAAGATGACAAGGCGCTTGATGTTGGGGAAGCGCTCCAATATCGTGCGAGTGAAAGCCTTGCCGAATGACCCGGTGCCGCCGGTGATCAGAATGGATTTATTTTCAAGCATGTTGTTTTCCGTCATTTTTTAGATTGCTCATCTGCGGCTGCGGCTCATTGCTGATGATTTTCTCGTAACTGCCCTGGGCTGTGATTCGGCCGTCTTCCAGTTGAAGGATAATGTCGCAATCGCGCAGTGTCTGGACGCGGTGAGCGATGATGAAAACCGTCAAGTCGAGATCCAGTTGGCCGACAGCATTCATCACGGCAGTTTCAGTTTTCATGTCCAGCGCACTGCTGGCTTCGTCGAATACCAACACATCGGCATTCTTGTAAAGCGAACGTGCGATACCTATTCGTTGGCGCTGTCCTCCGGAGAGCTGGATGCCTCGTTCCCCTACCCGAGTCTCGTATCCTTGCCGGTGTGTTTCAATGAAATCAGCAATCTGGGCTTGACGAGCGGCACGCCGGACGCGTTCGGTATCAATAGCGCTCGGAGGCACGCCCAGAGCGATGTTCTCAGCAATCGAGGCATCGGAGAGATAGATGTGCTGTGGTACATGGCTGATGTGTTGCTGCCATTTACCGCGATTAGACGCATCGATTGTCTTTCCATCAATCTGAATCTGTCCACTGGTGGGTTCCAGAAGCCCCATCAGAATATCCATGAGTGTGGACTTTCCGCTACCGGTTTTGCCAACAATGCCGACGCGGCTGCCTTTGGTGATGCACAGATTGATATTGGAGAGGACTTCAGACTCTTCTGCCGAGTACTGGAAGTGCACTTTTTCCAACCTTATTTCGCGATCAAACTGAATCTCACCGCGACTCGCTTCGGATTCACTCCGAACAGGCAAGTTCAGGGAGGAAAGAACGTCCTCGAAAACATTGAAATTGCCGGTATACGCCGCCCAGGCAGCATAGAGTTTCTGTATAAGCGGCAATAGTCGTTGGGCACCCAGCGCGAGGGCTGCCAGCACCGGTAGAGCTCCAACCAGACCACCCGACTGCAAGGACAGCGTATAAGCAAGCGCCACAATCAGTCCGACGCCAATGGCCTCTACAACGTATTTCGGTGCCTGACCGAGCAGAGCGTTGGTCGCCTGAGCGTTACGCAACTGAGCGTCTGGGTGCGCAAACTCCTGCGTGTAATGCGGCTGGTTACCATCCAAGATAACGTCGCGAATTCCCCCAAGACCCTCCTGAACAGCTCGGATACGAGAGCTTTGGGTCGTGGCAATAGTCTTGCTGTTTCTTTTCAGCCTGGCACGGAACAGACCGATAACGATGAGATAGATGGTCGTGAAGAGTATGCCAGCCGTTAGCGCAGTAGCCGCGTCGACTAACAGCAGCGCCGTCAGGATGGCAATACTGAGAATTATCGAAGTTACACCCTCCATGGCTGGACGCAAAAAGGCGCCAAGCAGGATCTGGACCTTGTTCACGTTGGCGATCACATCACTGGTGTTTTGTGAGATGTGATATGCGTAGGGCTGATCCAGAATCACACGGTAAAGCTTGACCCCGATGTCGTGACCAATGGCGAATACCAGCTTGTTACTGGCGTAGATCAGCAAAAGACGAATACCCATTGCCATAGCTACGATAGCCACGAATGCGATGGACATCGGCAGAACCAGAGACTCTGGATCATTCCAACCCAGTGTCGAGAAAATGTTTTGCAGGAACAGATAGTCGGCGGCTAACTCGGGGCGTGCCATTAGCGAAATGAACGGCACCACTGCGCCGATTGTAACGAGCTCAGCCACAGAGCCGACCAGCATGAGCACCAGCAGCAGGCCAAGCTGCTTTCTTCGGCGCGGCTTTAGGTGGCCGAGAAACTCAGTGAAAAGTTTCCGGGCGGATTTTTCGCGTTGTTGGGGCAAGGGGCTAAAGGCTAGGCTAATGGGTTAAGAGGTCAAGGGGCGAAAGGGATAAGGGGAAAAGATCGGTTTCCGGGTTCCGGTTTACGGTTTACGGGTTGCGGGTTGCGGCATAACAGGATCAACCTCTGATCCAGTTGCTCGTTTGGAACCAGTTGTAGGTTTGTTCAACACCGTCTCGCAAAGATATTCTTGCTTGCCAGCCCAACTCTTTCGCGCGGGTTACGTCCAGGAGTTTTCTGGGGGTGCCGTCGGGTTTGGTTGGGTCGGTTTTGATTTGGCCTTTGTAGCCGATTACTTCGGCGATTAGTTGGGCCAGTTCGAGGACGCTCAGGTCTTTTCCGGTGCCGATGTTGACGAATTGTTCGTCGCTGTAGTGTTCGGTCAGGTGGACGGCGGCGGCGGCGAGGTCGTCGACGTGCAGGAATTCTCTTTTTGGGGTGCCGGTGCCCCATATGGTGACGGTTTCGGCGCCCTGCTCTTTGGCCTCGTGAAATCGTCTGATCAGGGCGGGCAGGACGTGGCTGTTTTCCGGGTGGAAGTTGTCACCCGGGCCGTACAGGTTGGTCGGCATCAGACTGATGGCGTCGAAGTTGTACTGGCGGCGGTAGGCCTGGCACATCTTGATGCCGGCGATTTTTGCGATGGCGTACCACTGGTTGGTGGGTTCGAGTTCGCCGGTTAGCAGGTGTTCTTCTTTCATCGGCTGGGGTGCGTGTTTGGGGTAGATGCACGAGGAGCCGAGGAAGCAGAGTTTTTTTGCGCCGTTTTTCCAGGCTGAATGGATGACGTTGGTCTGGATGGTCAGGTTGTCGTGGAGGAATTCAGCAGGGAACGAGTTGTTGGCGTGGATGCCGCCTACTTTGGCCGCCGCCAGGAAGACGATTTCTGGCTGTTCGGCCGCGAAGAATGACTCAACCGCGCTTTGGTTGCGTAAGTCTAGATCGGTGCTGCTTTTCAGCAGAAGGTTGGTTGCGCCGTCTTTTTGCAGGCGGCGGACTATGGCGCTGCCTACCAGGCCGGTGTGGCCGGCGACATAGATCTTGGCGCTGGATAGATCCACTTATTCGGTTTCCGGTTTCCGGATTCCGGGTTCCGGGAAAGGATCGGTTTCGGGTTTCCGGTTTCCGGGTTCCGGAAAATCGTCAGGAGCGTCTACGTTCAGTGCTGCCGGGTCTGGGAGGGCGTCGGTTTCTCCGGCTTTTGAGCGTCTTGCTTGTTCTAGTCGGTTGAGCATCGCGCCTATGCCTTTTGTTTCTTCTACCAGTTCCGTCATGGCTTCCGGAGCAATCTCGCCGATCTCTTTGGCTATGTAGAGTTGGGTTCGTAGTTCGGCGGCGGAGCCTTTGGCGATGTTCAGGTAGCGGATGAATTCTTTGTTTGTGCCTCGATCGTACCCTTCTGCAATATTTGAGGGAATGGATACGGCGGCACGGGTCATCTGGTCTTTCAGACCGTAGTCACGACAATTCTTCAGTACCCGATAGACGCTGACCGCCAAGCGGCTTGATCTTTTCCAAACATCCAGGGATTCAAACGACTGGTACATGAAATTGTGGCTTTCGGGTTGCGGGTTGCGGAAAACGATGGGTTCTAGGTTTAGAGGCGACCTATGGCTGATGCATTGCTTTCTAGGACTGCTTGAGCAGGTTGTCGTAGTCTGCGTGACTGCCGATCCAGAACCAGAGAATGCCGTCATCAATTTCTACGCCAAGAGCGCGGTATCTGATCCCTACTCTTGCTGAACGATATTTGCCCATCTTCTTGAAGTGCAGTGATGGGTGTCGCGGATCCGATTTCAGTAATTCGAAATTCTTATTTGCCAGTTCGCGCATGGGCCGAGGTAAGGCATTGAAGGCGGCCCAGAACTCTGGGGACGCCAGATGCTTCAAAGCTCGGTGGCCTTGCTGATGGAATGAAGTGCTTTATCGGCAATCTTGTCGAGCTTGCCGGATTCCACGTGTTCTTCGATCTGCTCGTCCCATTGCCGGGAATCGAATTCCAGAAACCAATTGCGGAACTGAGCCAGTTCCTTAGGATTCATTTTTCGGACTTCGTCTTCAATGTGTTCTACGTTGCTCATGGATTTGGCCTTCAAGCGGTAGAGGTCAGAGTCTGGCTGCTTGGCTGTCCGTTTTCAATCGCGCGAACAGGTGCTTGGACCGGAAACCGGAAACCCGAACCCGGAAACCGTTCCTTTCTATTCATGATGATTTGGGGCTCGGTAGCCGGCTTTTGTTACCAGGGCGTCGCGTTGGGTGTTTTCCAGGTCGGCGGTCATCATTTCTTTTACCAGGGCTTCGAAGCTGGTTTTTGGTGTCCAGCCGAGTTTTTCCCGGGCTTGGGTGGGGTTGCCCAGCAGGGTGTCGACTTCGGCTGGGCGGAAGTAGCGTGGGTCGATGGCGACGATTTGCTGGCCGGGTTTGGCGGCGGAGTCGGCCGGGGCGTGGGTGATCACGCCTTTTTCGTCGCTGCCCTGCCCTTGCCAGTCGATTTCGATGCCCAGTTCGGCGGCGGCGATGTTGACGAAGTCGCGCACGGCGTGTTGTTTGCCGGTGGCGATGACGAAGTCTTCGGGTTCATCCTGTTGCAGCATCAGCCACTGGGCTTCGATGAAGTCGCGGGCGTGGCCCCAGTCGCGGCGGGCGTTCAGGTTGCCGAGGTAGAGGCAGTTCTGAAGTCCTAGGTGAATCCGGGCCAGGGCGCGGGTGATCTTGCGGGTGACGAAGGTTTCACCGCGCAGCGGGGATTCATGGTTGAACAGGATGCCGTTGCAGGCAAACAGGCCATAGGCTTCGCGGTAGTTGACCGTGATCCAGTAGGCGTAGAGCTTGGCCACGCCGTAGGGCGAGCGTGGGTAGAACGGCGTGGTTTCGGACTGGGGTGTTTCCTGGACCTTGCCGTAGAGTTCGGAGGTGCTGGCCTGGTAGAAGCGGGTCTTTGTTTCCAGGCCGAGGATCCGGATCGCTTCGAGCAGCCTCAGCGTGCCGACGGCGTCGCTGTTGGCGGTGTATTCGGGTGTTTCGAATGACACTTGGACGTGGCTTTGGGCGCCCAGGTTGTAGATTTCGTCGGGCTGGACCTGCTGCAGGATGCGGATCAGGTTGGTCGCATCGGTCAGGTCGCCGTAGTGCAGGAACAACCGCCGCTCGGACTCGTGCGGGTCCTGGTAGAGGTGGTCGATCCGGTCGGTGTTGAAGGATGATGCCCGGCGTTTTATTCCATGCACCTCGTAGCCTTTGGCGAGCAGGAATTCGGCGAGGTAGGCGCCGTCCTGGCCGGTGATGCCGGAGATTAGGGCGCGGGGGGGCGAAGAAGATGGGGGCATCGGTTAAGGGGTTAAGGGGTTAAGGGGAAAACAACGGGTTGCGGGTTGCGGTAAAGGCAACGGTTTGCGGTTTGCGGTTTGCGGGTTGCGGGTTGCGGTAAATACAACGGGTTTCGGGTTCCGGGTTGCGGAAAGGCGAAATCTAGGGACTGAACGACAAATTGACGAATCGACGAAGCGACCAAACGATTGGGCTTTCAGCGCGCTGGGCACGCTACCGCCCTTGGGTTAGGTCCCAATTGCCTGTTTTTGTTGGTTTTTTTCTGTTCGTTCATGGGTTGAACAGGGTTGGGAGTGTAGCAGAAAGGGAGGGGGAAGGGGAAAGGGGAAAGGGGAAAGGGGAAAGGGAAAAGGGAAAAGGGGTTAAGGGGTTAAGGGGTTAAGGGGTTAAGGGGTTAAGGGGCGAAGGGGCGAAGGGGCTAAGACAGGTTCAAGGATCAAGGCGCAAGGTTGGAGCTTGAAGGGCAAATACTGGATGGCCAGGTTATTCGAGGGTGCTCATGACTTTGGTTTCCTGTGTTTGGCGTCATAACGTTATAATGCTCAGATCATTCTATTGGGAAACTGGCTATGTCCGACCCGCCTAAACGATCGACGGTTTATTTCGATGCGCAGTTGCATGCAGCGCTCAGGCTCAAGGCTGTCCATACACAGCGCTCGCTATCGGATCTGGTCAACGAGGCAGTGCGGGCGTCGCTGGCTGAAGATCAAGAGGATTTGGCTGCATTTACCGATCGTGTTGCCGAGCCCACTATGAGCTACGAGGCGCTGCTTGATGATCTGAAAGCCCATGGCAAGATATAAGATGGAGTTCAAGCGATCGGTAGCCAAAGATCTGCGGGGTATTCCCAATAAAGATGTGCGGCGAATTCTGGATCGAATCGACGGCTTGCAGGATGACCCAAGACCTTCAGGTTGCGAGAAACTTTCCGGTCAGGAGCGCTTTCGCGTTCGGCAGGGCGTGTATCGAATCATCTATGAAATCCAAGATGAGCGGTTGATTGTCACGGTAGTCAAGGTTGGGCATCGGCGCGGGATTTACGGCCGAAACTAAGCCGGGTTCAGAAAGGAAAGGTTTCAGGGTTCGGGGTTCAGGGAAGACAGTAAAAGAAGGCTCAAGGCTCAAGGTTCAAGGCGCAAGGTTAATAACCGAAGTCAAAAGCAATTGTGCGGGGGCTTGGGCCTGGATGGGTGTTCGATTAGACGACGGCTTCGATTCCTTTGCGTTCGATTAGATTCAGCATTTTCAGGGAAGGGCCGCTGGGCTTTTTGGCGCCTGCTTCCCACTTCTGGACCGTCGAGGGGCTGATGTTCAGCACGGCGGCGAGGACCGCCTGGCTTAAATGGGCACGCTTGCGCAATGACTTGATCTCTTGCGGCGACATTTCATGTACATCGAGATGACAAAGAATGTCGAACTCGGCCATGCGTCGTTTGCTGATCAGACCGGCACCGTGCAGTCCCCGTGCAGTTTCATGCATCTCATCCAGAATGCGGCTATTACGCGTTTTCGTTGTCATTGGAAACTAAACCACTGAAAAGAAGGCTCAAGGCGCAAGGTTCAAGGCGCAAGGTTAAAACCGAAATCCCAAAGTCAAAAGCAGCTGGTGGGGGCTGAGGGATCGTAGCACTAAGTGCTAGGAATTTCGAGACTGTAGGGTCAGGAAGCACCGGGTGCATCTGCGGAGTTGGTGCCGAAAATCAGGTGGTGGTGGGTTCTGTCAGATGGGCCGTCGGGGGTGTCACCCCGACCTACCGGGTCAAGGGCGGTTTTGTGCAGGGGATTCAGGCTGGGCCGACGTCGACAACGGTTTCGATGAAGTCGAGCGATTCCTGGTCTTCTGGTGCTGATTCGACGCGCTTCATTTGTTGGTTCAGTCTGCTTTGAAAGTCAGGGTTGGCACGATCGTAGTCCAGAGCTTCGCCGAGAATTTCTGCGTGCAGTTCGCATTCCCCGAGCGCTGCTTCAAGCTTGTTTCGGGTGGACTCGTTCACAGTTGAACGCCTTCGAGCCTTGCAACCCGATCCATGGGGCGTAGTTCGCGGTGCAGCGGCGTGGAAAGGACCACGTCTATCTTTTCGCCTGCCAGCGCGGTGCTCTTGTCCAGCTCGCAGAGAAATTTCAGCTTCGCGCTGGTGAGCCAATCAGCGTCTTCGGAGTCGCACTCAACATATAGATCGAAATCGCCGCCCTTGCGCTGGTCGTTTGTGCGCGAGCCAAACAGCCGGACCGCCACGTTGGGGCCGAAGGCACGACGCGCGGCGGAGAGGATTGCCTGATGTTGCTGTTTGGTGATGCGCATTGGGAAATTATAACGAAGGTGGGGGGAAGAGATAAGTGTAGGGTTCGGGGTTCGGGTGAAAACCAGGTACAAGGATCAGGGTTCAAGGTGCAAGGGAAACGTATGGCAAAGGGATAAGGGGATAATGGGCTAAGGGGCTAAGGGGTAAAAAAGCAGGTGGAAGGCTTCAGGTGCATGGGAAAATCGTAGGTCGGGGTGATATCCCCGACGGTCATGGTTATCGGTGGCCACCGGGCGATTGGTTTTTGGTGGTCAGTGTTGGGGCTTTTCTGGGCTTGGTGCCGAGAACCGGATGGTTGGTGGGTGCTGGGGGATGGGCCGTCGGGGGCGTCGCCCCTACAATTGCGAAGAACCCATGGCTGGGACTCCGAAGGTGGTGGCGGCCTCGGCCAGGGTGCTGTCCAGGGTGACGATTCGCATTCCATGCTGGGCGCAGATGGCCAGGTGCAGGGCGTCGCCGGCACGAAGTCCGGTTTGGTGTTGATCGACGAAACGTGCTGCCGTGCGAAATTCGCTGCTACTTACGGGTAACACCGTGAGGCTTTGCTCAATCAATTGTGCGAACACGGCCATGCACTCGGCCCGATGCTGCG
>Ga0076930_100279_pt1 | contig 60135 bp, 54 predicted proteins | sample HotLakConsoUCCRE_FD_71149 | JGI IMG/M metagenome (GOLD analysis project Ga0076930, IMG submission 71149) | Hypersaline microbial mat communities from Hot Lake, Washington, USA - Hot Lake Consortium UCC-RE (version 3) (version 3) ...
ACTCGATGTTCTTCTACAAGGTCGACCGGATCGGCATCTCCTCACGCGCCCATTGGGAGGCGCTCGGCGGGGACTGGGCGAAGTTCGCCGCGCAGCCGTCGGGCACGGGGCCGTTCCAGCTCGTCGAGCTGGTGCCGCGCGAGCGCGCCGAGCTGGTGAAGAACGCAGGCTACTGGGACCCGAACCGCGTGCCCAAGGTCGACCGCCTGACGCTCTACGCCATGCCCGACCCGACGACGCGGGTCGCGGCTCTGCTGTCGGGCCAGGTCGACTGGGTCGAGGCGCCGCCGCCGGACACGATCCCGCGCATCGAGCGGTCGGGCGCTCAGATCGTGATGAACGTCTATCCCCACGTCTGGCCGTTCTGGCTGAGCTTCCACGAGAGCTCGCCCTTCCGCGACATCAACGTGCGGCGCGCGGCGAACCTCGCCATCGACCGCGACGGTATCGCGCAGTTCCTCGGCGGCGTGGCCCGTCCCGCGAAGGGGCTCGTCGCCGAATCGAGCCCCTGGTTCGGCGAGCCGACCTTCGACGTGCGCTACGACCCGGACGAGGCGCGCCGCCTCATGGCCGAGGCGGGCTACGGCCCGGGCAACCCGTGCCGGGTGAAGTTCCTCACCTCGCAGGCCGGCTCGGGGCAGATGCAGCCGATGCCGATGTCGGAGATCTGCCAGGAGAACCTGAACCAGGTCGGGTTCGAGGTCGAGGTCGAGGTGACGGCGGCCCGCCTGCCAGCTTAGCTGGCTTCAGAAGCGCGCCATGGTGGTGCCGACCTTGTCGAGAAAGCGCGTGCGCGTCTCGTCGGTCGAGCGGTTCATGTCGTAATGGGCCAGGAAGAGGACCGGCGCCAGCGGCCGCACCTGGCCGCGGATCACCCGCTTGACCACGCGGCGCGGCGGGTCGCCCAAGATCCAGGCGCGGTGGCGCTGGGCGCCATAGGTCAGCACCGCCCCGACCTTGCGGATGTGGTTGAGACACGGCGTCAGGATGCCGTCATCCATCTTGAAGGTGACGCCCGGCAGCGAGACGCGGTCGAAATAGCCCTTGAGCATGGCCGGGAAGCCGAAATTCCACACCGGCGAGACGATCACGATGGCCTCCGCCCGCTGCAGCCGCTCGACATGGGTTTCGACCAGCTTCCTGTTGTCGGGCACGTCGTGATAGGTCAGCCGGTCCTGGCGGCTCATCACCGGGTCGAATTCCTCGGCATAGAGGTCGCAATCGTCGACCTCGTGGCCCGCTTCGGTCAGGCCTTCCAGAACCCTCGCGTGCAGAGCCGCCCCGTAGCTCGATTCGACCGGGTGAGAGAATAGGACGAGGACGCGCATCACACGTCCATCAGCGCTTCGAGGCCCGGGAAAAGGTAGCTCTTGCCGGCACGGAAATCGAAATCCGGGTTCTCCCAGGCGATCATCTTGCCGGGATTGAGCAGCCCTTTGGGATCGGTTTCCTTCTTGAAGGCCAGCTGCACGGCATCCGTCTGCTTCATGCCACCCTCCTCCAGCGTGTAGCGATGGGGGTTGAAGATCGGGCAGCCATGGTCTTCGTGGATGCGGATGATCTCTTCCAGCCGCTCGCGCGTGGTGTAGCGCACCAGTGGCAGGCCGGAGCACTGCACACGGCCGGAAAAGCGGATGAACTCCAGATGGCCCGGCACCTCGTCGCCGAAGATATCCGTCATCTTGCGCACCCGCTCGACATGGTCCGGCCCGGGATACTGCACTTGCAGATAGGTGAAGGACGGATCGACCTTGAGCGCGCGCAAGGTGGTGTGGTTCCAGGTCAGCTCGAAGGCCTGGGGGATGCCCTTCATGCTCTCGACCTTGTCGGAGCGAAACAGCATCTCGCCCTTCTTCTGCGCCACGAGGGCCGCGAAATGATCGATCGAATGCGGCGCCACCATCACCACGACCACCGACTGTCCGGCATCGCGGATGAACGGCCGGTGGCGGGTGAAGAACTCGAAAGGAACGGGTGCGGCGATCGGCGCGATCTCCTTGGTGAGAATGCCGCCGGCATGGGCGAGATCGTCGGCGAAGCGCACCGCGTCCATGTAGTCGTCATAGCCGACCAGCACGTCGACCCAGTCATAGGCGGCCGTCAGCGGCATCTCCACCTCGGTGATGATGCCGTTCGTGCCATAGGCGTGGTTGACCTTCTGCAGCTCGTAGCCGGTCAGGTCGATGATGCGCGGCTCGGCCTCCATGGTGACCACGCGCAGGCGCAATATGTTGCCGATGTCGCGCAGCCCGCCCCAGTGGATCGAGCCCACCCCGCCCGATCCACCGGCCACGAAGCCGCCGATGGTCGCGGTGTTGGCCGTCGAGGGGTGGAAGCGCAGCTCCTGGCCGGAATGGGCCCGCGTCTCGCGGTCGAGCGCGGCGATGATGGCGCCCGGCTCGGTGACGACACGACCGGGGTGGATCTCCTTGACCTTGTCCATGCGCGCCATGTTGAGCACGATGCCGCCCGAAAGTGGCATGGACTGGCCGTAATTGCCGGTTCCCGCCCCGCGCGCGGTCACCGGCACGCCGTGGGCAAAGGCCACCTTCAGCGTCCGGATCACCTCTTCCTCGCTGGTCGGCGAGACGATCAGGTCGCCTGTCACCTGGTCGAGCTGCTCCTTGAGGATCGGCGAATACCAGTAGAAGTCCCGGCTCTTGGCCTGCACCAGCTTCGGATTGTCTTCGACCGAGATGCCGTCGAGCTCCTTCTTGATCTGCGCATAATCGGTCATGTGCGGCACTCCACGAGATGATCGAGTTCGGAATAGTCGGGCAGCGTGCGGTCGATTGCGCGGCCGTCGCGCAGCACCACCCGGTCGGCCTGCGGCCGCGACAGGAGCTCGGACCAGTCGCGGGCGCGGAAGATGACGAGATCGGCCGGCCCGTCCGCCTCGATCACCCCCAGTTCGGGGCGCCGCAGGATCGCAGCCGGCGTCCGGGTGACGACGCGCGCGGCCTCGTCCAGCGGGTGGTCGAGGTGCAGGATGCGCACCGCCTCGCGAAACACCTCCATTGGGTCGAGATCGCCATAGGCATAGAAGGGATCGCGGGTGTTGTCGGAGGAGACCGCCGTCGCAACGCCGGCGGCCGCCAGTTCCTTGAACAGCGTCACCCCGCGCCAGGCAGGCGTGCCGCTGCCGCGGTCCTGCAGATACATGTTGCACATCGGCAGCGACACGACGGCGAGGCCCGCCTCGGCCACCTTGTCGATGATCCGCGCGGCGGTGTCGGTATCCTGGCGCGCCAGCGAGCAACAATGGCCCACCACCACTTGTCCCTCGAAGCGGTTGCGCAGCGACGCTTCGGCGATGGCCTCCAACGTGCGCACCTCGGCATCCGCGGTTTCGTCGACATGAAGGTCGATGTCGAGCCCGTTGTCGATTGCCGTCTGGAACAGCAGATCAAGCTCGGCCTCGAGGTTGGGCCCCATCTGCGTCAGGCCGCCGAGCACGCCGCCGCATTCGACGATCATGCCGACCAGATCGTCGAAATAGGCCTTGTCCCCGGTCGCCTCAAGCGGGATCAGCGCGGCTGCCTGCAGGTCGATGCGCCCCTTCCAGGCCTCCCGCATCTCGGCGAAGACCGGCCAGGAGATGCGGTGCTGGGGGCCGAGCGAATCCAGATGCGTGCGGATCAGCCTCGTGCCGTGCGCATAGGCGCAGCGCAGGGAGAATTCCATGCGCGTGCGCACGTCCTGCGTGTTCCACCGCGCGTCCCGGTCGCCGCGCACAGCAGTCAGCGCGCCCTCGAAGCTACCGTCGGGATTGGGGCGGCGGTTCCAGATGTGCCCCTTGTCGATATGGGTGTGCATGTCGGTGAAGGCCGGCCAGACCTGCGCGCCCTTCAAATCCACGGCCTCGATCTCGGGCGATGCCGAGCCGGGCGCCGCCACCAGCGCGATGCGCCCGTCCGAGATGACCAGATCGGCGCGCACCAGTCCCTCGCGCGCCGGCCCCTTGAGGCCCGGCGCGCAGATGGAGGGCAGCGTGGCGTTGCGCAGGCAGAAGGTGTCCGTCTGCGGCAGCGTGATGAAGGAAGCACTCATGATGGCATGGTCTAGTTCTCTCGCCGCACGCTGCTTTCATGCCAGCGGTGAAGTGCCAGCCAAGCAATGAAGGTGGTGACCGCGAAGATTGCAATGCCGAGCAGCGACAGCAGGATGAGCGCGGCGAACAGGCGCGGTATGTTGAGCCGGAACTGGGATTCCAGCAGGCGGAAGGCGAGGCCCGATTGCGCGCCGGCGGACCCGGCGGCGAATTCGGCGACCACGGCGGCGATCAGCGCAAGACCACCGCCGATACGCAGGCCCGCCATGAAATAGGGCAGCGATGCCGGCAGCTTAAGATAGAGCAGCGTCTGCCAGCGCGACGCGCCGTATAGATCGAAGAGGTTGAGCAGATTGTGGTCCACGCTCTTCAGGCCCTGCACCATGTTGGAGAGGATCGGGAAGAAGGCCACCAGGAAGGCGCAGATCAGCAGCGCGACCTGCGTGGTGGGCGTGTAGATCAAGATCAGCGGCGCAATGGCGATGATCGGCGTGACCTGCAGCACCACTGCGATCGGATAGAAGGCCAGTTCGACCCATTTGGACTGCACGAGGAAGATCGCGAAGCCGACGCCGCCGACCAGCGCCAGCCCCAGCGCCATGAAGGTGATCTTGGAGGTGATCATCATGGCCGGCCACAACGTTCCCCAGTCATTGATCAGCGCCTGCACCACCGCCGCCGGGCTCGGCAGGATGTAGGGGGGAATGTCGTTGATGGCCACGATGGCGGCCCAGATCACGATCAGCGTGCCCAGCACGGCGAACGGCATCACGACGCGCAGCATCTTCTCCGACAGGCTGGTGCGCGGGATGAGGACGGCCACGGCGCTGTCGGTGCCGGCCTCGCTGGCGGCAACCGGCGTACCCGTTTCGATCCGGCTGACGTCATTCATCGTCCGCGCCTCCGACATAGATGGCCTCCTGCAGGGTCCTCGAGACCAGGGCGCTGGAGGCCTGGAATTCCTCCGACGAGCGGTAGTGGACGTCGCGTTCCTCGGCTTCCGGCATCGCCAAATCGCGATAGACCTCGCCTGGTCGGGCGCGCATGACGATGATGCGGTTCGACAGATAGGTGGCCTCGTAGACCGAGTGGGTGACGAAGATCACGGTGACACCCGAGCGCTTCCACAGGCGCCGCACGTCGTCATTGAGCTTCTGGCGGGTGATCTCGTCGAGTGCGGCGAAGGGCTCGTCCATCAAAAGCAGTTTCGGCCCGGTGATCAGCGCGCGGGCGATGGAAACGCGCATCTTCATGCCGCCCGACAATTCGCGCGGATAGGCGTTGGCGAAATCGGCAAGCCCGACCATGTCGAGCGTCTCCATGATCCGCTCGCGCGAGGCCTGCTTGGATTTGCCCTGCAGCCGCAGCGGCAGATAGGCGTTGCCGAACACGGTCTGCCAGGGCATCAGCGTCGGCTCCTGGAAGACGAAGCCGACATCGCCTTCGGGCAGGCCGCGCGAATTGATGCGCGAGCTCGGCCAGTCGATCGCGCCCGACGAGGGACTGCCCAGCCCGGCAATGATGCGCAGCGCCGTCGACTTGCCGCAGCCCGAAGGTCCGAGCAGGCTGACGAATTCGCCGGCGCCGATGTCCATCGACATGTTGGAGAGCGCCAGCGTCCCGTTGGAGAAGACCTTGGTGACTGACCGCATCTTGACGACGAGGCGGCCCTTGCCCGGTTGCTGGTCGTGGATCGGGTCCTGCTCGCGGACCGTGGCCGTGGCGGTCATGAAGCTTCCTTCACATGGCGTTTCCGGCGGGCTCGCCGCCGGAACCTGGGATCGGGGATGCATCGCTGCGCAGGGCAGCGGTCAGTCCTGGGGCCTCAGATCCATGCCGACGCCGTTGCACACGAATTGCGGGGTGAAGGCCTGGGTGTAGTCGAGGGAGGCTTCGAGCACGCCAATCCCGACCATGGTGTCGAAGAACTGCTTGTAGCGCTCGTCCGTCTGGCAGCCGATGCCGGATTCCAGCGCCTCGGCGGATTCGATGATGCCGAATTCCTTCAGCTTCTCCAGCGAATAGGCCAGCTGGCCGTCGGTCATCTCGGGATTGTCGGCTTTGATCAGCTCGTTGGCGGCAGCATTGTCGCCGTAGAGATAATTGTACCAGCCGATGATCGAGGCATCGACGAAACGCTGCACCAAATCGGGGTTCTCCTCGACCAGCGAGACCTGGGTGGTGATCATCGTCGAATAGGAGGAATAGCCCTCGTCATCGAGCAGGAAGACCACGGGGGCCCAGCCGGTCTGCTGCTCGATCGCGTAGGGCTCCGAGGTCAGGTAGCCCTGCTGCGCGGAGTTGGTGTCGGCCAGGAAGGGGCCGGGGTTGAACTGGTAGGGCTTGTACTGCTCGTCGCGGAAGCCGACGTCGCGCGCCTTCATCCATTCGAAATAGGTGATGAAGCCATCGGCGGCCATGAAGATGGTGTCGAGTTCGGCGAGATCGTCGAACTCCTCGATGCCCTGGTCGGGATGAGCGAGCAGGATCTGCGGGTTCTTCTGGAAGATCGCCGCGACGTTGATGGTCGGAATGCCCTGCTTGACGGCATCCATCGCATCCATCGTGCCGCCCATGTAGAAGTCGATGCGGCCGGTGGCGAGCAGCTGGCGGTTGGGCGATTGCGGCCCGCCCTGGACGATGGTCACGTCGAGGCCGAATTCCTCGTAGGTGCCGTCGGCGACGGCCTGGTAGAAGCCGCCATGCTCGGCCTGGGCGCGCCAGTTGGTGCCGTAGCTGACGGCGTCGAGCGCCAGCGCAGGCAGCGCCGACAGCGTGGCGGCGGCCAGCGTCAGCGCGGCGATGGAAGCGTTCATGCGTAAATGTTGGCTCATTTGACGTTCCCCTTGAAGGTCGCAGCCGGGATCCCGGAGCTGCCTTGGCGAGGATATTGGGCCTTGTGGTCGCGTCCCGAAAAGCACCAAATTTCGCACGTATTGCTGCCTTCAAGGCATCGATGTATGTTTTGTGTGCACCTGCTTCCTCTGCACGCAATTTCATCAACAGAGCGCTCCCATGCTGCATTCGAGAAAACTCCGCTACATCGACGAGATCGCCCGCTGCGGCTCGATCCGCAAGGCCGCCACGCGCCTCAACGTCGCCTCCTCGGCGGTCAACCGGCAAATCATCGCGCTCGAGGAGGAGATCGGCGCGCCGATCTTCGAGCGGCTGCCGCGCGGCCTGCGGCTGACGGCGGCGGGCGAGCTCTATGTCGAGCACATCCGCGAGGTTCTGAAGGCCTATGGCCGGCTGGAGGCCCGCATCCGCGGCCTCAAGACGCCGCAGGCCGGCAAGGTAACGCTGGTGACCACGGTCGGGCTGGCCGCCGGGCCGCTGGCCGGCATTGTCTCGCGTTTCGTCGACGAGCATCCGCGCATCCATGTGCGGCTGCGCAATGACGGGCCGGCCACCGTGCCGGCCGCCCTGCAATCGGGCGAGGTCGATATCGGGCTCGGCTTCAACCTGCCGGCCACGCCCGGCCTGCGTACAATGGCGAGCTTCGACGTGCCGCTCGGCGCGGTCGTCGCTGCAGGCCATCCGCTGGCCCGACAGAAAGTCGCCAAGCTCGCGGACCTGATGAACGCGCCGCTGGTGCTGGCCCAGACCGGCAGCAGCCTGCGCGACATGATCGACCTGGCGCTGTCCCCGATCGGCCTGCCGATCGAGCCGGTGGTGGAGACCAATTCCATGGAGATGCTGAAGAAGCTGGTGAAGAACGGCACCGGCATCTCGTTCATGAACCCGCTCGACATCCTGCCCGACATGCAGGCCGGCGACCTTGCCTTCCTGCCGCTGTCCGACACCCATGTGCGCAACCAGCCGCTGAAGCTCGTCTCGCGCATGACCTCGGCGCTCGACACGGCGACCAGTCAGTTCGTGGAATATCTGCTCGCCAGTCTCAACGAGACCATCGAGGATCTGAAGCTCGCCGGCTGGCAGGTCCGCCCCGCCCCGATTCGGGCCGAGCTTCAGCCGGTATAGAGGTTGGAAAGCGGGTAGCGCTCGACCTCGCGCAGCAGCTCAACGAAGCCGCCCGCCTGGTGCTCGGCCATGATGCGGCCCTTCTCGGCGGTCGCCCGGCTGGCGTCGCCCATCACGCCATGCGGGTTGAGGTCGTGGGCGATCCAGGCCAGCGCGTGCGGCCCGGTCGGGAAGATGTGGCGGTATTCGCCCTTCATGGCTTCGGCGTTGGAGGTGAAGTCGCGCGCCTCATCCGTGCGCACCAGATCGGGCCGGAAATGCAACATCAGCGAGGTCTCGCCGTCGCCGCCATGGATGCCGTAGACGCGCTCCCTGTCGGTCAGGAGCCCGTCGGGCAGGCCGAAGCGGCCCCATTGCGTCGACACCACCATCATCGCGTGACGCACGCGCAACTCGCGCGCCACGATGCTCATGATGTCGACATTGCCGCCATGCGAGTTGACGATGACCAGCTTGCGCAGGCCGGCTTCCGCCACCTTGGCGCCGATCGCGGTCCAGGCGCGGACCAACAGGTCCGCCTCGAAGGACAGCGTGCCCGGCCCGAAGACATGTTCGTTGGCCTTGCCGATTTCCTGGGTGGGCAGCACCAGCACCGCGAGATCCTCGGGCAATTGCCGCCGCACCTCCGCCATCATGCCGTTGGCGATCGCCGTGTCGGTGGCGAGCGGCAGATGCGGCCCGTGCTGTTCGGTCGAGGCGATGGGCAGGACGGCCACGGTGCGCTCGGGCGAGATGTCCTGGAAATCATAGGTGTTCATCTCGTTCCAGAAAAACGCCTTACCCATGATTTGCCCATCGATTGCTTCTCCGACCTGCCAGATAGGTCACCCCAGCGATCTACGAAAAGCATCAAATTGGGCACGGCGCGCTGCCTTTTGGGCACCGCGCCGCGTCTTCGGCGCTCAGGCGCTGCGCGCCCAGCTCTTGAGGCTGACCCAGGTGCGCCGGTCGAGCGTGTAGCGCTCCACCGCCACGCGGCCGGCCATCAGCGAATCGATCATGCCCTGGCCGGCATGCTGGAAGCCGCATTTCTGGATGACGCGGCGCGAGGCCGGGTTGATCAGCCGGCAGGAGGCGGTCAGCACCTCGATCTCCGTGGCGCGGAAGGCGAGATCGACCAGCGCATGGGCGGTCTCCGTCGCATAGCCCACGCCCCAGAAGGGCTGGCCGATCCAGTAGCCGATCTCCAGCGCCCCTGACATCGCGCGCGAGGGCATCAGCCCCGCCGCGCCGATGAAGGCGCCATTGTCGGCCAGCGACACGGCATATTGGCACTCGCCATTCTTGGCCACCTTGCCGGTGATGAAGGCCTCGGCCTCCGCCTCGCCATAGGGATGCGGCATGCGCGCCAGCATCTCGGCAACGCGCGGGTTCCCGGCGAGCTGGATCAGATCGGACTTGTCGTCTTCATGCGGCGGGCGCAGCACCAGCCGTTCGGTGACGAGAACGGGGCAGTCGATCAGGAGCCGACTGTCGTCCTCGATGTCTTCCTTCTCCAGAACCATGGTGTCTTCCTCTCCAGGCAAAACGAAAAACGGGGAGATGGCGGCCCATCTCCCCTGATGTTTTTCCTGGCTGGCCAGACACCGGTCCCCGAGATGGGTTGCCGGTGTTGTGGTGCGGAAACCGGCTACTCCGCTGCTTCGGCCATGGCCGCGACCGATACGTAGGTTCGGCCGTTTGCCTTGCGGGCAAAGGACACGACGCCTTGGTCGAGCGCGAACAGGGTATGATCCTTGCCCATGCCGACATTGGCGCCCGGGTGCCATTTGGTCCCGCGCTGACGAATGATGATGTTGCCGGCAATGACCTGCTCGCCGCCGAACTTCTTGACGCCAAGGCGCTTGGATTCGGAATCGCGACCGTTGCGCGAGGAACCGCCTGCTTTCTTGTGTGCCATCTCAAACTCCTTTGCGCTCTTCTGGCGCTCGAATCTCGAACATTATGGGTGTAGACGCACCCGACTTCCACCCGAAAAAAAAGCTCTCGCCATCTCCTGCCAGAGACCGTGGGTGGCGGCCTCCGGCGGCGGGCCAGGCCCGCCGGCGATCGCCCTATTTCAGTTCCTTGGCCTGCGCGCGCCATTCCGTGATCTGGTCCGTCGAGAACGGCATGGCCGCGTCGATCTCGGCGATGCGCTCGTCGGTGAGCCCGGCCAGATCGGCATAGCTGACGATGCCCTGCTCGTTCAATTGCTCGGCGGCCTTCGGGCCGATGCCCTTGATCGCGGTCAGATCGTCGCCGGCGGCCTTCTTGTCGGCCTTCTTCGGCGCGGCCTTGGCCTCGCTCTTGGTCTCGGTCGCCTTGGTCTCGGCGGCCGTCGTCTCGACAGCCTGCGTCTCGGCGCTCTCGTCCTTGGCCTTCTTCTTCGGCGCCGGCTTGGCGGCGGCCTTCTTGGAAGGCTTGGCACCGTCGAGCAGGATCTCGGAGATACGCACCGTGGTCAGAAGCTGCCGGTGGCCGCGCTTGCGGCGCGAGTTCTGGCGGCGGCGCTTCTTGAAGGCGATGACCTTGGGGCCACGGCCCTGGTCGACGACCTCGACGGCAACCGACGCGCCGTCCACGAACGGGGCGCCGAACGACACGTTCTCGCCTTCGCCATGGGCAAGCACTTCGCCCAGCTGCACGATGTCGCCGATTTCGCCGGCGATGCGATCGATGGTCAACTTGTCTTCCGCGGCAACGCGATACTGCTTGCCACCGGTCTTTATGACTGCGAACATTTTTTTGCCTTTCGCTGTTCGTCCGGCCTCGTCGCGTCAAGGCGCCCGGGCCGTCTTCTTGTCAGTCGTTGCGGTTTTGTCGTTTCATCCCGGCACGCAAGTGCGGCCAAAGACGAGCCGGCGCGGAGTCCTCCCCACGCCGGCACGGTCTGGCACATAGCCGGGAAAGCCGGGAGAGTCAAGGAAGGGGGCATGGTTGGACCTACGGAGAGCGCACTGGCGCTCTCGTCCGAGCCCAACGTTTAGAGAAACGAGCCCTGGGCGGCGATGTGCTCCGGCAGTTCGTCAAGACGTATGACTCCCAGCAGTTGCCAAGTTTGTGGTCGCTTTGCCATATTACCTACCGCGAATGCCATCCCCTTGCTGGGATAGACAACATTGAACGTGTGATCCATCCACTGCAGCACTTCCTCGACCGTTTTCCCCCGCAGCAATCCCATGTAGTACATCGCATGGGCTTCCCAATCGCCGTTGGTGTAGGTGTGCTCCCCATCAGCGTCGTGAAACCGGAACTTGAATTCGTAGGGGGTTGGCTCCAGCGACTCTAGTTCTTTGTCGAGAAGCGACCCTTGCCGGGCAGCCTTCGCATACGCTTCTTTTTCTTCGATAATGTCGGCAGCAGACTTTGGACGATAGAAGAATCGCGTATCGCTTGGTCGTATCAGCGCCAGAGATTGCCCACGCAGCGCGGCGTCCGAAACCGAGGGCAGTATCAGTGGGTTCAGCAGCTTCGCTCGTTCCTTCGGCGGCATCTGCCCCACAATGGCAATGCTGTTTTCTTCGACGGCACAGCTCTCGGCGCGCTTATCGTGGACGGGAGAACGGTATCGAAAGGTGACGTTGTCCCAGCGACTGAAAGCGGTATTTCCCGAGAGGTGTCGGTAGCGGATGGGGTAAAGCCGCTTCCAATGGCCATCAGGAGTAATTCCGGCGCAGCAGACCGTTTCGCCGTGCTTCTTGCTAGGCTGCGGCAGCGCCTTCACGAGAATGGTAACGCGGCATTCGGTGGCTGTTACGGACATATCGCTCAGGGTCATCGCCAAAGAGGTCGAAGACCTCAAACCCGTCGCGTTGCGACATCTCCCCCGCGACAACGGACCTATGACAGGTCGCTGGATCGCGCTCGAAGCACAGAAGGCACGTGGACATTTCCCCCGCCACTGCCATCAGTTCTCGAAGAGACGCCTGAACGTCATCGGAATCGAGGTGAGCATCATAGATAGCACGGAAGAGATCGTATTGTCCTGCCCGGGCTGCTTCTCTCCCTGACTTTGGGTCACCCAGTGGTTGAAAATGGAGATACTGGATGCCTTCGCCTTCTAGACGTGCGGCCAACTTCTTCTTGGAAAAGCCCTTCTTGCGCGAAATCGGCACGGCTCGCACGTCCGCAAGACACTTCACGCCAACGACTTTAAGTGTCTCGATGAATCGCTCGATGTCGGTGCCTTCGTATCCGACAGTGTAGACGACTGACATGGCTATCCCTCTCGATTATGGAGGCATACTCGCATCCGGAGCTTGCGTCACCCGTGTCTATGGACGCACTAGCGAACTTCTTGTTCCGCCATCCGTCAGTATTGACCCAATTGCGAGGCGGCTTCCCCTCTGCCCTCCCCCTAAACCGCCAGCCGGTCGCCCTTGAGATTGAGCACCACGACGACGCCCTCGGGCGACCAGTCATAGCTGATCGTGCCGCCGAGCTGGTTGGAAACGCTCTTTCTCAGGAGCTTGCTTCCATAGCCATCCACCGCTTCCGCAGGTTCAATTTCGGGGCCGCCGCGCTCGGTCCAGACCAACTCGACATCGTGGTCCTTGGTCGTGCCCGACAGATCGAGAATGCCGGTTTCCACCGAGAGCGCGCCGTATTTGAGCGAGTTCGTCGCCAGTTCGTGGATGATGAGGGAGAGCACGGTGGCCGCCGCATTGCCGATGCCGATGCGGGGCACGGCGACGCGGATGCGGCCCCGGAACGCGCCCAGATCCTCATAAGGTGACAGCAGCACCGACAGCAGGTCGCCAAGCAGCGCCGCATGGCCCTGGTGCCCGGGCAGCGGACGCACGAGGTCGTGGGCCCGACCGAGCGCCGAGAGGCGTCCCGTCAGTTCCTTCGCCATTTCCGCCGCGGTCGTCGTCGAGCGCGAGGTGATGTTGGTCAGCCCCATCGCGATGGACAGGAGGTTCTTGACCCGGTGGCTCATTTCGCCGGCCAGCAATTCGTGGCCCTCCTCGGCCTGCTTGCGGCCGGTGACGTCGAGAAAGATGCCGAACATCTGCCCGTTGTGAAGCGCCTCGTCGTCACCGAGGCCTCGCGCCGATATCCACCTGATCTCGCTGCCCACCATGATGCGGAAATCGATCTCGTAGGCGCCGACAATGCCGCGCGTCGCGATGAAGGCGGCGCGCACGCGGTCCCGGTCGGCGGGATGAATATGGGCCGAGAGGTCTTCGAACTTCACCTCCTTGCCCTTTTCGAGCCCCCAGAGACTGTACCCCTGCTCGTCCATCACGAAGCGGTCATTGCGCACTTCCCAGGACCACAGCGCAACGCCCGCCGCGTGGATGGCACGCCGCAGATTGTCCAGCTGGGACAATGGATGATCGGGGTCGCTGAAGGGCATAGAGCATCTCCTGCAAAAGAGGACTGGCCAACGCCTTAACATCTTTTGCGCGCCGGACCACGATCTTCACGGCCAGGCCGCGCCGCGCGACGCCGATGATGAGCCACCGTACCGGCAACTTTTTTGCTCTCCATCTATCCACACCCCCGCGCACCGCCCGCATACTCCCCAATCGAAGGAGGCGACGATGGATGGGAGTTTGGCAATCGAGGCGAACCGCCAGGCGCTGAAGCGCATTGTCGCGATGCTCACCGACATGGCCGGATTCAGCAATGACGCGCCCGACAGTCCCGCCATCCCCCGCCTCCTCTGGCGCGCCATCCTGGCGCTGCTGCGCCCGGCCGAATCCGCCGCCCGCCGGCTGATCATCGCGGCCTCGGTGGGCCTCGCCATGCCGCCGGCAACCCCGCGCCAACCCAGGCCGCAAACCATGGAACCGCTGCTGCGCCGTCTCGGCATCGCCGTGATGATGCCGCCCGGCGGCCTGTCCGCCGTGGCCCAACGGGCGAAGGCGGATGGAGGGGGCGCACCTGCGCGCCGCCTCAGCTTCCCCCTCTTCGACCCGCCCCGCCGCCTCGCGAGTTTCTCAGGTCGCCCCCACCACGTCCCCGCTTATGCCGCCCCGCGCATCTGGTGTCCCGGCCTCACCGACCCCGCGCCGCTCCCGCCACCGCCATCGCCCGACGACTACGTCAGCGCGGCGCATGTCGGCCGCCGCATCGCGGTCCTCAGCAAGGCCCTCGACGATCTGCCCGGCCAGGCCCGCCGCTTTGCCCGGCTGATGGCTTCCCGGGGCACCGCACGCCTTCCCATCCGACGCACCCGCCCGCCCGGCGGCCGGCTTTTCCGCCATGATCCCAATGCAGCGCACCCGCCGCGTATTCGCGAAATAGACGAGATCCTCGCCCACGCCCATGCGTTGGCGCTCCACGCGCTGGAGAAACCGGACACGTCATGACGGAATGGGTCGCTGATGATGCGAGGATCGGTTCCTGCCCACCCTCCCCTTGATGGGGAGGGTCGTGGCGATGGGCGGAACGAAGTGGAGGCCATCGACGCGGGGTGGGGTGACTGCCCCGCCGCTCACCCCCACCCGCGACTGCGTCGCGACCTCCCCCATCAAGGGGCAGGTAAAGTGCGTGCCGTCCGCCTCAGAACATCGGCGGATAGGGCCGGCCGCCGCGGTCGAGCGTGATCCAGCGGGTCTCGGTGAAGGTCTCGAGCGACCAGCGGCCACCATGCTTGCCGACGCCCGAGGCCTTGAAGCCGCCGAACGGGACGTGCGGCTCGTCGTTCACGCTCGAGCAGTTGACGTGGCAATTGCCCGTGTCGAGCCGGTTGACGATGGCAAGCGCCCTGCCCTCGTCGCGGCTCATGACGCCGGCCGACAGGCCGTATTCCGAGTCATTGGCAATGGCGATCGCCTCGTCGTCGGTGCGGAACGGGATCACCGGGACGACGGGCCCGAAGGTCTCGTCCTGGTAGATCTTCATGTCCGGCGTCACGCCGGTGAGGATCGTCGGCTCCACGAAGCGGCCGTCGATCTTGCCGCCGAGCTCGACCTTGGCGCCCTTGGCGATGGCGTCTTCGAGCTGTTCCCTGACCTTGGCGACCTGCTTGTCGTTGATCAGCGGGCCGATGATGTTTTCCTTGCTCTTGGTCGGATCGCCCACCTTCAGCTTGCCGGCGCGCTCGACGAACTTCTTCAGGAACTCGTCGAAGATCTTCTCGTGCACCAGCACCTTCTCCACCGACATGCAGATCTGGCCCTGATGCATGAAGGAGCCGAAATTGGCGGCCTGGGTGGCGCGCTCCATCTCGGCGTCATCGCAGACGATCAGCGAGTCCTTGCCGCCGAGTTCGACGCAGCACTTCTTGAGGTGCGCGCCGGCCTTGGCCGCGATCTGGCGACCGACCGGGGTCGAGCCGGTGAACGAGATGCCCTTGACGTAAGGGTGTTCGATGAGCTCGTCGCCCACCTCCTGCACATTGTCGCGCGAGCAGGTGACGACGTTGAACACGCCCTTCGGCAGGCCCGCCTCCTCGAAGATCTCGGCAAACAGCAGGCCGCCGAGATAGGGCGTCTCTTCCGACGGCTTGAGCACGATCGTGTTGCCGGCCACCAGCGGGAAAAGAAAGCCGCGCGCGGTCAGGATGCAGGGGAAGTTCCAGGGCGAGATGACCGAGACGACGCCCATCGGACGGCGCACCGCCATCGACACCTTGCCATATTCGGACGGCATGACTTCGCCGGTCGGGTTCCAGACGGAAGCGGCGGCGGCGTGGAAGATCTCGGTCACGTAGCCGGTCTCGAACATGCCCTTGCCGAACCAGCCGCCGCCCTCGGCCTGGATCGCCTCGATGATCTCCATCTTGCGGCGCTCCCAGATCTCGGCCGCCTTGTGGAGGTAGTGCGCCCGCTTGGAAAAGGGCAGTGCGGCCCACTCAGGGAAAGCCGCGTGCGCGGCCTCGATCGCGGCCGTCGTCTCGGCGCGGCCGGAATCCGGAACCTCGGCCCAGACCGATCCGTCGGCGGGGTTGAGATCCTTGAAGGTCTTGGCGGCAGCGGACCATCCGCCACCGATATACATTCCCTCGAATACACGTGCCATGATCAGGCCTCCTTGTGCTTGCTCCGCCCTTCTGGGCGGCGGGTTTTGGTCTTCCGCGCGGGCGCGGAGGGGTGGTCAGTCGGTGCTGTCCTTTGCTTGGGCGTGCAGCGGCACGGCAAAGGACTGCACCGTCAGTTTCTTGCGGCTGGCGGCAAGATGCGCCGACTGTATCGCCGCCGCCCTGTCCGCCAGCGAGGCAAAGTCGAGCGGGCCCGATGGCTGGGCGGGCCCGGCCTGATTGTCGTCCTCATCTTCGATGTCGAACCCGGCACTGTTGTGGCCGAGCATCGTCGCGGGGGCATGTTCCGCGCGGGCCGGCTCGGCTGGCCTTGCCGGCTCCGCCTGGCCCGAGGCAAAGGGCGGCGCATAGGCCGTCAGCATCGCCGGGTTGGACTGACGCTGGCTGCGGATGTGATCGGCCAGACGCTGGCCGGCGCGCCGGGCGAGATCGGCCGTGTCGAGCCGGTCCGGTGCGCGCGCGGGCATTGGCGACGGCTTGGCTGGCGATACGGGTGCGGCTTGCTGGACTGGTTCGCTTTCGGGCTCGGCTTGGGGCCTGGTCGCGGCAAAGGCGCTCGGGCGCGGGCCGGACAGGCGCTGCGAGCGCACATGCCGCGCCAGCCTTTCGCCTGCCTCACGGGCCAGTCGGCCGGCATCGGTCGACAGGTGGCGGGCATCGTTGGAAACCATGGGCCTGCTCCTCTCAGCTGGGATATGGGCGGGGGTCGCGATTTCCGCAAAGGGATCGCCCCCGGTCTTCGGATCGTATCGCCCCACGAAGGCGCTCGGCACGACGGCCTCTCGCCGCACGAAGCGGATGAAGGCGGCATGGATGGCGCCTGCCCGACTTGCCAGCTCGCCCATGAAGCGGCCCATCGCCTCGAGGGTCGAAGGCAATGCGAAGGGCGCGGGCAGCCGGAATTTGGTGCTGGCGGTCTGCGGCTTCTTCTCGGTGGCGCCGCCGAGATAGGCGTTGATCACGGCCGGGTCCTCGGAAAGGGCCGCAGCCGTGTTTTCGCCGGTAATCAGGCCGCTCTCGATCAGATAGCCGCGGTCGGCGATCTTCAGGCTCTGCTTGGCGTTCTGCTCCACCAGAAGGATGCCGACGCCCGTCGCGGCAATGGCGCGCAGCGATTTGAAGAGGTCCTTGGTCAGCAGCGGCGACAGGCCGAGCGAGGGTTCGTCCAGCATCAATATGTCGGGCTTCGACATCAGCGCGCGGCCGATCGCCACCATCTGCTGCTCGCCGCCCGACATGGTGCGCACCACCTGCGCCTTGCGCTCGGCGAGCCTCGGGAAGAGTTCGTAGATGCGCTTGAGCGTGGCGGCTTCCTGGTTGCGGGCGCGCCTGGCGAAGGCGCCGAGCTGCAAATTCTCGCCGACGGTGAGGTCGCCGAAGATGCCGCGTCCCTCCGGCACCAGCGCGATGCCTTCCTCGACGATCCGGTGCGCCTTCATGCCGGTAATCGTCTTGCCGTTCATGACGATCTCGGTGCCCTGCTCGGACTTGACCATGCCGGCGATCGCCTTCAGCAGGCTCGACTTGCCGGCACCGTTGGCGCCGAGGATGACGCAGATCTCGCCCTTTTCGACCTTGGCCGACACGCTTTCGATGGCCAGATGATGGCCGTAGCGCACGCCGAGATTTTTGATCTCAAGCATCGTCGTCATCTCCGAGATAGGCCCGCATGACCTCGGGATCCGACAGGACTGCCTTGACCTCGCCTTCCGCGATCTTGTGGCCGGTGTTCATGACGACGCAGCGGTCGCACAGCGCGCGGATGGCGTCCATGACATGTTCGACCATGATGATGGTGCGTCCCTCCCTGCCCACTTCCTCGATCAGCGCGATGCCGATCTTGAGCTCGCTCGGGTTGAGGCCGGCCAGCCACTCGTCGAGCAGCAGCAGCTTCGGATTGGAGGCGAGCGCGCGGGCGAGTTCGATCCGCTTCTGGTCGATATAGGTCAGGGCCGCGACCGGCAGATGGGCGCGATCTTCCAGACCGACCCGGGCCAGGAGGTCGCGCGCCACATCACGTGCCTCGTCGCCCCACAGGCGGGCGTGTCCGAAGACCGCGCCGGCCATGACGTTGCGCTCGGCCGACATGGACGGCAGCACGCGCACCAGCTGGAAGGTGCGCGCCACGCCCTTCTGCGCGATCTCGTGCGGGGCCTTGCCGGATATCCGGTCGTTGCCGAGCCTGATTTCGCCGGACGTCGGCTTCAGCGCGCCGGAGATCAGGTTGAGCATGGTCGTCTTCCCGGAGCCGTTGGGGCCGATCAGCCCCAAAAGCTCGCCATCGCGGACCTCGAAATCGACGTCGTTGACCGCGACCAGGCCACCGAACTGCTTGCGGGCGGCGCTGACGGTGAGAGCCGGCGTACTCATGCGGGCTTCTCCTCTTTCGCGATCTCGCGCTTGCCGTAGCGGTTGCGCAGCGAAGCGCGCAGCTCTTCCAGGCGTCCGGTCACCCCATTGGGCAGCAGGTAGACGATCGCCAGGAAGGCGAAGCCCATGACGATATAGGTGTGGTTGGGGAAGCGCGACGAGACGATGTCCATCAGGATGGTGAAGGGGATCACCCCGACCAGCGGCCCCCACAGGCGCTTGGTGCCGCCGAGCAGCGCCATGATGACCACGAGGAACGAGATCATCGGGTTGAAGGCGGAGGGCGGCTGGATGTAGGCGTAGCGTGGCGCGATTATCGCACCGGCGATGCCGATGAAGGCGCCGGAGATCATGAACAGCAGGATCTTGGCGCGTGCCGTGTCGATGCCCGAATGTTTGGCGACGGTCTCGTCGTTGCCAATCACCTCCATTGCGAAGCCGAGCCGCGAGCGGTTGATCAGCCACCCCGTCAGGAACACGACGACCGTGAGGGCAAGCAGCATCCAGAAGATGTGCGCCTCGCGAAAGTCCGTGAAGACGTAGAGCCCCATGCTGCCGGCAAATTTCGACTGCGACCAGGACACCAGCTGGCGCACCAGTTCGGCGAGCCCCAGCGTGAAGACGACAAAATAGACGCCCGAGATGCGCAACGTCGCCGCGCCGACGATGCCGGCCAGCAGGGCCGCAGCGACCGCGCCGATCAAGACCAGCAGCGGGAAGGGCAGGATGTCGATGCCGAGCCCGACGGCATAGGTCCCGATGCCGAAGAAGGCAGCCGTCGCCAGCGAGACGTAGTGGGTCGGGCCGGAGAACAATGTCCATGCCGTGCACAGCGCCGCATAGAGCATGATGTTGACCGACAGCGAGAGGTAGAAGCCGTTGTCGAAGAGCGGAAGCAGCGCCACGATCGGGATGATGATGGCGGCAACGATGCCGATCCGGATTTCCTCGGGCGTCAGTCGGCTGATGCTGAGACCGCTCATGCCTGCTGCCTCCCGAAGATGCCCTGCGGCCGGAACAGCAGGACGAGGATGAACAGCGCATAGGTGGCGGCGAGCGTCAGGCCGGGATCGATCAGGGTTGCGACCGCCGTTTCGGTGATGCCGAGCACGAGGGCCGCGATCACCGCGCCACGTACATCGCCGACGCCACCCATGATGACGATGATCAGCGCCTTCATGGTGAAGATCACGCCCATCGAGGCATTGAACGTATAGAAGGTCGACAGCAGCGCACCGCCGCAGGCGGTCAGCACGCCTCCCAGCGCGAAGGCGATCATGGCGGTGCGCGCCACGTCGATCGCCACCAGATTGGCCGAGGTCGGATCGACCGCGACGGCACGAACGGCGGTGCCCTGCCGGGTATGATATAGGAAGATGTAGAGCGCCACGGCGATGATCGCAGCGGCGGCAAAGGCCACCACGCGGTTGAGACCGTAGGGGCTGCCAAGGATCATGAAGCGTTCGGCGAGGAAGGTGTAGGAGAAATAGGCGCCGCCGAAGGCAAGGATCATAAGTCCCTGAAGCAGGAAGAGCAGACCGAAGGTGGCGAGGATCGAATCCACTTCGAGCTGGCCACGATTCTTGGCGCGGTTGACGAGCGGCTTGAGCAGGAACCAGTAGATGGCGCCGTTCACGACGAAGGCCAACGGCGCGATGACCACCAGGCCCAGGAGGGGGTTGATCTGGTACGCGGTGAACAGCCAGAAGGCGATGAAACACGCGGCCACGAAGGTCTCGCCATTGGCGAGGTTCATGATGCGTGCCACGCCGTATTGCAGCGTCAGCCCCATGGCGATCAGCGCATAGGTTCCGCCCAGCAATATGCCCGTAACGAGGATGGTCATGTCTTCACTCTGTTGCCCAATCGGGACGCCGGCGCGGAGAACCGCGCCGGCGGGTTTTTATATCGTCAGGTCAGGAATGATTATTCCCAGCCTTCCTTGCGGACCGGCTCTGCGGATACGTCGAGACCGTCCGCGGCAACCGCCACGAAGACGCCATCTTGCCACTGGCCGGTCGTGTAGACGTTCGGATTGACGTTGTTATCGAAGGTGACCTCGCCGATCACGGTCTCGAACGTCCCGGTCCTGATCGCCTCGACAACCTCGGCCCTGTCGATCGTGCCTGCCGCTTCGATGGCCTGCTCGAGGACCTGCAGTCCGGCGTAGGTGGTGGCACTGGCCCAGTAGTCAGGGCCGGCACCCGCCGCCGCGTTGTGGCGTTCGATGTAGTCGGCGATGTTCGGGTCTTCGACATTGATGCCACCAATGCCGAGAACGCCCTCTGCGGCGGCGCCGAAGCGGCCGACATAAGGCGGGAAGGCGGTGCCGACGCCCGTGTAGAATGCGCCGACATCGAGGCCCTGGATCTGCGCCTGCTCGGTGAGCGCGAAGGTGTCGCCGGGATAGGAGAAGGCCACGAAGGAGTCGGGATTGGCGGCCGCGGCACCGCTGATGATTGGCGCAACGTCCTGCGTGCCGAGCGGGTAGGAGGCCTCATAGACGATTTCGAAGCCGGCTTCGTCGAACGCGCTCTTGGCGGCGTTGACGAGTTCCAGACCGAAAGCATCCGCGACGTGGACCAGCGCAACGGTGTCGCCGATGTCGCCATTGTCGCGCAGCTTGGTCAGTGTCTGTACCGCACCCTCGGCCAGCTGAGTCGCCGTTCCGAGCATCCAGAACGAATTCGGCCAGCGCTCGGCGAACTCGGCGACGCCATCCGTTGCAGCACTCGTGGTGATGTGGGGATAGCCGTACTGGGCGATCATCGGCGCCGTGGCGACATTGATGCCGGTCGAGTAGGGCGTGACGATGAAGTCCACCTCGTCCTGCGTCGCAAGACGCTGGATGTTCTGGATCGCGGTTTCCGCGCTCGTCTGATCGTCATACTCGATCAGTTCGATCTGCATCTGCTGGTCACCGACCTGCAGGCCGCCGCGTTCGTTGACCTCGTTCACCCACATGTGGACGTTCGGCCAGTGTGTCATGGCGGCGCCGCCGGCAAGCGGGCCGGACTTGGGCGCGCTGGCGCCGATCTTGATGGTGTCGGCGGAAGCCGCACCGGCGAATGAAAGCGCCGCGGCCGATGCCGTCAGTGCCAGGAATGTACGTCTGATCATGTGATCCTCCCTTTCGTCTCAACTGAAATCACGCATGCGGATGGCCCGCATGCCGTATTCTCAGATCGGATAGTCAACCTTTCCGCTCTGAATCGTCAGCCACCGCAGCTCGGTGAACTCTTCGATGCCGGCCTTGCCGCCGAAACGGCCGTAGCCCGACGATTTGACGCCGCCGAATGGCATTTGAGGCTCGTCATGGATCGTCGATGAATTGATGTGGCAGATGCCCGTCTCCAGGCGCCGCGCGACGTCGAGCGCACGGGTGACGTCGCGCCCGAAGACGGCGGCCGCGAGCCCGTATTCGGTGTCGTTGGCGATGGAGACGGCTTCGTCCACGTCCATGAAGCGGATGATGGAAGCGACCGGTCCGAAGGTTTCCTCGTGATAGGCGCGCATGTGCGGGGTGATGCCGTCGAGCACCGTGGCGTCGACCCACGCCCCCTGCTGGCGGCCGCCGGCCATGAGCCGCGCGCCCTTCTGGATGGCGTCGTCGATCAGACCCTTCACGCGGATCGCGGCATGCTCGCCAATCAGCGGACCGATGCGGCTTCCTTCTTTGCGCGGGTCGCCGGCGGTGATCGAATCGGCAAGCTCGGCAAGCCGTTCGACAAAGCCGTCGGCGATGTCTTCATGCACGATGATACGTTCCGTGGACATGCAGATCTGTCCCTGGAAGGCGAAGGCACCGTAGGCCGCGGCGCGCGCCGCTTCTTCGACATCGGCGTCATCGAGGATGATCATCGGCGCCTTGCCGCCGAGTTCAAGCAATGCCTTCTTGAGATGACGCGCACACAGATCGGCAATGACCCGTCCGGTTCGTGTCGAGCCGGTGAAGTTGATCCGCCGCACGGCCGGATGGCCAATCAGCGTCTCGACCACTTCGGCAGCCGCACTATCAGGGGTGTGGATGATCGACAACACGCCGGCGGGGAGGCCGGCGGCGGCGAATATCTCGCCGAGCAGGGAATGGACGCCGGGGCAGAATTCCGATGCCTTGAAGACGACCGTGTTGCCGCAGGCCAGCGGCATGGCCAGCGCGCGGCTACCGAGCACGATCGGCGCATTCCACGGCGCCATCGATAGGACCACGCCGCAGGCCTGGCGCACCGACATGGCAAGCGAGCCGCGCCGATCGGCCGGTATCACCTCACCGGCAATCTGCGTCGTCATGGCGGCGGCTTCGCGCAGGATCGCGGCGCCGAGGCGGATGTTGAGTTCGCCCCAGGCGCGTGTCCCGCCGGTTTCGGCGCATATCTTGGAAATGATGTCCTCGGACCGCTCGACCATGACGTCCGCGGCACGCGAGATGATCTCGCGCCGCGCCAGGGGCGACATGCCGGACCAGACTGGAAAGGTGGAGGCGGCGACATTGGCGGCGTGGCGCGCATCGGCAACGGTCGTTGCGGGCACACGCGTGACGACTTCGCCCGAGACGGGGTTTGCCCGCTCGAGATAAGGGCCGTCGGAGATGACGGCCTCATGCGTCCGGATCGACGCCTGATCGTTCAATTCATGCCTCCCTCGACGAGTCTTCAGAGTCCTGGCGCGACCGTCTCACTCCCGATCACGCCGCACTGCTCGTCACGGCGGCATAGAACACCTTTAAGCAATCCGGGGAGAATGCATGAAATTGGCTAACGCTTGCACAAAATTGGCCGATAGGGTCAAATCTCGTCGCACCGCCATAAGGGTGGGCAAGATACCGAGGCCAACATGCGCGTTGAAAGGATCGAGAGCAGCCTGCACCCCCGCTTCTGGTCGTTCAACCGCCGTCCGGCGGAGGCCGAGCGCCAGGTGGTGCTGCTGCAGGACGGAACGGGCGAGGCGGAGGCGGGTAGCCGCCATGTCATAGCGGCGCCGGCGCTGTTGTGGCTGGGCGACCTGAAGCCCGGCCGGCTGCGAACGGCGGCCGGCGCGACGGGGTTCAGGGGCACCATCTCCAACGACCTGATCATCGCGGCCATCGGCGACCTGCCGGAATCGGTCGATCTGCGCTATTTGGTGGACAAGGATTTCGTCCTGTCGCTGGCCGGTGCGCCTGACCAGATCGGCGTACTCGAACGCTGCTTCAACGCAGTCTTTCTCGAAAACCAGCAACCCCGCGAGGCGTCGCCCCTGCTCTTGTCGGCGCTGCTGCGCATTGTGCTCGTGATAATGCTCCGGCTATCGAGCGGCAGCGAGCTGATGCTGCCCGGCGTGGGTGAGAAGGCAGGGCTGCTGCAACGCTTCCGCCAGCTGGTCGAGATGAATTTTCGCGCCCACTGGACCATCGCCCAATATGCCGAGGCGCTGGGCATCTCGGCCGACCGGCTGCACGCCATCTGCACGACGGGGATCGGCAAGCCGCCGAAGGCGCTGGTCTCGGAGCGGCTGGCCCAGGAGGCGGTGCAGCGAATGGAACGCTCGTCGATCACCATCCACCAGCTGGGGCATTCGCTCGGCTTCAACGATCCGGCGCATTTTTCAAGCTTCTTCAAGCGCATGACCGGCATGGCGCCGAGCCGCTATCGCGAACTCATGGCGAAGTCGCGGGCCGACGGGCAGAGCCCGCAGCAGAAGCGCTTCGCCGACTGGCCGTGAGCTTGCTAATGCTCGTGCCGGCGGGAGACGCTTTCGGGGCGACCGGGCAGTTGCAGCCGGGCATGGGCGGCCGGCCGCTCCGAGACGATCTTTCCGGCGGCGATCACGCAGAGGCGCTGCGCGCGCAGCCGGATCGCCTCGACAGGGTCACCCGCATCCAGCACGACGAGGCTCGCCTTCTTGCCGACCTCCAGACCGTAGTCCTCCAGTCCCATGATCGCGGCGTTTTCGACGGTCACCATGTCGAAGCAGCGCTTCATGTCGGCGGGGCTCGTCATCTGCGCCACATGCAGTCCCATGAAGGCCACGTCGAGCATGTCGGCGGTGCCGAGCGGATACCAAGGGTCGAGAACGCAATCCTGGCCGAAGCCGACGCGGATGCCATGGGCCAGCATCTCCGGCACACGGGTCATCCCGCGACGCTTGGGATAGGTATCGTGGCGGCCCTGGATGACGATGTTGATCAGCGGGTTGGGCACGGCCGACACCTGCGCCTCGGCCATCAGGGGCAGGAGTTTCGAGACGTAGTAATTGTCCATCGAGTGCATCGATGTCAGGTGCGAGCCGTTGACGCGGCCCTGCAGGCCGAGCCGCTGCGTCTCATAGGCGAGCTGCTCGATATGGCGCGACATCGGATCGTCGGTCTCGTCGCAATGCATGTCGACGCGCAGGCCGCGTTCCGCCGCGATCTCGCAGAGTTCGGTCACCGAGCGCGTGCCGTCAGCCATTGTGCGCTCGAAATGAGGGATGCCGCCCACCACCTCGACGCCCATGTCGAGCGCGCGGATGGTGTTTTCGCGCGCGGTCGCCGCGCGGTAGAAGCCGTCCTGCGGGAAGGCGACGAGCTGCAGGTCGATGTAACCCGCCACCTCCTTCTTGACTTCCAGCAGCGCCTCTGTGGCCAGCAGCCGGTCGTCGCAGGTGTCGACATGCGAACGGATGGCGAGCAGGCCCATCGAGACGGCCAAGTCGCAATAGGCAAGCGCCCTCTCCTTCACCGCTTCATGGGTCAGCAGCGGCTTCAGTTCGCCCCACAGCCCGATGCCCTCCAGCAGCGTGCCGGACTCGTTGATGCGCGGGATGCCGTAGGAGAGCGTCGCATCCATGTGGAAATGCGGGTCGACGAAGGGTGGCGAGACGAGGCAGCCCGAGGCGTCGACCACCTGCCCGGTCTCCGCTTCGATCTTCGGCTCCACCGCCGCGATGCGGTCGCCGCGAATGGCGACATCCGCCCTGGTCCCATCGGGCAGCGTACCGCCCTTGACGATCATGTCGAAGCTCATCTCTCGCCTTTCTGATACGGCACCATGAGTGCCTTGGGATAGGCCGCGCGGCGCGACATGACGATCAGCGCCAGGATCGACAGCACGTAGGGCATCATCAGGAACAGCTGGTAGGGTATGCCTTCCGCCACCTGCTGGAGCCGGATCTGGTAGGCGTCGAAGGCGGCGAAGAGGATGGCGCCCAGCAGCGCCTTGCCCGGCCGCCATGAGCCGAAGACGACCAGCGCGATGCACACCCAGCCGCGGCCGTTGACCATCTCGAAGAAGAAGGAGGAGAAGGCCGACATGGTCAGGAACGCGCCGCCCACGGCCATCAGCGCGCTGCCGACCATGACGGCGCCCATGCGGATGGCGGTGACCGACATGCCCTGTGCTTCGACGGCGGCCGGGTTCTCGCCCGCCGCCCGCACCGCGAGCCCCAGCGGCGTGCGGTAGAGCACCCAGGCCACGAGGCCCACGGTGATGAAGGCCAGATAGGTGAGGGGCGTCTGGTTGAAGAGTGCCGGACCGACCAGCGGAATGTCCGACAGATAGGGAATGGCAAATGGCCGAAAGGGTTCGATGCGCGGCGGCGAGGTGACCTCGGGCAGCACGAGCCGGTAGACGAAATAGGTCAGGCTGGTCGCCAGCAGCGTGATGCCGATCCCCACCACATGCTGGGAGAGGCCGAGCGGCACGGTCAGCGTGGCATGCAGCGCACCGAACATGGCGCCCGCCAGGGCCGCCACCGCCACGCCCGTCCACAGATCGCCGCCGGAATAGACGGTGAACCAGCCGGCGAAGGCGCCCGCCGTCATGATGCCCTCGATGCCGAGATTGAGCACGCCTGCCCGCTCGCAGATCAGTTCGCCCATGGTGGCGAAGATCAGCGGCGAGGCGATGCGGATGGCGGCAACCCAGAAGGAGGCGGTGAAGAGGATTTCCAGCGCTTCCATCAATTCCACCTGATCCGGAAGCGCGACAGCATGATCGCGGTGACCATGGTCAGAAGCGCGGTGGCGACCATCACATTGGCGATGTAGCTCGGCACGCCGGCGGTGCGGCTCATCGCGTCGGCGCCGACGAAGATGCCGGCCACGAAGATTGCCGCTGCCACGACGCCGAGCGGATTGAGCATGGCCAGCATAGCGACGACGATGCCGGTGTAGCCATAGCCGGGCGACAGCTCGAGCGTCAGGTTGCGGGCCGTGCCCGACACCTCGGAGAAGCCGGCGAGCGCCGCCAGGCCGCCCGAGATCATCGCGGTCTTCAGGATCACGCGGTTGACCGGGATGCCAGCGAAGCGTGCGGCTTCGGGATTGTGGCCGACGGCGCGCATCTCGTAGCCGAGCGTGGTCTTCTTCATCACGAACCAGACGGCGACGGCGGCGACCACTGCCAGCACGAAGCCGTAGTGGAGCCTCAGCCCGGTGGCGATGCGGGGCAACCGCGCCTCCGCGATGACGCTTGCCGAGCGCGGCCAGCCGAGCGCCATCGGGTCCTTCAGCACGCCCTCGAGCAGCATCGAGACAAATAGCAGCACGACGAAATTCAGGAGCAGCGTGGTGACGACCTCGTCGACCCCGAGCCGGACCTTCAGGAAGGCCGGGCCGAGCAGCATCAGCCCGCCGCCGATCATCGACGCCACGATCAGGATCGGGAGCAGGATCACCGCCGGCAGGGGCAAGGCGCCGGCACCCAGCACGACGGTGACGACCGCCCCGACATAGAGCTGCGCCTCGGCGCCGATGTTCCACAGCTTGGCACGAAAGGCGACCGCCACGGCGAGCCCCGTGAAGATCAGCGGCGTGGCGCGGGTCAGCGTCTCCAGCGCGGCGAATTGCGATCCCGCAGCGCCCACGAGGACGAGCTGGAAGACAGAAAAGGGCTGGGCGCCGGCGGCCAGCACCAGAAGCGAGACGATCACCAACGTCACCGCGACAGCGCCCAGCGGATAGGCCAGAGATTCCGCGATTGATGGCGCGGGCTTGGCTTCGAGCCGCATCAGGCCGCCTCCCCGATGCCATGGCCTGCCATCAGTTCGCCCAGTTCCGCGACGGTGCGCTCGCCGCGCGCAGACGGCGCCGAGACCTCGCCCTGGAAGGCAACGACGACCGTGTCGGAGAGCGCCAGAATCTCGTCCAGATCCTCCGAAATCAGCAGGATGGCGGCGCCCCGGTCGCGGGCTTCGAGAAGCTTGCCATGGACATAGGCGACGGCGCCGACATCGAGCCCGCGGGTCGGCTGGTTGGCGAGGATGATGTTGGGAGCGGGGTCGAGCGCCCGGCCGAGGATCAGTTTCTGCATGTTGCCGCCTGACAAAAGCCGGATGCGGGTGTCGGGCGACGGGCACTTCACGTCGTAATCGGCGATAAGGCGCCGGGCGAAGTCTTGCGCCTTGGACCAGTCCATCACGCCGCGCCGGCTGAACGGCGCCTCCGAATAGCGTTCCGAGACGACGTTTTCGGCTACCGACATGTCGGCTATGGTGCCGACGGCGTGACGATCCTCCGGGATGCGGGCGATGCCGGCGGAGAGCGCCACGCGCGGCGACCAGTCGCCGACCGGGCTGCCGTCCATCAGGATGCGACCCGAACTCGGGCGCTCGGTGCCCGCGATCAGGGCCGCAAGCGCGCCCTGGCCATTGCCGGAGACACCGGCCAGACCCGTGATCGTGCCGGCGCGCAGGGCGAGCGACACATCCCTGAGGCGGCTGCCGCCCGGTCCCCGCGCGGTCGAGACGTTCTCGAAGACGAGCAGCGGCGCGCCGGGGCTGGCCGGGCGCGGTTTGGGCATGCGGACGTCCTGACCGACCATGAGTGCTGCAAGTTCCTGCCGCGTGGTCTCGGCCGTCTTGCGCTCGCCCACCATTCGGCCGCCGCGCAGCACCAGGACACGGTCGGAGGCGGCCATCACCTCGTTCAGCTTGTGCGAGATGAAGATGATCGACAGCCCCTCGGCCACCAGTTTGCGCAGCGTCGCAAACAATGCCTCGGTTTCCTGCGGAGTCAGCACGGCCGTCGGCTCGTCGAGGATCAGGATACGCGCGTCGCGGTAGAGCGCCTTCAGGATCTCCACCCGCTGGCGTTCGCCCACGGCAAGACCCGAGACCGGGGCCAGCGGGTCGACGGCGAGGCCGAAATCGGTCGAGAGCTTGCGGATACGCGCCACGGCACCCGCCCGATCGAGCCGCCAGGACCATTTGCTCTGCGTGCCGAGAACGATGTTTTCCAGCACGCTCATATTGTCGGCGAGCGTGAAATGCTGGTGCACCATGCCGATGCCGGTCTCCAGCGCAGCGCGCGGATCGCCCGGCGGCAGCGGCTTGCCGAAGGCCTCGATGTGGCCCTCGTCGGCCACGTAATGGCCGAACAGGATGTTCATCAGCGTCGTCTTGCCGGCGCCGTTCTCGCCCAGCAGTGCCACGACCTCGCCCTTCGCCAACTGAAGGTCGATGGCGTCATTGGCCACCAGATCGCCGAAGCGCTTGGTGATCGAGGAGAGGCGGAGGACTGTTTCGGCCATGGGACACGCGGCAATGTGTGACGGAAGCACGCCCTGCCCTCGCCCTGGTGGCGAGGGTGGCCACGAAGTGGCCGGGTGAGGGGCGATCCGCCCCACCCGTGCCTTTGGCCCGAATTCCCCGTTCAGGGGGAGGCAGGCATCAGCCGGAGGTTGGCTCTTCGTCGTTGATGGTGACGACAAAATCGCCGGCCTTGATCTCCGCCTCGCGCTCGGCGACCAGCGCCTTGATCTCGTCGGAGACGCGATCCTCGAAGGTGCCGAGCGGCGCCATCGAACAGCCGCCATGCTCCATGAAGGAGTAGACGCCATAATCGGCGGCCGCGAACGTCCCCGCGCGCACTTCCTCGATCGCCTTGTCCAGCGTCGGCTCGAAATGCCAGATCGCCGAGGCGGCCACCGTGTCGGGATACTCGGCCTGGGTGTCGATGACATTGCCGATGGCCAGGATGCCCCTCTCCTGCGCGGCATCCGAGACGCCGAAACGCTCTGCATACATGATGTCGGCACCGGCATCGATATGGGCGAAGGCCGTTTCCTTGGCGGCCGGCGGGTCGAACCAGGAGCCGATGAAGGCGACCTGGAATGTGGCATCCGGTGCGATCTCGCGCACGCCGTCCATGAAGGCATGCATGAGGCGATTGACCTCGGGGATCGGATAGCCGCCGACCATGCCGATGTTCTTGGTTTCCGTGAGCGAGCCGGCGACCAGGCCGGTGAGGTAGGCGGCATCCTGGATGTAGTTGTCGAACACCGCGAAATTGGGCAGTGCGGGATCTTCCTTGAAGCTCGATCCCATCAGGAAGGCGGTGTCGGGATAGTCCGCGGCGACCTCGCGCGCGGCTTCCTCGACTCCGAAGACCTCGCCGATGATCAGGTCGTGGCCGGCCTCGGCATATTCGCGCATGACGCGCTCGTAATCGGCGTTGGAGACGTTCTCGGTGTAGACATATTCGATGTCGCCGCGATCGCGCGCCGTGTTCGCGGCGAGATGGATGCGGCTGACCCATTGCTGCTCGGTCGGCACGGTGTAGACAGCCGCGACACGGATCGGCTCCTGGGCCATGAGGCGCGTGGGAAAGCTGCCTGCCGCGGCGATGGCCGCACCGGCGCCGGCCGCCTGCAGGAAACGCCGGCGTGAAACGTTTATCTTCTTGTTGGCATTCAGAATTTTCGACATGGGTCCACCTCTGGTATGGGGACGTTGCCCCGCTGCTTTTTATCGTTTGGTCAAGGTTATGTCAGATTGCCGTGATCGGCAATCGGATCATTTTGCCATGCACATCTTGCAGCGCAGCATCTATTTGCCGGCAATCGCCAGCGCAATTGCGGCGCGCAATTCGTCGAGCCCCTCGCCCTTTTCCGACGAGGTGGCCAGCACTTCGGGGAAGGCTGCGGGACGCTTCGATATCTTGGCCAGCGACTCGGAGATCAGGCGCGGCACGCCGGCCGCCTTGATCTTGTCGGTCTTGGTCAGGACGATCTGGTAGGAGACAGCCGCCTTGTCCAGAAGGCTCAGGACCTCCTCGTCGTTCTTCTTGATGCCGTGGCGTGCGTCGATCAGCACATAGACGCGCTTGAGCGTCACGCGGCCACGCAGATAATCGAACACCAGCCGCGTCCACTCTTCGACCTTCTCCTTGGGCGCCTTGGCATAACCGTAGCCCGGCATGTCGACGATGGCGAAGGGCGGCAGATCGTCGAGCTGGCCGGAATAGCCGCCCGGCACGAAATAGTTGAGCTCCTGGGTCCGGCCGGGCGTGTTCGACGTGCGGGCCAGCGCCTTCATGCCGACAAGGGCGTTGATGAGCGAGGACTTGCCGACATTGGAGCGTCCGGCGAAAGCGATCTCTGGCGGCCCCTCGGGCGGCAGGAACTTCATCGCCGGCACGCCGCGGATAAAGACCCAGTTGCCGGCAAACAGCCCCTCGAGGAAGGTATCGTCGTCGCCCGTCATCGCCATCTGCCTAACCTGCCTCTTCCAGCGCGTCCACGCTGCCGCCCCTTATGGCGGCAAGGTTGCGCGTAATCCTTTCCACCGGCCAGTGCCACCAGCCGATGGCCAGCAGACGTGCGACGGTCTCGTCGTCGAAACGTCGCCTGACCGTTTGCGCGGGGTTGCCGGCCACGATCGCATACGGCGGAACGTCTCGTGACACCACGGAATGCGCCGCGATCACCGCACCGTCGCCGATGGTCACCCCCGGCATGATGGAGACGTCGTATCCGATCCAGACATCATTGCCCACCACCGTATCGCCGCGCAGCTCTCTTGCCCATGTCTCGGGGTCGAACCCTTCTTCCCAGCCGTGACCGAAGATGTTGAAGGGGTAGGTCGACAGCCCCGACATGGCGTGATTGGCACCGTTCATGATGAAGCGCACGCCGGCCGCGATGGCGCAGAAGCGGCCAATCACCAGCCGGTCGCCGATGAACGGGTAGTGGTAGAGTACGCATTTGGCGACGAAATGCTCCGGACCGCCGGGATCGTCATAATAGGTGTAGTCGCCGACCTCGATGTGCGGGTCGTCAACTAGCGGTTTCAGGAAGCCGACCCGGGGCTGGCCGTCCATGGGATGGGGATTGAGGGGATCTGGTCCGTGCATGCGTCAGACCTCCTTCGATCTGCGTTGGGTTGCCGAACCATCGTAGCCAGGGCACGCCATCAATCAACGGACGACGCGGCCACGAGAGGTCCGTGGCCACGTCGGATGGTCAAAGCTGCGCCAGGGCAAGGCCGAAGGCGAGCGAGGCGAGTGCGCTGCCTACCGTGCGCAGATGGTTCCAGACAACCCACGGCTGACAAACCCTCGCCAGCGCTCGCAGTGAGGTGTGCGCGTGGATCGTCACGCGCGAGCCGCCGATTGATGCCAAGCAGGAGATAGGCGGCGGAAGCTGCCATCAGCAGAGATGCAGCTGGCATCGAGGTTGGCGATCGCGAACCCGCCGAGGAGTTGGCTTTCCTGGCGATGTCTCTGCGCGAGACGGCGGTCCGGCTTGCCTGCTCGCAGAACGAGGAAGACGGCCGGCGGACCACGCAGGCCTATTCGCTTGGCTCTGCACGAGATGCTGGACGAAGGCGCCAAGGCGAAAGCCTGAAACAACAAGGGCCCGCGCGTGCGGGCCCTTGTGCCGAAACATCTCTGTCTGCCCCGAAGGGGAGTGTTGCCTGAGACATCCGGCTTCCGAAACAGAAACGTACTGGAAAGCCGGACGCGCGCCGATAGCGCGCAATGAAGGCAAAAGAATGGGCCGGCCTCCGGCAAGGGTCAGTGCGGAGGCCGGCCCGGGAAGCGTGCGATCGTAAAGACCGCCGCTCCTTACATGGCCGGCAGAAGCACGGCGTTGATGACGTGGATGACGCCGTTCGACTGGTTGACGTCAGCGATCGTCACGACGGCTTCATTGCCATTGGCGTCCACGACGGCGATGCCATCGCCCGACGGCACCACGGTCAGCATGCCGCCCTGCACGGTCGTCAGCATGGCGTCGTCGCCGCCCATCTGCGCCATGCGGCCAAGCTCGGGACCCGACAGATTGCCTGCCACCACGTGATAGGTGAGAACGCCGGTCAGCTGGTCGCGGTTTTCTTCCATCAGCAACGTGTCGACGGTGCCATCGGGCAGCATCTCGAAGGCGGCATTGGTCGGGGCGAAGACCGTGAACGGGCCCGGGCCCTGGAGCGTCTCGACCAGACCGGCGGCCTGGACGGCAGCGACCAGGGTCGTGTGGTCGGCGGAGTTGACGGCATTTTCAACGATGTTGCGCTCGACGAGCATCGGCGCGCCGCCGACCATCGGGTTGTCCTGGGCATAGGCTGCACCGGCGAAGGCAAGGGCAGCGGAAAGAGCGAGGGTCGAGAGAGCTGGAATACGCATAGGTTCCTCCAAGAGGTTGGTGGGGTTACAGCGCCAGGTACGGGTCCCCGCTCGGAGAAGTTTCAGGCGGATGCGATCACAGGACCGTGAGGCCATCTCCTCCGTCACAAACGAAAAAAGGCCCCGCGAACGGGGCCTTTTTTGCGAAAAATGCGGATTGTTGCGCTACTCCGCCGGTTGTTTCGGCTTCCTCTTGAACAGACCCACCAGATTGTCCCAAAGCTCGATCTTGGCGCCCTGGCGCTTCATGATGACGCCCTGCTGGACGATCGACAGGAAGTTGTTCCAGGCCCAGTAGATGACCAGACCAGCCGGGAAGGTGGCCAGGAGGAAGGTGAACACCACCGGCATCCAGGTGAAGATCATGGCCTGGGTCGGATCGGGCGGGGTCGGGTTCATGCGCATCTGCAGGAACATCGTGATGCCCATGATGATCGGCCAGACGCCTACCATCAGGAAGCTCGGAACGTCGTAGGGGAGCAGCCCGAACAGGTTGAAGAGCGAGGTCGGATCGGGCGCGGCCAGATCCTGGATCCAGCCGAAGAACGGCGCGTGCCGCATCTCGATGGTGACGTAGAGCACCTTGTAGAGCGCGAAGAAGACGGGGATCTGGATCAGGATCGGCCAGCAGCCTGCAAGCGGATTGATCTTCTCCGTCTTGTAGAGCTCCATCATGGCCTGCTGCTGCTTCATCTTGTCGTCCGCGTATTTTTCGCGGATCTCCAGCATCTTCGGCTGGACCTTCTTCATGTTGGCCATGGACACGTAGGACTTGTTGGCCAGCGGGAAGAAGACGGCCTTGACGAGCACGGTGGTCGCCAGGATGGCGAGGCCGAAATTGCCGAGCAGGCGGAAGAGCCAGTCGATGACGAAAAACATGGGCTTGGTGATGAAGTAGAACCAGCCCCAGTCGATCAGCATCTCGAACTGGCGGATGCCGTGCTCGGCCTCGTAGGCGTCGACAACCTGGACCTGCTTGGCGCCGGCGAAGACCATGTTCTCGACGGTCACCGACTGACCGGGCGGAAGCGCAATGGCGTCTGTCAGGAAATCGACCTGATAGCGCTCGCGACCGTCGTCGAAGAATGCATAGCGCGGCTGGAAGCTCTCGCCGGAACGGGGGATCAGCGTGACGGCCCAGTATTTGTCGGTGATGCCGAACCAGCCGTCATTCGAGCGGCCAGGCTGGATCTGCCGGTCTTCTCGGACAGTCGTGTAGTCGATCTCCTGCAGGCCCTCTTCGCCGGTGACGCCGATGAGGCCCTCGTGCAGGATGAAGAAGCCTTCGATCTGAGGCGTGCCGATGCGCGTCACGCGACCGTAGTTGAATAAATCAACCGCATCAGCGCCTTCGTTGCGCACCTCGTCGGTGTAGGTGAAGAGATAATCCTCGTCTATCGCGATGGTGCGTTCGAAGGTGAGGCCGTCATCATTCGTGTATGTAAGCGTGATGGGCGTGTCGGGGGTGAGGACGGCGCCCTCCTGGGCCGCCCACTCGGTCTGCGGGCCGGGCAAGGAGCCCGCCTGCTCAGCGCCGGTATAGCCGAATTCGGCATAGTAGCCGTCCGAAAGGGCGGACGGATTGAGCAATTCGATGCTCGGAGAATTGGGCTCCACACTGACGCGATAGTCGTTGAGCACGAGATCGTCGATGCGGGCGCCGACGAGATTGATCGAGCCCGACAGGCGCGGCGTGTCGATCCGAATGCGCTGGCTGGCGCCGAGCGCGTCGTCGCGCCCGGCAGCCGTCGGCAGCGCGGTTCCGGCGCCGGGGACGGCCGGTGCTCCCGGCTGGCTCGGGTCACCCGGTTGCGGCAGATCGGCGCTGCCTCCCGGCTGAACCTGACGCTGCTCGGTCTCGATACGTGCTTCCTCGCGGACCCTCTCGGCTTCCATGCGCGGATTCATGTAGAACAGTTGCCACACCGTCAGGATCAGAACCGACAACGCGATCGTGATCAGAAAATTACGGCTGTTTTCCATCGGAGATCCCTGGCCCCTGCCTGGCGCCGCGGATGCGGCGGGACAGTTCTCGCTTCAGTGCCTCAAAGGGCGCTTGGAGCACATCGTTGCGTCCGACGACCACATAGTCATTTCCGGCCGCCATGTCATTACCCGCATATAGGCGCACCGCTTCGCGAATGCGCCGCCTGATGCGGTTACGCACCACCGCGTTGCCGACCTTGCGCGTCACTGTGATGCCAAGGCGCGGTGGGCCGTCATCCTTGCGGTCGCGAACTTCCAGCAGAAAAAGCTTGCCGCGACGCTTTTCCCCGCCGCGCGCGGCGAGGAACTCGGCACGCCTCGTGAGGCGGCCGATCACTGGTGTTCCGGCTGCCTGTTCCCGCAATACGAATGGTCCGCAGGCTAGGCCGAAAGCCGCTTGCGGCCGCGATTGCGGCGGGCGGCGATGATGTTGCGGCCACCCTTTGTGGCCATGCGCGCACGGAAACCGTGGCGACGCTTGCGAACAAGCTTGGAGGGCTGATAAGTGCGCTTCATTTTTTTGACTACCGCGGAGTGCGGCCCTTCTTGGATCTGTCTCTTCGTGAGCAGGAGCTGGAATCGGTAGCCTGCAGCCAAGCAGTAGCGCGCCGGGCGGCAAGACCGATCGTGGCGCGGCTTATAGTTTCAGGGGCCGTCGGAGTCAATTGCGGCATGAAGCGCGTCGAGCGTGCGGACCACCGTCACTTTCAGGTGAGATGCTTGCTTCGTTAGGTCAATTGCCGGTGACAGCCGCCCTCACGGATTGCATTGCGTGCCAAGCGTGTTCATCTGGGTCCGGCCTCAGCCGCTGGCACAGTTTGCCAAGCGATCGAGCGATGAAAGAAAGCGCACTGCAGATGAACGACGGCGCACGCACGCGCAATGAAGAAAGCGCGACGCGGACCGGATGGTCCGGCTGGGCACGTCGTATCCTGCCGATAACTTTGCTCGCCGCCCTTTTTGCGGCTGGCTATCTCATGGGCTGGCACGAACATCTCACGATCGAAAGGCTGGCCGAAAGCCGGGTCGCGCTGAAACAGCTCGTCGCCGAAAATCCGGTGGCGGCCCCCCTCGTCTATGCCCTTGTCTATGCCCTCGCCATAGCCGTCGCGTTTCCAGCGGCCTGGGTGCTGACGCTGCTCGGTGGGTTCCTGTTCGGATGGCTGATATCGAGCATCCTGGTGGCACTTGCCGCCACGGTCGGTGCGAGCCTTCTCTTCCTGGTTGCCAGGACGACCTTCGGCGAAATCCTGCGCCAGAAACTGACCGGGCGGGTCCAGCAATTTGCCGAGGGTTTCGAACGAAACGCGTTCGGCTACCTGCTCGCCCTGAGGCTGGCGCCGATCTTTCCCTTCTTTCTGGTCAACATCGCGCCTGCCCTGTTCTCGGTGAAGCTCCGCACCTACGCCACCGCGACGTTCATCGGCATCCTGCCCGGTGTGATTGCCTATTCCTGGCTTGGTCAGGGCCTCGAAAGCGCGCTCGTCGCGGCGGAAATGTCGGGCGAAACGCTGACGCCAGCCGACCTCATCACGACGGAGTTGACCGTGGGCCTCACCCTCATGGCGCTTGTCGTGGCGCTCGGGGCCATAGTAAAGGGCCTGCGCGCGCGCTGATCGGCGGGCCAGTCCGGGAACAGACACCAAGGACGCGCTAAGGGGGTCCCGAAACGCATGCAACGACTGCTCAAGCCAGATATCTGCGTGATCGGTGCCGGCTCGGGCGGTCTGACCGTGGCAGCCGCGGCAGCCTCTTTCGGTGTCTCCGTCGTGCTGGTGGAGCGCGGCCGGATGGGCGGCGACTGCCTGAACTATGGCTGCGTGCCCTCCAAGGCGCTGATCGCTTCGGCAAAGCTGGCAAAGCGCTTGCGCGAGGCATCCGATTTCGGCCTTGGAGCGGTCGAGCCCGATATCGACATCGCGGCGGTCAACCGCCACGTGCAGGGGGTCATCGAGGCGATCGCCCCCAATGATTCCATCGAGCGTTTCACCGCGCTCGGCGTCCGCGTGATCCAGGCGGAAGCGCGTTTCACCGACAAGCGGACCGTGCAGGCCGGCGACACCGAGATCCGGGCCCGGCGCTTCGTCATCGCAGCCGGTTCCTCGCCCCAGATACCCCCCATTCCCGGCCTGGACGATGTGCCATTCCTCACCAACGAGACGATCTTCGAGCGCAAACGCCTGACGCGCCGGCTCATAGTGGTGGGCGGCGGTCCCATCGGCCTCGAACTGGCGCAGGCTCACCGGCGGCTTGGCGCCGAGGTGACGGTTCTGGAGGCCGGCGAGATCCTGGCTCGCGAGGATCGGGAACTGGCGGCGCTGGTGCGACGGCGTCTGATCGAGGAAGGCGTCGACATACGCGAGGGCGCGAAGCTCGCGCGGGTCGAGAAGCGCGGCACCAGCGTGCGTGCGCATCTGGACCAGGCCGGCGACGCGACCTTCGTCGACGGTTCCCATCTGCTCATCGCCACCGGGCGCAAACCCAATCTGGAAAGCCTCGGGCTCGACGACGCCGGCATCCGGTGCTCGCCCGCCGGCATCACGGTCAATCCCGGGCTGCGGACCTCGAACCGTCGGGTCTATGCGATCGGCGACATTGCCGGTGGCGCCCAGTTCACCCATCTCGCTTCGTTTCACGCCGGCATCGTTCTGCGCGCCATCCTTTTCCGGCTGCCTGCCAGGGCGGACCGGACCGTAATCCCGCGCGTCACCTTCACCGATCCCGAAATCGCCCATGTGGGCCTGACCGAAACCGAGGCGCGCGTCTCTCATCGTCATGTCCGCGTGCTGCGGTGGCCCTATGCCGAGAACGACCGGGCCCAGACCGAACGGCGGACAGAGGGCCACATCAAGCTGGTAACCGACCGGCGCGGCCGGGTGCTGGGGACCTCCATCGCCGGCGCCAACGCGGGCGAGCAGATCGCGCTGTGGACCCTGGTCATCGGCAAGGGAATGCGGGTCCACGACCTCGCCGGGCTGGTCCTGCCCTATCCAACGATGAGTGAAATTGGCAAACGCGCGTCGGTGACCTATTTCTCTGCGGCGACAGCCAAGCCGATGGTGCGCCGGATCATCCGTTTCCTGCGCATCTTCGGTTGAGGCCGGCCTTCGAGGCCGATCAGGGAGACAGGGATCGGATGACCGCCGCCGACCGCGACGACAAGCCGGATGCCGACGCAAAGGAACCGCGTGCGGTTCCCCTGTCGCGTGGCCTGTCGACGAAGCTTCTCCTCCTGACCGTGCTTTTCGTGATGCTGGCGGAGATCCTGATCTTCATGCCCTCCGTCGCCAATTTCCGTCTGTCCTGGCTCCAGGAACGGCTCGCGACGGCGGCGGCGGTAGGCCTGGTGCTCATCGACAGCGAGCCCGATACCCTGTCTGGGGCCATGCAGGACGACGTGCTGATGGCGATAGGGGCGCGGGCGATTGCGGTCCGCGATGAAGGCGCCTCGCAGCTTCTCGTGGTCTCGGAGATGCCAGCGGTAATCGACGAGCACATCGACCTTCGGGCCGCGACACCCGTGGCGGCGATGCGGGACGCTCTCGATACGCTGGTCTTCGGTGGCCAGCGCATGCTACGCGCCTATGGCCCGGTGGCCGAAAGCGACAAGGAATTCGAGATCATCATTCCCGATGCCGCGTTGCGCCAGGCCATGCTGATCTTTGCCCGCAACATTGCCATCCTGTCGCTGATCATCTCGCTGATCACGGCGTCACTCGTCTTCTATGCCATCTCAAGGATCATGATCCGGCCGATCCGTGCCATGACGCAGGCCATGCTCTCCTTTGCCGAGGCGCCGGAAGACCCGTCCCGCGTGATCCGCCCGGGCGGCCGCGACGATGAGATCGGCGTGGCCGAACGCCAGCTTGCCGAGATGCAGAGCGAACTCCAGCGTACGCTTGCCGAACGCCGGCACCTCGCCGATCTCGGCCTCGCGGTCTCCAAGATCAACCACGACATGCGCAACATGCTGACCTCGGCGCAGCTCGTCTCGGACCGCCTGCGTGGCGTGCAGGACGAGACCGTGCAGCGGCTGGCTCCCAAGCTGGTGCGGGCACTCGACAGGGCCATTTCCTATTCCCAAGGCGTGCTCAGCTACGGTCGCACCCAAGAGGCCGCCCCATCGCGCAGCGTGGTGCGGCTGCGGGCGCTCGTCGAAGAGGTCTTCGAACTCGTCGATCTCGGCGCACCACCCAACACAGAACTCCTCAACGCGGTCGAGGACGGGTTCGAAGTCGATGCGGACGCGGACCAGTTGTTCCGCGTGCTTGCCAATCTCGCCCGCAATTCCGTGCAGGCCATGGCGGGGACCGGCCAGCCCGACATCGTCGTGCGGCGTCTGACGATGTCGGCCGCGCGCGAGGGCAGCGTCGCCCAGATCATCGTCGAGGACACGGGTCCTGGTTTGCCGAAAAAGGCGCGCGAGAACCTGTTTGCCGCCTTCCGGGGTTCCACGCGCAGCGGCGGCACCGGGCTCGGCCTGGCGATCGCCAGCGAACTGGTGCGGGCTCATGGAGGCAGCCTCGATCTCATCGAGAGCCGCGGCGGGCGCACCGCATTCCAGCTGACGATCCCCGATCAGCCGGTGCGGCTCGACGAAGCCCGCGGCAAGCTGCGCCGGCCCGCCTGAGACGGTCGTCATTCCTCGTGCCACCGATTTTGCGATTCTGTCGCTTGCATTTCTGCGCGCGTGAAGCTAGGTAACCGGCTCATCGACATGGTCCTTGACCTGTCGGTCAGGCATTTTTTGCCACGCGCGCCCGTAGCTCAGCTGGATAGAGCACCAGACTACGAATCTGGGGGTCAGAGGTTCGAATCCTTTCGGGCGCGCCATTTTCTCAAAGAATTCAATCGGAAGTTTTTGCTATCCCGGCTGCAGGCACTGGCCCTTTGGCCCGGTCTCCCCATGACACCGCAAGGCGCGCCATATGCGCCAGATCCTTGAAGAAGACCCGTATATGGGCCAGCGGATCGGTGCGGACGAGGCGCTTGTTGAGGTAGGATTCCCAGGTCAGGCGCTGGACGTCGGGGTCGGCGCAGATGGCCACGAATCTTTCGCGGCGGCGGTCGCCGCGATACCAGAAGCCCTGCATCAGACCGAGGATCATGAAGACCCGCCCGTGTTCGCGCATGAAGCGGCGGCGCGGCTGGGCCAGCTCCTTGGCCGAGCCTGTCGCCAGAAACGCCGTGCCGGCCTCGGCCGACATCCGCCCCGCGATCATCGCGTAATAGATGCCTTCGCCCGAAGCAGGCGCCACCACGCCGGCGGCGTCGCCGGCGAGCAGCACGTTGCGGCCGTCGTCCCAGCGCTTGAGCGGCTTGAGTGGCAGGGGGGCCCCCTCCTCGCGCACCGTCTCGCATTCCAGCAGACCGCTCGCCTCGCGCAGCAGCCGTGTTGCTTCCTTGAGATCGTGACCCTTGACCGCCGAGCCCACGCCGACGCTGGTCGTTGCTCCGTGCGGAAACACCCAGCCATAAAAGTCAGGCGAGATGCGACCCTGATAGAAGACCTGGCAATTACCGTCATCGAAGCCTTCGAGGGCGGACGGCGTGCGGACGATCTCGTGATAGGCGAAGACATAAGGCGGACGCTTGTCTGGCCCGAATGCCTGGCGGCGCACCTGCGAGTTGGCGCCATCGGCGCCGATGATGAGGGCGGCCTCCGCGACCTGTCGTTCACCCGCCACGGTGTAGGCGGCTTCCACACGGCCATTGTCGAGCCGGGACAGCGTATCGAACCGGCCCTCCACCAGCGTGGCGCCGGCATCGGCTGCGCGCTGGCGCAGCCAGGGGTCGAAATGGTCACGATCGACCATGCCGACAAAGGAGCCGTCGATCGCCATGTCGACCTCCCGGCCGGCCGGCGAAATGATGCGCGCGCCGCCGACACGACCCGTCAATATCGAAGGCGGGATATCGAAATCGGCGAGCAGTCGTGGCGGGATCGCGCCGCCGCAGGGCTTGATGCGGCCGGGACGGTCGATGAGCAGGACAGAATGGCCCGCACTCGCCAGTTCATGCGCGGCGGTCGCGCCGGCCGGGCCTCCGCCTACGATGATCACGTCATGCTGTGTGCGTTCCATGCGGGTGATCCTTATTCTGCGGGGGTTGCGTAGATGTTGGTTGCGATCGGTCTTGCAGATCCCTCCCGCGGAACGATCGCGACACGGGCGGCAATTGCAGCGGCGGCGAGGAATGCCAGCGCTTCGAGGGTGAAGACGAGACCGTAGGAGGCGGCCACCTGGCCACTGATCCAGCGGGTCAGGTCGACGGCTATGGTGCCGACCAGGCCGCCAAGACCGAAGGCGATGGCCTGTGCCGCGCCCCAGAGCCCCATCCGCGTTCCGGTGCGTTCGGGTCCAGCGGCCCCCGCCAGCGCCATCATCGAGCCGATCGCAGCGACGGCGAAGATGCCGTTGGCAAAGCCCAGCGCGAAGACATTGGCACTGAGCGGCCATATCGCGGGTTGCGCGGCGGCGAGCGACAGCCCCAGCAACGCGACAGCCGATGCGACGCAGCCGCCCACGGTGATGACGCGCAAGGCACCGGGGTACCATTTCGACAGGAGGCTACCGCCGATGCCCGTCGTCAGCATGCCTAGGAAGACGCCGCCATGCTGTATGCCGGCCAGGCTGGTCGTCTCGCCCGGGGTCCACCCGAAGACGATGCCGCCGAAGGGTTCGAGGATCAGGTCCTGCGCGCTGAAGGCGAGCATCGAGACGAAGACGAAGATGGTGAAGAGCCGCGCCTTCGGATCGGCCCAGGCTTCCGCGAGGCTCTGGCGGAAAGGTACCGGCGCACGCGCCGATGTGACGACATTCTGCGGCGAGATGGCATTTTCCACGCCCCAGAGCGCGACGGCGGTCAGCGCCAGGGCGGCGAGCGCGGTGACGCCCACCACGGCGATGAGCCGGGCATGGGAGAACGGATCGAGCAGGCCGCCGGCAACGGTGGCGATCACCGCCATGCCGGCGATCATCATCAGCCAGACGATGGTTGCGGCCGCCGGCCGCCTTTCCGGCGCGACGCTGGAGGCGAGAAGTGCCAGCAGAGAGGTGCCGGCCGCGCCGACGCCAAACCCGATCAGCACGAAGTCGAGAAAGGCCAGGATGAGCCCGAGGACCGCATTGTGGGCCATGACCGCCACGGCGACCGAAGCCCCCGCCGCGCCGAGCCCGAGCAGGAACATGCCTCCGACGATCCAGCGCGTGCGCCTGCCGCCGACATCGGAGGCGTGGCCCCAGAGCGGGCGCAGGAGTTGCACGCCGTAATGGAGGCCGACCAGCAGCCCGGGAATGGTTGCGGCGAGCGACAGTTCGACGACCATGACCCGGTTGAGCGTCGCGGTGACCAGCACGACGATCGAACCGATCGCGGTCTGGACGAGGCCCAGCCTGAAGATGGCGATCCAGCCGAGCGTCCGGTCCATCAGGCGGCACCCCCGACCAGCGACCTCAGTGCGAATGCCGTGACCAGCATGCCGAGCACGTAGAGTGTCGTTCCCGTGGCGTTGTACCAGGAGGCAAAGCGGAGCGGATCGCGCAGCAGCCGCGCCATGCAGCCGAGCTGGAGCAGCAGCAGCAGGCCGACCGCGCCGGCATGATACGGAAAGCCCCAGTAGAGAAGAAGTCCGATGACCGCGAGCTGCGGCACCGCCATGACCCAGCAGGCCAGACGCGCCGCCCGACCTTCGCCGAGCAGCACCGGCAGGCTGTCGAGACCCATGCGGCGGTCGCCCTCGACCGACTTGAAGTCGTTGAGAGTCATGATGCCGTGCGCGCCGATGCTGTAGAGCAGCGCGACGGCAACCGTCGGCATGCCTGGAAAGGCGCCGATGGCGGCGGCGGCGGCCGTAAACCAGGGCAGCCCTTCATAACACAGCCCCACCGCGGCATTGCCCATCCAGCCATTGCGTTTCAGCCGCAGCGGCGGCGCGCTGTAGGCCCAGGCGAGCACGAGGCCTACGATGGCGGCGGCCAGCACCCACCAGCCCAGAAAGGCGGCGAAGACGATGGACAGAAGCGTGTTGATGATCGCAATCCGCAGGCCCCACTGGCCGGGCATGCGGCCCGACGGGATGACCCGGTTCGGCTCGTTGATCGCGTCGACGTGGCGATCGAACCAGTCGTTGACCGCCTGGCTCGTGCCGCAGATCAGCGGCCCTGCGAGAAGCATGCCGGCAAGAAGATAGGGCCACCGTTCCTCGATGCTGGCGCCCGAGGCAACCGTGCCGCAGGCGAACGCCCACATCGGCGCAAACCAGGTGATCGGCTTCAACAGCTCGATGGTCGCCCGAAGGGAGGGCGTTGCAAGGCTTGGACTGGCTGCGATCTGGCTGCTCATCGGATGAGCTTAGGCCGGCTCGCCACATCCGTCAATCAGGATTGACACACGTATGTGTCAATCATTCGCGTCGGTTGCCTCGACTTCGGTGATGCCGTAACGGCGCAATTTGATGTAGAGGCTCTGGCGCGAGAGGCCGAGCATGTCGGCGGCCGATGCGCGGTTGTTGTCGGTGAGTTTCAGCGCCGCCTCGATGCACAGTTTCTCGATGATATCGGCGGTGTCGCGCACCAGGTCCTTGAGCGGAACCCTGCCGACGAGGTCGGTAAACTGCGATGCCGCGTCGGGAGCACCGACCGGCAGGGTGGGCGCGCGCGTCTCGTGGCGCATGCTCTCGCGAATGGAGAAGCCGAACACCGAGCCGCGCTCGCCCTGGATGCGGGTCGCCGAAACCTCGACGGGCTCGGTGCCGCCGAGATCGTCGCGCATGATCGAGGAGAAGCGGCGCACGGTCCCGTGCTCGCGGAGATTGGCCATCAGGACCTGGAGATCGACCGCCGAGCCGCCCAGCCAGTTGTCCAGCGGCTTGCCCTCGAGCCGCTCCGGCGAGACCACGCGAACGAGATCGAGAAACGCCGCATTGGTCTCGATGACCTTGCCGTCATCGTCGACGACAACCATTGCGTCCGGCAGGTTGCGGGCGATGGCGAGCAGGCTCGAGACGGTCGACAGCCCTGCCCCGACCCGGCTGTCGGCCAGGAAGCATACGAGAAGGTTGGTCTTTCCGAATTCCCGGAAGGGTGTCACCCGGACCGAGACCGGTTCTTCCAGCATGACGGCGCGGATCTTGAAGGTCTCCTCGCGCCGCTTGCGCGAGATCTCGGTCAGTGTTTCGAGCGCCAGGGCCTGATCCTGGCGCGCAAACGCGATGGCGACCGAGGAGCCGGCGATCTTCTTGACGGGGCGCGACAGGAAACGAGCCGCGCCCTCATTGGCGTCCAGGATCTTGAGGGTTTGCGAATCGACGACGAGCAGCGGTTCGTAGGCAAGATGGAAAAGGATGCGGTATCGGGATTCGACATCGCGGATCTTGCGATAGTCCTTTTCCATTTCGATCTGCGCGCGCACCAGACGCTGCTGCATCTCGGCGAGATTGCGCATGTCGGTGCCGAGGGCGAGCCGGTTCTCGGAGCCGCGAAATGAAACGACCCGATAGCCGATCGGGAGGTCCTGCGTCCCCTGGCGTCCGTGGTTGATCTGACGGGAGCGGGTGAGTTGGGCCGTGTGCGCGTCGCGCAGCAGCTCCTCGATCTTCTCGCGGCTTTCGACCGTTACCGTGTCAGCCCATTCGCGCCCGACCCAATGGTCGAGCCCCCAGGCCTTGTAGGACTTGTCACGATAGGAGATGTCGAGAATGCGGCCCTCAGGCGAGAGGACAAGCGCGATGTCGGACCCCGCCGATGCCACCGCATCGATCGCGTCACTGCCCAGTTCGGAAAGAAAATCAACGCCGTTCCGAAACGAGCGGTAAACATCGCGCGAAACCTGTTTGTCCATGGGGCGCTTTCATCGTCTCGTTTCATCCTGATGCGGATGTAATATGGCTGCTGCCTCCTCGCGCCGCAACCACCGCTTCCGCAAGCAGAAGCGCGTGGCCTACATCGACGGCAACCAAATCGGCATTCGCAACGCGGGCCGCGTCTGGCTGAGCGACGAAAAGGCTGCCCCCGGCCATGATCGATACACCGGCATTCCGCGACTGGCGCCTCAGACTGACGATGGTGGTGGCCAAGATGGGCAGGTATTCCTCGCCGCTGATCGACAGGGCGATGATCTGGTATTCATTGTTGCCGGCAAGGAGGAGCAAATCTTCAGCCTCGTCGAAGCTGCAACTGTCGACCTGCCAGCCCTGGCGGCGGAAAGCATCTTCACAGACGCTCTGGCCGAAACTGTGCTGTTCGCCGGGGACCGGAGACATCAGGATCGAGCAGCCCGCCCGCGTTTCGCTCGCCGGAGGGCATTCGTCGACCAGCCGCCAGAAGAGCCGCTGGATGCGCGTCATGCACACCGTGACCTGGATGAAATCACAGACGTCCATCCGCCAGTAGTCGCCGAGCAGGCGGGCCGCGGGACCAAGATAGTCCGCAGCCATGCGCTGCGGGTCGGCCCCTGATGCGGCCTGGCGAAAGGCAAAGTCCTCACAACCATTGTCGTCCTCGTCGAGGAGAAGCTGCACGAACTCCTCGACCCGATAGGCCTGGAGTGGATCGGCGCTGCACTCGATGTGCGGATCGCTGAAGGTCTGGCGTGACGGCGCATTGCGGCTTGCAAGCAGAGGGACCACGGTACCGAAAAGAGTCTCCACGAAATCCGTGTCGGTAAGTCGGGAATCGACCGGCTTGCGGTGGCGGAAGGGGTAGTCCGCGCCTCCACCCATGGACTTGCGGTTGCGGGCTTGCATCGGCTTCTGGCTGTGACCCATGACTGGCGGCCCCCCGTCCGCCAGCGAGAAGACTTTTTCCGAGGCCTGGCCACGCGAGCGCCGTTGGAGGCGTTTGCTGCGCGACCGCTTCGCGATGTCTTCGCGCTCTTCTTCTGTCTAGCCCACGATACAGGCTTCATGCGTCTTGTCGAGTCGCAACCGTCAAAATTTTGTTACAGTGTCAACCTTGATTTATGTCACTCTGGATTGACACATCCCGTTTGCCGCGCCTATCCTGCCCTGGACCGATAACGAGAACCAGAACGAAGGGAGAAGGCGGTCACGCCGGCAGGATGCGCAGCAAGGCAAACCAACCAATCCAGAGCCCCACGCTCTACACGCCTGAGCAGCGCAAGCTGCGTGACGGCACGCGCTGGACACTGGTTCAAGGCATTCTCGCCCCGCTGCAGTTCATCGTCTTCATCGCCAGCCTGGTGCTCATCGTAAGGTACCTGGCGACAGGAGAAGGCTTGGCGCTGGCGCATGCCTCGATCGTGGCCAAGACACTCGCCCTCTACGGCATCATGATCACCGGCTCGATCTGGGAAAAGGTGGTCTTCGGCAAGTATCTCTTCGCCGACGCCTTCTTCTGGGAAGACGTCTTTTCCATGCTCGTGCTGGCGCTGCACACGGCCTATCTCCTGTGCCTGTGGACAGGCTGGCTGTCGGCAGCCGAACTCATGGTGCTCGCGCTCGCCGCCTACGCCGCCTACATAGTCAATGCCGGCCAATTCCTCATCAAGCTGCGCGCTGCACGTCTCGAAGCGCCGATCGCCAGGGAGGTCGCGCCATGACCGCCGCGCCGACCCGTCCTCCCGAGGCCTGTGGCCCCACCCAGCCGCTGCGTGAACGCGGCCAGCATGAAGTCTTCTGCGGCCTCACCTCGATCGTCTGGCTGCACCGCAAGATGCAGGACGCCTTCTTCCTCGTCGTCGGATCGCGCACCTGCGCCCATCTGATGCAGTCGGCTGCAGGCGTGATGATCTTCGCCGAGCCACGCTTCGCGACCGCCGTCATGGAAGAGCGCGACCTTGCCGGCATGGCCGACATGCATGAAGAGCTCGATGGCGTGGTGAAGCGCCTGCTCGACCGGCGGCCCGACATCCGGCTTCTGGTGCTCGTTGGCTCCTGCCCGTCGGAGGTGATCAAGCTCGACCTCGGCCGCGCCGCGCAAAGGCTGTCGACTAGCCATGGCCCTGCGGTGCGGTTCCTGCACTATTCGGGCAGCGGCATCGAAACCACCTTCACCCAGGGCGAGGACAATTTCCTCGCGGCCCTGGCGGAGGACCTCCCCCAGGAGCCGGCGGACGCCGAGCCCTCACTGATCGTCGCCGGGGCGCTGGCCGACGTGGTCGAAGACCAGTTCCGCCGCATCCTCAAGGCGCTGGGCATCTCCCGTGTCTCCTTCCTGCCGCCGCGCCGGTCGACCGAACTTCCCGCCGTCGGCCCCAACACACGAGTCATCCTGGCCCAGCCCTGGCTGGGGGAGGCTGCGAAACTTCTCGCCGACCGCGGCGCGCAGATACTTTCCGCGCCCTTCCCGCTTGGCGAGGAGGGCACGACCATGTGGCTCAAGGCCATTGCCGATGCCTTCGGCGTCAATGCCGGGCGTTTCGATGCCATCACCGAGCCCGGTCGCCGGCGGGCGCGAAAGGCGGTTGCGGCGCGGCGCTCCGACCTCGAAGGAAGGCGTCTGTTCTTCTTTCCCGACTCGCAGGCCGAGCCCAGCATCGCGCGTTTTCTCTACCGCGAGGCCGGCGTCATTCCTGTCGAGATCGGGTCTCCCTATCTGCACCGCCACCACATGGCGCCGGAATTCGCGCTCCTGCCCGACGACGTCTTCGTCTCCGAAGGACAGGATGTCGACAACCAGCTCGACCGTTGCCGGGCGGCGCGCCCGGACCTCGCCATTTGCGGCATGGGGCTGGCCAATCCGCTCGAGGCCGAGGGCATCGCCACCAAGTGGTCTATCGAACTCGTCTTCACTCCCATCCAGGGTTACGAGCAGGCAGGCGACCTGGCTGAACTCTTCGTCCGGCCGCTCGCGCGGCGGGCCCGGCTCAAGCAGGAGGCCTGACCATGCAGCTGACCGTGTGGACCTATGAAGGACCGCCCCATGTCGGGGCGATGCGCATCGCGGCCTCCATGGAGGGTCTGCACTACGTGCTGCATGCGCCCCAGGGCGACACCTATGCCGATCTGCTGTTCACGATGATCGAGCGCCGCGACACGCGCCCGCCGGTTACCTACACCACCTTCCAGGCACGCGATCTCGGCAAGGACACGGCGGAGATCTTCAAGACGGCATGCGCGCGTGCGGTCGAACGCTTCAAGCCCGAGGCGATCATCGTCGGCGCGTCCTGCACGGCCGAACTGATCCAGGACGACCCGGGCGGGCTCGCTTCGACGCTCGGTCTCGACATACCGGTCATTCCGCTGGAGCTGCCTTCCTACCAGAAGAAGGAAAACTGGGGCGCGGCCGAAACCTTCTATCGCCTGGTCCGCGCCTTCGCGCCGGCGCCGGCGACGCCCCGCGCGCCGCGGCAGCCCGGGCAGCGGACCTGCAACATTCTTGGCCCATGCGCCCTCGGCTTCCGTCATCGCGACGACATCGTCGAGGTCCGGCGAATTCTGGAAGAACTGGGCGTCGGCATCAATCTCGTGGCGCCGCTCGGCGCGCGCCCTTCCGACCTGCCGCGGCTGGCCGATGCCGATTTCAACATCGTTCTCTACCCCGAGATCGCCCAGGTGGCTGCCGACTGGCTGAAGCGGTCGCATGGCCAGCCCTTCCTTGCGGTTCCGCCGATCGGGGTCGGCGCGACCGACCGGTTCATCAAGGCGGTCGCGGAAATGGCCGGCATCGATACCAGCGTGAAGCATCCTCCCGAGCTCCGCCTGCCCTGGTATTCGCGGTCCATCGACTCGACCTACCTGACCGGCAAGCGCGTCTTCATCTTCGGCGATGCCACCCACGCCATCGCCGCCGCCCGCATCGCCCGCGACGAACTGGCCTTCGAGGTCTGCGGGCTTGGCACCTACAGCCGCGAATTTGCCCGTGAGCTGCGCGCCGAGGCCCTGGAACAAGGCGTCGAGCCGTTGATCACCGACGATCATCTCGTCGTCGAGGACGCCATCATCGCCGCGCAGCCCGAGCTGGTGCTGGGAACGCAGATGGAGCGCCACGTCGCCAAGCGCCTGCGCATCCCCTGCGCTGTCATCTCCGCGCCCGTCCATGTCCAGGACTTCCCGGCCCGCTACTCGCCCCAGATGGGACGCGAAGGCGCCAACGTCATCTTCGATTCCTGGGTTCACCCGCTGATGATGGGGCTGGAAGAGCATCTCCTCGGCATGTTCCGGGACGACTTCGAATTCAACGACGAAGAGCATCCCTCGCATCTTGCGAGTTCAGGCGCCGCCGCCGTGCGCGCGCTGCCCGAAGCCGAGCACGAGCTGATCGTGCTCGCCGACGCGCTGTCCTGGGACGGCGATGCGGAAAAGGAGCTGAAGAAGATCCCCTTCTTCGTGCGCGGCAAGGCACGGCGCAACACCGAGCGCTACGCCGCCGAACGCGGACTGATCACCATAACGGTGGAGACATTGTACGATGCCAAAGCCCATTTCAGCCGCTGAAGCGCCCCCCATGCGGGTGGTCATCGTCACGATGGACACCCACCTGGCAAGCGCCACGGAGCGTGCGCGCGCGGTGCTGACGAAGGAAATGCCGGGCCTGTCGATCGCGCTGCACGCCGCGACCGAATGGTCGGGCGATGAGGAAAGCCTTGCCCGCTGCCGCGCCGACATCGCGCGAGGCGACATCATCATCTGCGCCATGCTGTTCCTGGAGAGTCATTTCACGGCGATCCTCCCGGATCTGAAGGCGCGAGCCGCCGATTGCGACGCCATTGTCAGCATCCTTTCCGACGGCGAGGTGATGAAGCTGACACGAATTGGGCGCTTCCGCATGGACAGCCCCCAGGGAGGTGCCCTGTCTTTCCTCAAGCGCCTCAAGGGGAACGGCAAGGAGCGCAACGCCAGCGCGGGCGCCCGGCAGATGAAGATGCTGAAGCGGATACCGCAGATGCTGCGCTTCATTCCCGGAACGGCGCAGGATGTCCGCGCCTATTTCCTGACACTGCAATACTGGCTTGCCGGTTCGGACCAAAATGTCGCGAACATGATCCGCGCGCTGATCGACCGCTATGCCGATGGTCCGCGGCGGAGCCTGCGCGGCGCGCTGAAGGTCGCCGCTCCCCTGACCTATCCCGATATCGGCGTCTACCACCCGCGCATGAAGGGCCGCATCGCCGCGACCGCCGATGCGCTGCCGATCGCCGGCAACAAGGGCGTCGTCGGGGTTCTCGGCCTGCGCTCCTACATGCTGGCCGGCAATGCCGAACACTATGACGGCGTGATCTCGGCACTCGAAGCGCGCGGACTGAGCGTCGTGCCGGCTTTCGCCAGCGGTCTGGACTCGCGTCCGGCGATCGAAAAATTCTTCTTCCAGGACGGCCGGCCCACCATCGACGCCCTCGTCTCGCTCACGGGCTTTTCGCTGGTCGGCGGACCAGCCTACAATGACGCGCGGGCCGCCGAGGAGATGCTCGCCCGCCTGGATGTCCCCTATATCGCTGGTCATCCCGCCGAGCTTCAGACGCTCGAACAATGGGGCGCCTCCGATCGCGGGCTGCTGCCGGTAGAATCGACCATCATGGTCGCCATCCCCGAACTCGACGGCGCAACCGGACCGATCGTCTTCGGCGGCCGCTCCGACCATGCAGGCAAGCCTTGCACCGGGTGCGATCGCGGATGCACCTTCCACGCGGGCAAGGGCGACCGCGACATGCATGCGTGCCTCGAGCGCGCCGACATGCTGGCCGGGCGGGTCGAGAACCTTGTTCGCCTGCGCCGCACGGCCCGCGCCACGCGCAAGGTCGCGATCGTGCTGTTCAACTTCCCGCCCAATGCGGGCAACACGGGAACCGCCGCCTATCTGTCGGTCTTCGCATCGTTGCACCAGACGCTCATCTCGATGAAGCGCGAGGGCTACCGGGTCGAAGTCCCGGCCACCGTCGACGAACTGCGCCAGAAGATCATCGAGGGCAACCGCGAACGGTTCGGCGCGCACGCCAATGTGCATGCGCGCATCCCGGTGGACAAACATGTGCGGCGCGAGCGTTGGCTGCCGGAGATCGAGGGGCAATGGGGCCCGGCTCCCGGAGTCCAGCAGAGCGACGGTTCTTCGATCTTCGTGCTCGGCGCGGGGTTCGGCAATGTCTTCGTCGGCATCCAGCCGGCGTTCGGATATGAAGGCGATCCCATGCGCCTGCTCTTCGAGAAGGGCTTCGCACCGACGCATGCCTTCTCCGCCTTCTACAGCTACCTGCGCGAGGATTTCGCCGCAGATGCCGTTCTGCATTTCGGCACGCATGGCTCGCTGGAGTTCATGCCGGGCAAGCAGTCCGGGCTCTCGGCGAAGGACTGGCCGGACCGGCTGATCGGCGACCTGCCCAACATCTATCTCTACGCCGCCAACAACCCGTCGGAAGGCGCGATCGCCAAGCGGCGCGCAGCCGCGACGCTGATCAGCTACCTGACGCCACCGGTTGCGCATGCGGGCCTCTATCGCGGCCTGCTGGATCTCAAATCGACTCTGGAACGCTGGCGCTCGATCGGTCCAGACTCCGAATCCGAACGCGCCGATGTCGCGCAACTGATCCAGTCGCAGGCGGCAGCCGTCGACCTTGCATCATCGGAGCCGGCATGGGGCGTCGACGCGGAGTCGCATATCGCCAGCCTGGCGCGGCAGATCCTCGAACTGGAATACACGCTGATCCCCTATGGTTTGCATGTGGTGGGCCAGGCGCCATCGGCCGAGGAACGCGCCGACATGCTGCTGGCCGCCGCCGACGCCGGACACGGTCTCAAGCTCGACCGGTCCGTGGCGGAGGCGGTCGTCGCCGGCACAACGCCGGAAACGGCGCTGGAGCGCGCGGGACAGCCTTCGGACGACGCCACAGTGACTGCGCTGCGTGACCTCGCCACGACCGACGCGTTGATGGCACGCGACCACGAAATTCCCGCCCTCCTGCGCGCACTCGACGGCCGGTTCATCCGCCCGGCACCCGGCGGCGACGTGCTGCGCACCCCGGCGATCCTGCCGACCGGTCGCAATCTGCACGGCTTCGATCCGTTCCGCATCCCCAGCACATTCGCTGTCGCGGATGGCGCCCGCCAGGCCCAGCGCATCCTCGACCGCCACATGGCCGACGGCCTGCCGCTGCCCGAAACCGTCGCCATCGTGCTGTGGGGCACCGACAATCTGAAGAACGAAGGGGGGCCGATCGCACAGGCCCTGGCGCTGATCGGTGTCCGGCCGCGCTTCGACAGCTATGGAAGACTGGCCGGCGCGACGCTGATCGAACTGGAAGAACTGGGCCGACCGCGCATCGACGTCATCGCCACCCTCTCAGGCATCTTCCGCGACCTGCTGCCCTTGCAGATCAAGCTCCTGGCCGAAGCGTCCTTCATGGCGGCGGCAGCGGACGAGCCGGTCGAGCGGAATTTCGTGCGCAAGCATACGCTCGCTCACATGGCGGAAACAGGCTGCGACCTCGAGACGGCCGCGTTGCGCGTGTTCGGCAACGCCGAGGGCGCCTACGGCTCCAACGTCAACCATCTGATCGAAAACAGCGGCTGGGAAGACGAAGACGAATTGGCCGAGACCTACTCCCGGCGCAAGGGTTTCGCCTATGGGCGCGGCGGAGTCGCCAGCGCGCAGCCGGAACTTTTGAAGACCGTGCTCGCCGGCGTCGACCTCGCCTACCAGAACCTGGATTCGGTGGAACTGGGCGTGACCACGGTCGATCATTATTTCGACACGCTGGGCGGCATCAGCCGGGCCGTACGCCGCGCCAAAGGCGGCCAGACGGCGCCCGTCTACATCGGTGACCAGACGCGTGGCGATGGGGTCGTGCGGTCACTGTCGGAGCAGGTCGCGATCGAGACACGGACGCGCATGCTCAATCCCAAATGGCACGAGGGAATGCTTGCCCACGGTTATGAAGGCGTCCGCCAGATCGAGGAGCATGTGCGCAATACCATGGGCTGGTCGGCGACCACGGGCGAAGTCGCACCCTGGGTCTATCAGCAGCTCACCGAGACCTTCGTCCTCGATCCAGAGATGCGCGAGCGGCTTGCCGCCCTCAACCCCATGGCCTCGTCCAAAATGGCGAACCGCCTCATCGAGGCTCATGAGCGGCACTACTGGACACCGGACGCAGAAACGCTCGACGCCTTGCGGCGAGCAGGAGACGAACTCGAAGACCGCGTCGAAGGCGTGGTCGTGGAGGCAGCAGCATGAACGTGTTTACCCATCCCAAGGACCTGAAGCGCGCAGCCGGCAGGGGGGACGGAGAAGGCAGCGTCCAGGTCAGCCTCGACCCGTCGCTCAAGATCGATACCGCCACGGTCTTCGCCATCTACGGCAAGGGCGGCATCGGCAAGTCGACCACCTCGTCGAACCTCTCCGTCGCCTTCTCCAAGCTCGGCCAGCGGGTGCTGCAGATCGGCTGCGACCCCAAGCACGACTCCACATTCACGCTGACCAAGTCGCTGATCCCCACCGTGATCGACGTTCTGGAACAGGTCGACTTCCACACCGAGGAACTGCGCCCGGAGGACTATGTCGTCGAAGGCTATAATGGCGTGCGCTGCGTCGAGGCCGGCGGCCCGCCCGCCGGCACCGGCTGCGGCGGCTACGTTGTCGGCCAGACGGTCAAGCTTCTCAAGGAGCACCACCTGCTCGAAGACACCGACATCGTGATCTTCGACGTGCTGGGCGACGTGGTTTGCGGGGGCTTCGCCTCACCGCTCCAGCATGCCGAGCGCGCGCTGATCGTGGCCGCCAATGATTTCGATTCCATCTTCGCGATGAACCGCATCGTCGCCGCCATCAAGGCGAAGTCGAAGAACTACGACGTCAGGCTCGGCGGCGTCATCGCCAACCGGTCTCGCGGCACCGATCAGATCGACCGCTACAACGATGCGATCGGCCTGAAGCGGCTCGCCCATTTCGGCGACGTCGACGCGGTGCGCCGCTCGCGGCTGAAGAAATCCACCCTGTTCGAAATGGAGGATTCGCCCGAGGTCCGTGCCGTGCAGGCCGAATACATGCAGCTCGCCGAGACCTTGCTGGCCGGTACCGACGCGCTCGACGCCGAGCCGATGAAGGATCGCGAGATCTTCGACTTCCTGGGGTTCGATTGATGTCCGACACCGCCTACATCCAGCGCCGCGGCGAGATCCGCACCTATTTCGACCGCACGGCGGCCGAGGGCTGGAAGCGGCTGGCCGGCAACGGGCCGCTGTCGGCGATCCGCGAGACGGTGCGGCGCGGGCGGTCGGAAATGCGCGCGGCGATCCTCTCCTCGCTGCCGGCCGACCTTGCCGGCTGGCGTGTCCTCGATGCCGGCTGCGGCACCGGCGCCCTGTCGGTCGAACTGGCACGGCGCGGCGCCGATGTGGTCGGCATCGACGTTGCGGCCTCGATCATCGATTTCGCGCGCGAAACCATGCCGGCCGATCTCGGTCGCGGCTCGATCGCCTATGCCGCCGGCGACATGCTGGCAGAGGATCTCGGCACCTTCGACGCGGTGGTGGCGATGGATTCGCTGATCCACTACGAGCCCGATACCGCGATCGACGCGCTTCAGGGCCTTGCCGCCCGCACGCGGCGCCAGATCGTCTTTACCTTCGCGCCCTGGTCGCCCGCACTTAGCCTGATGCACAAGGCAGGCAAGCTTTTTCCGCGTGGCGACAAGTCGCCCTCAATCGTTCCTGTGAAGCCCGCCCTGATCGCTGGCTCTCTCGTCGAGACGCTCGGCCGCGACGGCTGGCGCATCGGCCGCCAGCAGCGCGTCGCGAGCGGCTTCTACACTTCGCAGATGCTGGAGGTGTCACGGGGATGAGGCAGGCAGGATCCGCCATCGCCAAATCATGGACCAAGGTCGGGACCCGTTGGCTGCCCTTTGCCGACGCGGCCACCGAAGGCCTGCCGCTCGGCCGGCTGCTGCGGCTGTCGCTGTTCCAGGTCTCCGTCGGCATGGCGCTGGTCCTGCTGACCGGGACGCTCAACCGCGTGATGATCGTCGAGCTCTCCGTGCCAGCTTCCGTGGTGGCCCTCATGGTCGCGCTGCCGATCCTGTTTGCGCCTGCGCGCGCGCTGATCGGGCACCGCTCCGACACCCACCGTTCCTTCCTTGGCTGGCGGCGGGTGCCTTACATCTGGATGGGCACGCTGCTGCAGTTCGGCGGGCTGGCGATCATGCCCTTCGCGCTGCTGGTACTATCGGGCGGTGGCGAGGCGGCCCTTCCCTATGCCGGCGTGATCGGCGCTGCGCTGGCCTTCCTGCTCGTCGGCGCCGGCCTGCACACCGTCCAGACCGCCGGCCTGGCGCTCGCCTGCGACCTGGCGCCGCGGGAAAGCCGGCCGCGCGTCGTGGCGCTGCTCTACCTGATGCTGCTCGTCGGCATGCTGATCAGTTCGCTGGTCTTCTCCGTCATTCTCTCCGACTTCAGCCATGTGCGGCTGATCCAGATCGTCCAGGGCGCGGCCGTCATCACCATGGGCCTCAATCTGATCGCGCTATGGAAGCAGGAAGGCCGCAACCAGGCGATGACCGACCCGTCCCTGCCACGCCAGGCCTTTGCGGACGCCTGGGCACGCTTCATGGCCGTGCCGCATGCGAAGCGCCTCCTGGTTGCCATCGCGCTCGGCACCGCCGGATTCGCGATGCAGGACGTGCTGCTCGAACCCTATGGCGGCGAAGTGCTGGCCCTGAGCGTCGGCCAGACAACGCTGCTCAACGCGATGCTCGCCGGCGGAACGATCTTCGGCCTTTACCTGGCCGCGCGCGCCCTCGGTAACGGCTTCAACGCCTTCCGGCTCGCCGCCTTCGGGGCGCTGGTCGGTATCCTCGCGTTCTCGCTTGTCGTTGCGGCGGCTCCCTTCGATTCAACGCTGCTCTTCCGGATCGGCACCATGATGATCGGCTTCGGCGGCGGGCTGTTCACGGTCGGCCTCCTGACAGCCGCGATGGACATCGCCCGGCAGACCGACAGCGGCATCGCGCTCGGCGCCTGGGGCGCGGTCCAGGCGACCGCCGCGGGCGTCGCGATCGCCATTGGCGGCTCGGTGCGCGACGGGGTCGAGTTCCTCGCCGCACGCGAGATGCTTGGCCCGGTCTTCCGCACGGCGGAGGCGGGCTACTCGGTCGTCTACCATATCGAAATCGCGCTCTTGTTTGCCGCGCTCGCCGCCGTCGGGCCGCTCGCCCGCTTCGCCGGCACAAATGATGCCACGGCACGTGGCCGCTTTGGACTTGAAGGGTTCCCCGGCTGAAGCCGAAAAGGAGAAAGACATGTATCCCAGCGAATTCACCAGCCAACTCGATCTGGCCCAGGTCGCGCTCTACGTCTTCTGGTTCTTCCTGGCCGGTCTCATCTTCTGGCTGCGCCGCGAGGATCGGCGCGAGGGCTATCCGCTTGAATCCGATCCGACCGGTGAGGTCCGCGGGATCGATTCGATCTTCATGGCACCGCCCAAGACCTTCCTGCTGCGCGACGGCACGAGCAAGACCGTCCCGCATGATGTGCGCGACGGTCGCCCGGTCGCGGCGCTGCGTCTCGGTGCGTGGCCAGGTGCGCCGATGACCCCGACCGGCGATCCGCTGGTCGACGGTGTTGGCCCGGCCGCCTGGGCCGAGCGCCGCGACGTGCCCGACACGACGTGGAACAACCTCAACAAGATCGTCCCGTCCCGCGTCGACGGTCACTATCATGTCGCCGAGGGCGATCCCGATCCGCGCGGCATGGCTGTCATCGCCGCCGACGGGGAGGCGGCCGGCATCGTCACCGACATCTGGGTCGACCGCGCCGAGCACTGCATCCGCTATCTCGAGGTCGATCCCGGCCCGGGCAAGGGACCGCTGCTGGTGCCGATGAACCTGTCGCGCATCGTGGGCACCTCGATGACCGGCCTCCGCGTCCAGGTGAAGTCCATCACGGCCGCCCAGTTCGCCAATGTCCCGCGCACGAAATCCTCGGAGTCGGTGACCTTCCTCGAGGAAGACCGGATCTGCGGCTATTTCGCCGGCGGTCATCTCTATGCCACCCAGCAGCGGTCGGAGCCGATGTTCTGATGGAAAACCATGACGACTTTGCATTCGAACCAGTCCGCGGCCTGCCCGCAGAACTGCCGCGCGGCGAAAGACTGATCTGGCAGGGGGCGCCGGACTGGCGGCTCCTGGCGATCCAGGCCTTCCATGTCCGCAAGGTGGCAATCTACTTCCTGATAGTCGGGCTCTGGCAGTGGACGGCGGCCATGTCCGACGGCGCCGGTCCGCTGGCCGCCCTTTCAGGACTGTGGGTGCTGGCGTTGCTGGCGGTCGGATCGCTGGCAATCCTCTCCGGGTTGGCCTGGTTCTACGCCCGAGCGACCGTCTACTCGCTGACATCCAGGCGCATCGTGATCCGCTCGGGCCTGGCGCTGCCGGTCACGCTCAACCTGCCGCTCACGCTGATCGGCACGGCAACCGTGGCGCGCGGGCCTGGCGAGAGCGGGGGCATTGCCTTCGAGGTGGCCAAGCCGAACCGTGTCGCCTGGCTGGTTGCCTGGCCGAACGCACGGCCGTGGCGCTTCAACAACCCCCAGCCGATGTTTCGCGCCCTGCGCGATGTCGGTCCGGTGACGGCGCTGGTCGCCGACGCCTTGTCGACGACTGCGGCCACCGGCCGGGTCAGGCCGGTCCAGCGTGCCCCCCAGGCCGACGAGGTCCTGCAGCCCGGCGCCGGGCAGCCGGCTTAAGAGGAGGAAGAAACAATGGCTCGCGCAACCTGGAAACCCGACCCCCTCAAGCGGCATGCGATGGCTTTTGGCGGGCTCATCGCCATCGTGCTGGCCTTTGCGGCTTTCGGGCCGAAGGCGGAGCTACCGAGGGCGCTCGACAACGCGCCGGTGGCCGAAAGCGTCAGCCTCTTCTTTGCGGACGGTCCTAACGGGACCGTGATCGCCACCAATGCGGCGACCGGCCAGGAGATCACCACGCTCGGCATCGGCGAGGGCGGCTTTGTCCGCCAGGCGATGCGGGGGCTCGCACGCGACCGCATGCTGCGGTCGATCTCGGCCGAAGAGCCCTTCGTGCTTACCCGGCTTGCCGACGGCAAGCTGGTACTCAGCGACCCGGAGACCGACCGTGACATCACGCTCGATTCCTTCGGGCGCTCCAACGCCGCCTCCTTCGCGGCATTTCTCGATCACGGGAGGGAACCGAAATGATCGAACACATCAGCCTTCGCAGACAGCGCTTCGACGTGCCCTGCACCATTGAAATCGAACACAGTTGGGAAAGCCTTCACGCCCATGTCGAACTGGACGGCGTCCTGGTCGGCCCGGGCGACGAGGTCCATGTCCATGGCGACGAGATCTCCGTGCCCTGGGGCGAGAAGCGCGTGCTTCACCGCATGGCGACGGTCACCCGCGCCACCGCGCCCGAACGTCTCTGGGTCAAGATGACCGGCGACTTCGAGTTCATGGAACTGCTCGAATTCAGCTTCTCGTCGGAGGTACGGCCATGACGATCGAAAAACTCTCGCTGCGTCCCAGGGACACCGACGGCATGGCCGCGGAGGACACGCTGCTGGCGCCCCGCTTCTACACCACCGATTTCGAAGCTCTCGACCGCATGGACGTTTCGCCCGTGCAGAAGGAATGGGACGCGCTTCTCCAGGAGATGGAGGACGATCCCAACAAGGGACACTTCAAGCGCAACGCCGATTGGGACAAGATCGACTTCGACGCGCTGCCATCCGGCCTGCGTGACGAATTCGTCGATTTTCTCGTCTCCTCGCTGACCGCCGAATTTTCGGGCTGCGTGCTCTACAAGGAAATGAAGAAGCGCGGCAAGAATCCCGAAATCGTAAGGCTGTTCTCCTACATGAGTCGCGACGAGGCCCGCCACGCCGGCTTCATCAACGACGCGCTGAAGGAGGCCGGTATCGGCGTCAATCTGGGCTTCCTGACCAAGGCCAAGAAATACACCTATTTCCGGCCGAAATTCATCTTCTACGCCACCTATCTGTCGGAGAAGATCGGCTACGCCCGCTACATCACCATCTTCCGCCAGTTCGAGCGGCACCCCGACCGGCGGTTCCACCCGATCTTCAAATGGTTCGAGAAGTGGTGCAATGACGAGTTCCGGCACGGCGAGGCCTTCGCGCTCCTGATGCGGGCCAATCCCGACTACCTCAAGGGCATGAACCGGCTGTGGGTGCGCTTCTTCCTGATCGCCGTCTACGCGACCATGTATGTGCGCGACCATGCCAGACCGGAGTTCCACAAGGCGATGGGAATGGACCCGACGGACTACGACTACAAGGTCTTCCGCATTACCAACGACATCACGCGACAGGTCTTCCCGCTGGTTCTCGACATCGACAATCCGCGTTTCCATCGCGGGCTGGAGAAGCTGCGCCGCATCAACGAGGCCGTCGCCGCGCTGCCCCCCACGGGCATCGGTGCGCGGCTGAAGAGGATCGGCTACACCATTGCCGCAGCCTCCGCCTTCCTGGGTCTCTACACGATCCCGACGGTGGAAAACGACCTGCCCGAAACCAGTCGCATGCAACCGGCCTGGTAGAGGAGAAGACGCGCCATGGCCTATGCCCTGCCAGCCATTTTCGCCCTCTTCGTCTGGTGGTTCTCCACCGGGGCGATCATATGGCTGGACGGCTTGCCGCAGCGCACCTTCAAATGGAGCATGGCGGGGGCGACGCTGCTTGCCCTGGCCGGCCTCTACGGCCTGTCGGCCAGCGCCGGCGGGACCGAACTCGTCGACGCCTATGTCGCCTTCGCCTCGGTGATGGCGGTCTGGGCCTGGGTCGAGATCAGCTTCTACATGGGCTGGGTCACCGGGCTGCAGAAGCACCGCTGCCCGCATGGCTGTTCCGGCTGGCGCCATTTCGGCCACGCGCTCAGGGCCAATCTCTGGCACGAGTTGGCGATCGTCGGCTTCCTGGCGACCATCGCCTGGCTGACCTGGGATGCGCCCAACCAGATCGGGCTGTGGACCTTCCTCATCCTGTGGTGGATGCATGAAAGCGCGCGTCTCAACGTCTTTCTCGGTGTGCGCAATCTCAACGAGCACTTCGTGCCCGAACATCTCAACTTCCTGAAGGGTTTCCTGCGCAAGGCGGAGATGAACCTGCTGTTCCCGGTCTCGGTGACGGTGTCAACCATCGCCTGCACGCTGCTGGTCATGGCGGCGGCGGCGGCGACGACGCCGTTCGAGCAGGCCGCCTACACCTTCCTTACCGCCATGACGGCGCTTGCCATCGTGGAACACTGGTTCCTGATCCTGCCCTTGCCTTTCGAACGGCTGTGGTCGTGGAGCCTCGGCTCCCGCAAGGAGCCAACCCGCACCGGTGCGCGTGCCGCGGTCCGGGCGACACCCATGCCGATCGCGCTTGCGACCGCCAACGACAAATAGGCCGCGCGGGTTCGCGCGGTGACAACCCGATGGGGGATGATATGACTGTGTTCGACGCGTTTTTTTCCGAGAAGCTTGCTGCCTTGCATGACGAGGGGCGCTACC
>Ga0076930_100280_pt1 | contig 60062 bp, 37 predicted proteins | sample HotLakConsoUCCRE_FD_71149 | JGI IMG/M metagenome (GOLD analysis project Ga0076930, IMG submission 71149) | Hypersaline microbial mat communities from Hot Lake, Washington, USA - Hot Lake Consortium UCC-RE (version 3) (version 3) ...
TTTTCCCTGAGTTTTAGTTGATGAGCAGCTCAAACCCTCTAATCCTCGTGAAAAGCAACCAAGTCGATTCACAATGCAGATCGCCAAAATTATTTTCCAGCAGGGGTTTCAAGACTTGGAGATGTCTATTAGTGGAACTTAGAAGTAGGCACAGATAATCGAGAGTTTAGTCTGTAATGACTGTTAACTGTGCAAGCTATTGATTATTGATCCCAAACTCTACTTTGATCTGGTAACCATCAACACACGCGATCCAGTTGTTTTCACTTATCTGGTGCGGGTCAATATTGTGCATTCCTGTGCGATTCCATACCTCACTACCCCCTTCCAGAAGGGGGTTCCCTGCAAACTCTTCCTCGTGATATTCCGTTGGAGTTAATGTTTTTATTTCAACGACGTTAACCTGGCTGCCGTAATAAAATTCATCATTTTGGGCATATCTGATAATCCGGTTTTGAGTCAGTAGAACTCTACCGCCCGGTCTGGCAATGCGAAGATTATTTTGAACAACTGGACTTTTGGGGTGCTCAATCCAATCTCCCATCAAATCATCTGAGAAATAAAGTTGTAAAGTGTCGTTACTAGTTAAGCAGGTAAATAACCACCATCTCTGATCAAAAAATAAAACCGATGAATCAACATAACTATCTCCGGTCAGTAGTTCCTTGATGAAAACCCATGTGTCAGGGAAATTTAGAGCCTTATAAAGTCTCACAGATTTTTCTTGATGGCTTTCAGGGATCATATAATAGTGGCCATTATGCTTAAAAACGTATGGATATGAAAGATGAAATGATTCGTTCAGTATAATTTTCTGATATTGCCAACTCAGTCCATCCTCACTGGTTGCAAGACCGATGACACCTCTGGATTCGAAATCATTCATGGCTTCGAAAAACATATACCAGGTTCCATTTTCAAATACCATAAATGGATCGGCAACCATATGGGCTTTAAAGTCGGAGACATCTTTAGCGGTTAAAACTGGATTGTTGACCCGAGTACCAGATTGTAATGTGAAAGGCGAACTGCCGGCATAAATGCCAATAGACCACTTGGCTCTTCTTCTAATAATCCGTCTGATCAGATTTTTAAGGTAAGTAGTTACTTCCCTACGGGATTTAGGATGCATTTTTTCTGGCAATGAGAAAGAAAGTCTGGCGTGACATGAATGACACGTAATTTAAACCTTGTCCAGACCCAGAAGTGGAGTTTTGCCTAAGGGGAAGCTACAGTTTTCGAGCTGGACCTGGGATAGATGATTGCATAGAACCTGATCTGTAGCAGTTTGAGTATTTCGGCATTGACCCTACCGGGCCTAACCTAGACTATCTGGAAAGGTTAACTTTTGCTTATTTTCGGGTTATTTTAGAGACATTCGTCATCGTGTTACGTTAACGCAACACGGGTATGAGACTGGTGATGTGCTCCTGAATCCCCATCAGAACACATAGGTGCGGAAGAGACTGAGATCAAGCAAGACCATCAAAGTCTGAAACTTCCTGCTTCTTAGATACTTAGTATCCATACGCCGGACTGATTAATTAAATAGGCTGGCTTGCGGTCTTTTGGACTATGACAAGTTTTGAACCTCAAAAGGATTGGTTTTACGAAATCCTGACTGCTTCAAACCCCGTTTGAGACCAGCGAACTCTATCAAGATAGATCCTTCATAACCTGAAATTCGTTCAGATAGATGGACTAAAACCTCACAAGGTTAATTTCAAAATCAATCATTTCATTATGCTTATAGACTTGTCAATGGCAATCTGCCACTTTCGGTAACACGGCAGGAACACCCCAAAAGGCGGGTTTCAATTCGTGAAATTGAATTGGCAAAATGGCATTTCATGATCTACATAAAAATAGGATATTTAACATTTATCCAGGGCGAAGATTTTTCTTTACTCATTTCAGTGCCATCGTTTCATGGGTAGCATGAAGGAATAAAGGTCGAAAATCCTGTTTGGAGTTTCAGAAAGCATAGCCTATCAGCTTAAAAGCTGCCCTGGAAGGTTTTGCGAAGATAAAGCCTATTCCTTAGCCAACCAGGGAAACTGACTAAGAATACCTGAACTGCTGTTAATACTCACAAAAATCTTACAGCTTTTTGCGTTTTTACAAGACTATAACCCCAATAGTCTTTGTCGTGTACTTATGAAAGCTTCGGCAATGGTCAGATTACAGAGTGCATCCCAGATTACATCTCCTGATGAACTCATCTAGATCTTCGGATGTTCTGGCTTAAGGATATTTTTCAAGGGTGAATTGCCCAGGTTTTAGAGCACCTTCAAATCTCGAATGAAATGCCTGTAGAAGAGACTCTTTCTCTTTGAATCCCATTTCTCATCATTAGTGAGTCTACAAAATGTTTTTTCAATACGCATCAAGAAAATTTCTTGATAAATTCATTTGGAGTAAACGATCCTATCGCCGCTTAACTCTGAAACTTCTCGATTTGGCAACCTTTGTCGTTGTCATCCAGATTGCCATGATTATTCGCTTTGAGGCTTTAGGACCAAATGCATATATTTTAAGCTACGGATGGCAGATGATTCTGCTCATCGCTTTACAATTTCTATGTTTTACAGCCTTTGGCATGTATCGGGCTGTTTTGCGCTATTCCAGTTTAGATCTGGCGAGGGCTGCCGCCGAGGCGGTCGGGACAAGTACCGTAACCTTGATTGCCATTACCTACTTTTCTGGTAACTGGGCCCTGTCCCGGTCGGTCTTGATCATCAACGCCATGCTGTTGCTGATTGTCGTTGTTGCTGGGCGACTTCTATTAAGGAAGTGGGTTCGAAGTCGGGTCAGTCAGCGGAAGCGGAGATCCCACTGGAAAAAGCTGCAGCGAATCGTCATCTATGGAGCTGGCTCCGCTGGAGCCCAGTTACTATTAGCACTAGAGCACCATTCTCTTTATCAAGTGGTTGCCTTTGTAGACGATAATCCTGAGGTACACCACAGCGCCAGCATTGATGGCCGCAGGATTTTTCCTGCCAAGCACCTACAAAACCTCTGGGTTGATAACAAGTTTGACCTGGTCGTTCTGGCTATGCCTTCCATAGCTCCCAAAAAGAGACGAGAAATTATTGAGCATTTGCAACAGTTCTCAATTCCCGTAAAAACGGTACCTGATCTCGGCAGTATTTTATCGGGTGAAGTCAAAATCAATGAAATTCGGGATATTGATATTGCTGACCTGCTAGGGCGTAAGGAAGAAACTCCCGATCTTGTTCTATTGCAGCAGCAGACGCGAGATAAGGTTGTCTTGGTAACGGGAGCAGGGGGCTCAATTGGTTCAGAGCTCTGTCGCCAAATAATACAGCAGCATCCTCGATGTTTAATTTTGTACGAGCTGAACGAGTTTGCGTTATATCAAATTCATCAAGAGCTGACTGAAGCTAATCCGGAAATAACCTGCGTTCCTTACCTCGGCAACGTGATAGATCAGGCCTATTTAAGTTTAATTTTGCGCAACCATCGAGTCGAGACGATTTACCATGCGGCAGCCTACAAACATGTTCCGCTCTTGGAAAGTAACATTGCCAGGGGGGTCGAAAACAACATCAAGGGAACTTGTGCAGCATGCCAGGGGGCCATTGAAGCTGGGGTTCAGCAATTTGTTCTCATTTCCACCGATAAAGCAGTACGCCCTACTAACATTATGGGCACGACAAAGCGAGCAGCAGAACTGATTGTGCAGGCTCTGGCTGCACAGTCTCACCACAAGACGCGATTTGCTATCGTCCGCTTTGGCAATGTCCTGGGGAGTAGTGGCTCTGTGGTGCCGAGGTTTCGGCAACAAATTGCTCAGGGGGGCCCGATTACCCTGACCCACCGCGAGATTACTCGATATTTTATGTCAATTCCTGAAGCTGCTCGCCTGGTTATTCAGGCAGGCGCTCTATCTAGAGGCGGAGAAGTTTTCCTGCTGGATATGGGGGAGCCGGTGAAAATTTACGACCTGGCTACTCAAATGATTCGTCTGAGCGGACTGGTGCCAGAGGAAGACATTGCCATAAAAATTACTGGACTTCGCCCTGGGGAAAAGCTGTACGAAGAGTTGCTCATTTCTGGAGACAAGATTCAAAAAACCCGACATGGGCAAATTTTCTGTAGTCACGAATATTTCCTGCCCTGGGAAGAACTGCTCCCCCAGCTTGAACGACTATTTTCCTTTGCCGAAAATAATGATATTTCGGCGTTAAAGCAGTTACTTGAGAAGTTGGTGCCGGAATATTCCCCCGAACGAGTTTCAGCTACGGGCAACGTAGCCCTGAAGCCGACTCAAACCGCTCCTAAACTTACCCAGTTGCAGCCTCATCCGGTTGGGTTATAAACCCTGTCCAAGTCCAGAAGTGGAGTTTTGCCTAAGGGAAAGCTACAGTTTTCGAGCTGGACCTGGTATATCGCTCCACAAGATTTAGTGCCCAGCGCAGCCTTTATGCAAGGCATTAAAAATCTTTTCCTCAGCGCATCACAAACCAGTGGTGTGCCAGATCGAATCAAATGATATTGACCAATTTGCCATCCATTTCGCAGGAGTTATTATGCGCTATCCCCCTCATGTCGCTGCCTCGGAACCCCTGGCTCGACTCCCGGCCCGGCCACTGTTTGGAACAGATGGCATGCGGGGCAAAGTGGGAGATATACTGACTCCGAACCTGGCCCAGCAGGTAGGGTTTTGGGCCGGGGAAACCATGAAAGCTCAGGCTGCTACCTCTGGTCCCGTTATTCTGGGTCAGGATTCTCGCCTCTCCAGTCCGGCTCTGGCGGCGGCGTTAACGATGGGATTCTCGGCTGCCGGGGTAGATGTGTGGGACGTGGGTCTCTGCCCAACTCCAGCGGTAGCTTACCTGGTACAGACGACCCCGGCCATTGGGGGAGCAATGATTTCAGCCAGCCATAACCCCCCAGCGGACAACGGCATCAAGTTATTTGAGGCTTCTGGCTATAAACTTTGCCAGGAGCACCAGATTAAAATTGAGCAGGCTCTGCGTCAGTATGCATTCGGTGCCTGTAACCGGAGAGCAACCTTACCAGGACGCCGTTTTCGCCGGCCTGAGTTACTGGCTAAGTATCTGGATCATCTGACTGCTCCTACCCATCGTTTACAGCCCCGTCCTCTTACAGGGCTGAAAGTCGTATTGGACTTGGCCTGGGGAGCGGCAGTTTTCCTGGGGCCAACTCTGTTTCGTCGGTTAGGGGCAGAGGTGGTTTGTCTTCACGACCAGCCCCGGGGGTCTTGTATTAACGTTAAGTGCGGATCCACCCATTTGCCCCCCCTGCAGCGGGCTGTGCTGGCTACCCAGGCCGATCTTGGATTTGCCTTTGACGGCGACGCAGATCGGGTAATGGCGGTAGATCATCAGGGCAACCCGGTGGACGGCGATTATATGCTGTATCTGCTGGGAAGTTATCTGAAGCAGCGTGGGCTGTTGCCTCACAGCCTGTTGGTGGCAACGGTAATGGCGAATTTAAGCTTTGAACAGGCCTGGCAACGGCAGGGTGGCCAGATTATGCGTACTTCAGTAGGGGATCAGGCGGTTCATCAGGCGATGGAAGTATCAGGGGCAATACTGGGGGGCGAACCGTCGGGGCATATTCTGTGCCGCCATTTTGGCATCAGTGGAGATGGTCTGGCGACGGCTTTGCACCTGTCCCTGCTGGTTCAAAAGTCTCAAACCTGTCTGGCTAACCTGGTCAAGCAAAGTTTTCGCCCCTACCCCCAGCGGTTGTGCAATGTCCCCATAGCTGACCCCTCTCGACCCAGGCAGTGGCAACAGTGTGAACCATTGCTGACTGCGATTGAGACTGCCCGATCCGCTATCGGCAGTGGGGGCCGAATTTTGGTTCGGGCTTCAGGGACAGAACCGGTTTTGCGAGTTATGGTGGAAGCCGCCACCGCTGATCTGGTGGACTATTGGGCGAATCATCTGGCTGGGGTGGCCCGAATCTATCTAGCGGATTGACTTTAGCGGATTGCCCTGAGCCTATCTATGACAGGCAACAGATCGGGGGCTTCCCAGGCAGAGGATGGCAAATGAAGCAACCTCAAGGGGGTTTGGGCCACACCATCAGCTAGATAACGGTCCTCACTCGACCATCCGTAACCCATAGACAGAGTTCGGTTGGGGGCTGATGGACTGGTTAAATAGCCTGACCTCACCCAGAAATAACCTGTGTAAGGTTGAATGGTTTCCCCCAGAATCATGCCGGCATCCACCGGCAGTTCTCTAAGGCGCGAGAGTAACCGACTGGCCAAAAGATGGCTGGGCAGGGTCTGCAGGGGGGTAAATCGTTTAAAGAACAGCTGTTGAATCCGTTGTTCTAGGCAACTGCTCCAATAGGATCTCAGCCTGGGATGCTGGTCAATCCAAAAGGATAGATAAGAATAGGGGACCTGTACCACCTGACAGGTCGTCGCTGCAACGGCCTGGTAAGACAGGGGCGCTTCACAAAAGACATGGTCAGCTCCAAAGAGTTCTCCTGGATGGAGTAGACACGCAGAGTAGGGCAGATGGCGCTGCTGGCTTTGGCCTAAAATTCGCACCTGTCCATGCAAAACAAAATAGGCATTCGCCTGGCGAGAAGTGGCTACGGGTTGGGCCTCAGCCCCCTCGGGGATTGTATATTCCAGGATGACGCAACCGGCTTCAAAAGTTTGAACATGGGATAAAAGCCTGTCGGCAAAACAGGAGTCCTGATTGATGAATCGCGGGAACTGATGGCCCCACTGATTATCAAATTGGGGCTTAAGATTTCTACAAAATGGTTTATTTTGTTGCCTGAAAACACTTCTATTCATTCTGGCCGTCCTCTGTATACCACTGGATTAATCAAAAGCAAAAATCTATCACTCCACTCCGTCAACAGCTATTGCGAAGAGATTGGTCTGGGGAACACCTGAGGGAACTACTCTAATTTTTAATCTGCTTAGGCAGAAAGAAAACCTGAGTTAGCCTCTTTTTATTTATTTTTTAAGAACAAAATGTTTCGGCTAGTTTTTATAAAGAATTCATGAAGAAGGCGTTTGAAACGAGAAAAATCCATCCGGTCTGACAGGAGCAAAACCAGGCCTGTGTTTACTTATTTTTTTACGATCCGACAAGGATCTACTTCTTAAGGCTACTCTTAAACAAAGTAAGCAATTCAGGAAAAATGCAGGCATTCTTGCCCGGTTTTACAGGCTAAATAAATTAAAATATACCAAGTCCAGCTCGAGATCTGGAGCTTTCTCTAAGGCAAAACTCCACTTCTGGACTTGGACAGGGTTTAAGCGATATCTGGTAGCTCTCAAACCTATGAAATGCACGAAAAAATCTTAATATATGAACATTTTGGTAATCTTGGTTTACCTTATTAGAATTAGAACCGCTATATCATTGAGGAGGGTACAACCCACTTTTGTAGCCCTTACCCTAAATCCATTTCCCCGAGCGGGAGAAGAACGTTGAGTCCGGCTCCCCTTCTCCCAAGATAGGAACAGGGGTTGGGGGATGAGGGGCGACTCGCAAAACTATGATGCACTCATGGAGGAAAAAAGGATGTCAACCGAATTAGCCATTAACAGATCCATATGTTTTTAGACTGTTCTAAAACAAGTAACTAGTACTCTACGGCGTAAGTCGGCCAACTATTCCTGAAACCTGATACCTGGCACCCTCAGCAATGGTTGCCTTATTTCTGCCAACCGATACTAGCCATTACATCCCTGAGGTTTTTATTGTTAAAATTTGCCCCCATGACAAACTCCTCAAACATAGTCATTTCATCCCAGGAGGTCACAGATTTTCTGCGCCGTAACTTGAGGCTGCAAAATATTTATCGAGAAATTATCTCACAGCGCATTATTAATCAGGTGGCCCAGGAGATGGGGCAAGTGGTAGAAGCCGAAGAAATTCAGCAGGAACTGGATACCCTGCTTTACAAACATCGGTTAGATAGCCCCTCCCAGTTAGTCGGTTGGGCCGCTGAACATCTGGCAACTCTGGGTGATGTGCGTCAATGGGCCTCAGAAAAGCTGCTATCCCAAAAGCTCGCCAGATATTTATTTCTAAACCAGGCCCAGGAGCGAATGAAACAGCATCAGCAGGACTTTGAAATAATTTCACTGTATAAAATTTTAGTTCCCTACGAAAGCCTGGCACGGGAAATCTTTTATCAAATTGAAGAAGAAGAAATCAGCTTCTTTGAGGCAGCCCATATTTATGATATCGATGAAGAGCGGCGACTGCGATGTGGATTTGAAGGCAGAATGCAGCGTTGGCAATTGCCGCCAGATTGGGCAGAACACCTGCAGAACATAACCGTTGGTGAAGTGGTTGGGCCCTGTGGAACGGCCAACGGGCAATTTATGTTGTTACTGGTGGACGATCTGCTGGCTCCGAAGTTGAACCCGGCCACCATTGACCAAATTGTTGACGACCTTTTTCAGGAATGGTTAGCCGATCGGTTGGCAACCCACCTTAATCTCCTCAAAGAGAACAGCCGTGATGGGTAGGGTGTTCACAGCCGCAACTTTACCCTGCACTTGGCCCAATTGTACGGTTCTGGTTGGAACGCACCGCTAGCGCCAGGGGAGAAGTTCGTTACCCAACGCGATATGTTCTAACCCCAGCGCCCAGTCTGGGAGGGTTTGCCCAGGGGAAAAGGTCGATAACGCATTTTTTGGCAGTTGCAGATTATGGCAAAGGCCACATTGACAGAGGTGGCCTTTGCCATTGCCCGGCAAATCAAGGTTTGCGGCGATTTGCCGGGGACCCTTGCAGCTTATTTGGGTGACGTTCCAACTTGAGCGCATGGTTAAGGTCGCTAGCCCTTACAGGCTTTTCTGACTGTTGCCGGAGTTAGGAAACGGACATAGATGACTGCTTCAGGGATGGCAGATTCTTAGGAGCTGTAGATAGTTGGGAAGTTTGGCTGGAACGATTATTTTTGATCAGCCGCTTGTAGGTGCGATAGGGAATATAATGGGCCGGATTGTATCCCGCAAATTTTAGGATCAACACACAGGCCCAGGAATACTTCCCTTCTAAAATTGCTCTGACAACCTGATCAAACTGATCAGGACTCATTGCTTTGTTGTTTGTTTCACAGTGCCCTGTATCTGTATCAAAAGCCATCCTCATGTTAAATCTCCATATCTGTTTTCAGCGAGTCTGTTCTGACCCAATTTTGTTCTGACCCAATATTTAAAGTTATTGATCCAGTTAAAGATCTATGGCTAGATTGTGGCCGTGAAACCGTGAGGTTAGTGTGAGTTCGTTCTAACGCAACAGAATTTTACTCGATGCGGTCGAGTACTGAGAATAAAACACTACTGGCATATCCCTAATGCAGACCCTTTTCAAGCATTGGAAAGCCTCAACCGCCGGATCGGAATAATGTTACAAAATATACGTGAGTCCAGAGATCTCGGTGATGTCACTTCCCTCTGTCTGGTCTGAGGGTTCAAGAACTGTAAGAGTCATCGGCTGAAGCTGTTTTACCTGACAGAATGTGATTTCAGCCCCCTCCTGAATCAAATTTTCCAGGTAACCCGATTGGGAGACCTTGGCCTGCTGCTCGGTTTCGAAAGGGCCAAAGGAGTACATATAACTTTGGAGGGAGAACCAGGAAACATTGATAGTATAGTCACAGGAACCTATACAAGCGGAAACTATAGATTTCGAGCTGGACTTGGTATAGAAGTATTAGAGCTGTGGAATGGCTTTATAGCAGATTGCACTCGCGTGAGATACATGATAAAACCTGTAGTGTTTGTATAGCAAGGCTTTCAATTTTCACAAAAAATATATTAGAACAGCATCGACGATCTTCATCCGAGATTTCTTATAAAGGGATTTGATGAGCTAAGATATTTAGTTAGATTGGTTGATTCAAGCGGCGACAGACAAAATTCATTTAAGCAAAGGGGTATCTCAATCCAGTCAACGGCCAACTTTTGCCCCTGTTTTGAACAAGCAGAACCATGCACCCAATGCCGAATCCAAAGATGGGAGCAAGAGGAAGTGGGTCTTCAAAGTCTTACCCTACGACAACAAGCTAGGACTCTATGGCGTAAGTCGGCCAACTATGCCTGAAACCTGATACCCGGTACCTGGCACCCTCAGCAAGGGTTGCCTTATTTTTGCCAGCTGATCCTAAGACCTCTGAGCGAATGATTTATGGTGTTGGTATAAAAGCCCTCAATGCCTCATTGAGGGCTTTGTGTGACAATACTTTCTATTCGTCAGACTCTTCTCCGGTCTTTTCCAGCTTAATATGCTTGTAGCCCAGCTTCAGTTGAAATTCGTCGCCAGGTTCTAAGCCCATTTCCCGTGTGTAGGCAGAACCAATGACAATTTGACCGTTTTTGTGAACTGTGACGGTGTAGGACGCTTCTCGACCTCTACCCTCAGACGTTTTCTCAGGCTCTAATTGAATACCTTTAGCGGACAGAAGCGCATCATAAAACTCGGAGAGATTTACCCGAGTCTGTCCTTCCTTCGTAATAGAGTAGTAGCCGCATTCCTTAGCGGTCTGCCGCTTAGATAGATGACCCAAGTCTTTTACTTTTTTGAGCAGTTCCTTACCGGTCAGTGCTACGGGGGCCTTTTCTTTGACTTTAGCTTTAGCCATCTGTGGGAATTACCTTTCGATATTCATTACAAGAAGTTAGAAGTTACGTGACCCGCCAGTGACAACCTTTTCAGCTCTGGTATAAACCCTTTATTGAAGCAAACATGGTTGGCTGGGGCCTTCACACTTCAAATCTTATTATATTTAAGATTTTCTGAATTCGATTTACAAAAATTTTCGGAATTTCCGCAGCGGTGATTTGACTTGAACATTTCCTTTCCCTTTGAGACAGGGCGCTTCCTTGGGGGCATCCCATTTTTGCCATCCTGATCGGAACAGAGTATAGCGAAGGATCTCAGTCCTTGCGCAAGATCGGGATTCTTCTTCACTATCGCTACGTTCAGAATGACATTTGCAAAACTGGGATGCACCCGCTTCCTTTCAGAAAAGTCAGATTGGCTCATGGATGGACAAAGCAACCTCCATGGCTCCATCAGAGGAAAGCCCTCAGCAGAAACTTGAGCTTCTCTCCCAGATCGTGAAAAATAATAAGGCGGAAGTTTAAAAAAGAACTAGCCGTTCATGAATACTACTTTTATGATGTCTTCGGTAGAAGCGTATCTACCAATTCCAACCAGTCCAGCAGATTGGTCTGCAGTCGTGTTTTTTGGCTCTATCGTTGTCTTTATCGTCTGGCGAGTATACCGAACTTACTAGCTTTCACGGTATCGAGGTAGTCACTGGGCCTCTAGTATCACTTCGTCGCCCATCACAAACAACCTGGCCCCGGCAGCAAAAGCCAAGCCCCAGGGCAATAAAGCTGAATAATGCCAACTTCTAAAAGTTCACCTACGGGTTCTACCAGAACTGTGGCTACGGCAAGCCGGAAAGCTGTTCAGTGGGCGTAGTTTTGGGTCACCAGGACCAGAGCGACTCAAACGCTGCATACCCCCTGCCGAAAATCATAATGGAGAACCCTGTATCCGATTTGAGATTTTCGGGAAAAAAAATAGAAATGACTCCAACCCCTGTGGCTAGACCGAACTGCTATAGTTGCCCTACAGTATTTTTGTCTATCATCCCTTGCAGGGTTTTGATCAGCACCTGCTCGTTATAGGGTTTGGAGAAATAGGCCGAGGCTCCTAAGTTCATGGCCAGTTTGCGGTGCTTGTCGTTCATGCGGGAGGTGAGCATGGCAATGGGCACCTGCTGGAACTCGGGGCGCGATCGCAGCTCCGACAGCACCCCGTAGCCATCCAGTCGAGGCATTTCGATGTCGCAGATGATCCCCTCTACCTGCAGCCCGGCCAGCAGTTTGTCTACCGCCTCCTGACCATCTTTGGCCTGCTCCACCTGGTAGCCTGCCTTTTCTAGGGTGAGGGCCAGATACCGCCGCACGTTGATGGAATCATCCACAATCAGCAGGGTGGGCAACTGCACAGCAGCGGCGGGGGCGGTGATCGGAGCATGGGCTACTGCCGATTGACCGATGGGGGTTGCGGTGGTTTGAGGCTTGGTAGGTTGAGAAGACACCTGAGCCTCTTGCTGGTCCTGAATCCACTCCAGCAGCTGGAAAGGGGCCAGCAGGGGAATTACCCGGCCATCCCCCAGGATGGTGGTGCCGCTGTAGTAGGCAGGTAGCGGCACCGGGCTTTTGAGGGGGCTGAGGGCAATTTCCTGCTCCCCCCAGAAGCGGTCGATGCCCAGAGCCTGCAACCGTCCCCCGTGATGAAAAATCAGGGCCGAAGGCTGGTTGATGGTGGGGGTGCCATCCATTTCCAGGGGGCGACCGGGGCTGTTGAATTGCAGCCAGTCTTCCGGGTGCAGCAGGTCTACCGTCTGCCCTTCCCAGGTCAGAGACTGAGCTTGGGCATCGGCATCCCCAGGCAGGCTGACCATGGCTTTCAGGCTGTCGATGGGAATGGCAAAGACCAGACGGGCACTTTCTACCAGCATTACCCGCAGCACCGAAACCGCCAGGGGCACCTGAAGGGTAAAGGTAGTACCCTGCCCCAACCGGGTATCGACCCGAATGTCGCCCCGGACCTGCTGCAGGTTGGTGCGCACCACATCCATGCCCACGCCGCGCCCAGAGAGTTCCGTAACCTGCTCGGCAGTGCTGAAGCCGGGTTCAAAAATCATGGCCAGCAGTTCGCGATCGCGCAGTTGCTGCACCTCCGCTGCCGTCATGCCCATGCCCCGCAAGCGACTGCGAATCCGCTCCAGGTCAATTCCCCGGCCATCGTCCTGCAGGGTAATCAGGGTCTGGTTGCCCTGGTGGGTGGCTCGCAGGGTGATGGTGCCTGCAGCGGACTTACCCGCCGCCAGGCGCTCCTCGGTGGATTCAATGCCGTGGTCAAAGGCGTTACGCAGGAGGTGGGTGAGGGGGTCTGTCAGAGCTTCCACAGCGACCTGATCGATCAGAGTGGTTTCCCCTTCAATCACCAGGTTTACAGGCTTATGGTGCTGCAAAGAAAGGTCTCGCATCATGCGCGGAAAGCGACGCACCAGGGTGTTGAAGGGACGCATCTGCATTTTGGTGATGCCGCTCTGCAGGGCGCGGGTGGTGTAGTTCAAATCCGCCGTAGCGGTGCTGGCTTCTCGCAGACTGAGGGTGATGTCGCTGGCGACCTCCTGCAGCTGCACGATGCGCTCCATCTGTTCCTGGGAAATCACGTGCAGGTCGGTGTAGTGGTCCAGCTCCAGGGCATCGAACTGCTGCTGAAGGGCAGAATGCGGCTCAGCCGAAAAGGGTCTTGCCAGGGGCGCTGCCAGGGGCCGGTGCTGTCGGCCTGGGGCCATGCTTTGAGGAAATGCTGGAGCCACCAATCCTTCCATCGAAGCCCGGTCGTACCAGTGGCGCAGCTGCTGGTTAGACTGCTCCAGTTGCTCCATGCGATCTCCCATCAGGGCCAGCAGACCGTGGAGTTGGGCAAGGCGCAGGTTGACAGAGTTACGCTCGACAATCAGCTTACCGAATAGAGTATTGAGCTGCTGTAGCTGCTCGGCAGAAACGCGGATGGTTTTGCTTTGCTTTGACGTTGAATCACCAACCAGAGTGGTGGAAGTTGTCGGGGCGGGGGTGGCTTCTGCCCCGGGCGCAAGGCCCAGCCCCTCGACCAGCAACTTCACCGCATGAGCGGCATCCACTGCTGTTGGCAGTGCAGCTGGTGGTGCGGCTGGAGTTGAGGATGAATCGGCAGCCTCTATGACTGCCAGAATCTCCTCTTCCGTTGCCAGACCTGTCTCCATTGAGGTTTCAGGGGCCGACACTGTGGCCTCAAGATCAGATGCAATGGCTGTGAAGTCGGCATAGGGTTCCACCAGATGGTCTGCTTCTGGGTTTCCAAAGCTGCCAACGAAGGCTGGCAATGCTTCCAGGTTGCTTGCATCCAGCCAGTCCAGATCAGGAAGTTCGGTGGCGTCATTATTGGCCCATGAATCGGTTACGTCCTGAACAGCTTCATGATCCAAATCGATTTGAACTGAGTCGAGCTGAACTCCGGGCCGAGATAGTTCCGGACCTGAATCCGCCGCCTGATCAGGCTGCCGCCAGCGGTCATCCACTTCAATCTGCTGGGGTAGCTGGTGGGTGCGCCCGATCAGCACCAGGGCATGGGACCGTTGCCAGGCGGCCAGGGCGGCGGCGGCAAAGTCTGGGATGGCTTCGGCCCGAATCTGGGGCAGATCGGCCAGGACAGTTTCACACAGCTGCACGAAGGGGCTGAGTTCGCTGATGCGGCCAAATTCCGTCAGCTGCTCTGCGGTAGCCGCTAACTCCGCCGCGATGGACTGGGGGGTCAGCTGCTGGAGTTGGGTTTCAAACTGCTCGAGGCAGTCTTCAACGCCGCTGGAGAAAATCAGGGTGGCCACATCGACGTTTTCTTCCTGGGCCAGGAGCAGGTCGTCATCTTCAGGGCGGAGGTCGCCAAGGTGCGATCGCAGCTGCTCAAAAATCGGTTGCATCTCAGCCTGCATCCACTGTTCATCTACCGGCTTACCCTGGCGGTTGAGGGCGCTGGTCTGGCGCAGGGCATCGACCCCCTGCAAAAACAGGGATTCGATTTGGGCGTCGAGTGCGATCGCCTCTCCCCGCACCCGCAGGATTTTGAAAAAGTCCTCCAGGCGGTGGGCAATCTGGCTCAGCGGGGCAAACCCCATCATCGCCGCTCCGCCTTTGACGGAGTGGGCGGCTCGCATGGCTTTGTCCAGTTCGGCGGTTTCAAGGTCCGGGGAGGCTAACCCCAGGGCGACCGCTTCCAGCTGATCGAAGTAGTCTTCAACTTCTTCCAGAAAATTGAGGCGGACCTGTTGCTCTGTATCCATGGGAATTTCTCTTGTAGTGCGGTGCGGAAATCAATGTTTAATCGACCTTAAATTGTTCCACTGAGGCCTGCAGCTTCTGGGATACCTGGGCGGTGGCCTGCATGGCCTGGGCCACCTGGCGGGATGCCTGGGAACGCTGCTCTGAGGTTTGCGACACCTGTTGCATAACGGTGGTCACGCTCTGGGCTGCCTCGGCCTGGGTGGTGGTGGTGGTGGAAATTTCCCGCATCAGCTGGTCAATTTCTCGGGACCGCTGCAGCACTTCCGTCAGCTGCAGCTTGGTCTGCTCCACCTGCTGGGTACTGTCTACCACCTGGGTTGTTCCCTTTTCCATGGCTTCTACCAGTTCCTGGGTTTCGGCCTGAATACTGGCGACGATTTTGGCAATTTCCTGGGTGGCCGCTGCTGACTGTTCCGCCAGGGCACCCACCTGTTCTGCCACCGCCGTAAAGCCCTGGCCCAGTTCCCCGGCGCGGGCCGCCTCAACGCTGGCGTTAATTGACAGCAGGTTGGTCTTCAGGGCCAGCTCATCAATCAGAGAGACCACCTGGGAAATTTTCTGGGCCGATTCTCCCAGGCGCTTCATTTTTTTGGTGGTGTCGCCGATGGTGGTACGCAGGCCGAGAATGCTGCTCACGGTCTGGTCCATGGCCTGATTACCCGCCTGCACCGTGGCGTGGGCCGAGTTGGCAATGGTAGAAGCCTCCTCGGCATTGTGGGCTACCGCCTCAATGGCGTGGGACATGGACTGTACAGACCCCAGCGCCTGCTGAATTTCCTTGGCGTCCAGAATGGCCTGGTCGGCCAGGTCGCGAATCGACTTTTCGTTGTGGGTCAGGGATTGGTTCACCTGCCCGGATGAGTTTCGCACCTGGATGGCGATATCCTGCAGGTTCTCAATCACCGCGTTAAACAGGTCCGCCACGATGCCGATCTCCCCTTCCATCAGCTGGGCACGGGCGGTGAGGTCGCCATCGGCAGCTCCTTCAATCCGCTCCATCATGGTGAACAGCTGCATTTCCAGATCCTGACGGCGGCGCTGCTGCTCTTCTACCGCCGCCATCTGGGCCTCAATGGAGGCCAGACTACCCAGGGCAGCCCCCAGCACCTCGGCTTCCTGCTTCAGGTACTGAATTTCCCAGTCCTGCCAGTCGTGGGTTTGGTCACAGTGGTGGGCCACCAGCAAACCGAACAGGTCTCCGGCAATGACGATGGGCACCACCAGGTTGGCCTTAATTTCCAGGCGCTCCATCAGCTGCTGGTGGTCAGGGTGAAAACCGGCATGTAACACGTCTGCGGTGGGCACTACCCGGCCCTGCTTGTAGGCCTCGATCAGCTGGTCGGGAATACAGGGGTCATTAATGGCGTCTCCTAAGGCGGTGGGCCAGCCGGGCAGCACCGCTTCCCCGGCAATATAGCCGCTCTTGTCGGGCTTAAAGCGGTACACCACCACCCGGTCTGCCCACAGGGTAGTGCGCAGGCTCTGCAGATAGCCATTCAAAGGAGTTTGCATGGCATCGTCATGCTTGGCCTGGGCAATGGCGGTTAACAACTGCTGCTGCTCCGCCCGAATCGCCTGCTGTTCCAAAGAGGCCAGGCTGCTCATGGCGACACTTAGCTGCTCGGCTTCCCCCTGCAGCAGCTGCACTTCGGTGGGCTGCCAGTCGTGGGTTTGGCCACAGTGGTGGGCCACCAGCAGACCAAACAGCTCCCCCGCCGTAACGATGGGCACCACCAGGTTGGCCTTAATCTGCAGACGCTCCATCAGCTGCTGGTGGTCGGGGTGGAAACCCGCATGCATGACATCTGCCGTGGGCACCACCCGGCCCTGCTTGTAGGCCTCAATCAGATTTTGGGGAATACAGGGGTCGCTGATGCTGTCCCCCAGGGCGGTGGGCCAGCCGGGCAGTACAGACTCTCCGGCGATGTAGCCGCTCATGTCCGGCTTAAAGCGGTAAACCACCATCCGATCTACCTCCAGCTGAGCCCGCACATCCTCCAGATACTGGTTCAGGGGTGCCTCCAGGGCGGTATCTTCCTTCGCCTGGGAAATGGCGGCCAGCAGCTGCACTCGCCGGGTTTCCTGCTGCTGACGGGTGAGCAGAGTCTTCACCTGCTGCACCAGGCTGTTGAAGGTGCCCGCCAACTGGCGAGTTTCTGAGGTGCCCGCGGCATCGGCGGTAACGTCCAGGTCACCCGCCGCCATCTGATTGGCCGCATCCGACAGACGGTTAATGGGGGCAGAGATCTGCCGGGACAGGTAAAGCACCATGGCGATCGCAGCGGCACTCAACAAGCCCCCAATCACCAGAAACTTCCACAGAATTTCGTTACCCACTGCCCTCATCTCAGCCCCATCCATGGAGGCAATAGCCACCCAGGGAACGTCTGGAATTGCGGTCATGGCGTAGTACCGGCCTCCCACGGCAAAGAGGGCGGCGGCGATGTCGCTCCCCGCCTCACCAAACCGCTCAACGCGCAGGTCCTTGAGGTTGTGGGTTTGCTGAAGGGCGGCGGCAATGTCTGCGGGCGGCAGGTCGCTACCGGCAACGGTTTCCTTAAACTGGGTCGCAATTTGGGCCAGGGTTTCACCGCCGACAATGGGCTGGTCGGCCAGGTCGCGCCCCTGGGTGGTCACCAGTTGACCACTGTTATCGACCCCCAGGGAGGCCACCACCTGCTGGGCGAAGGGGTCTACAATTTGCACCTGCTTCGACCCGCTGAGGGTGGTCTGCAAAACCTCGATCAGCCTTTCGTTGAGGCCGTTCAGGGAAGCCCCAGATTGGACCACTCCGGCGAATTCGCTGGTTTCCATATCCGAAATGGCCTTTGCCAGGGTCAGCACATAGGCATCGGCAGATTCGTCATAGACGGGCGATTCCAGGAAAACGCCATCTTCCCTGGCGCTTTGCCACCAGGGTTCATCACTCTGCACAAAGTCTGAGGTCAGGTTAGTGGCGGCTACGTTGAAACCGTCTTTGTTGGTCACAAACATTTCCTTCAGCCCCTGCTGAGCTGCAATATTTTGCAGATAAGTGTTGAGGGTGTCGTTGGGCTGTAGCAGTTTGCGAGCACCGTAGTAGTTTTCCAGACTTTCGGTGGGAATTTGAGTCAGTTTTTTCGCGGCTACTTCTGCATCGGCAGATTGCAGGGTCTGCTGCACCAGAGGGTTGACGCTTAACAGTTCAGCATTGGTAGTTAATTCATCAACAAAATTTGCGCTTAACTGGCCAGCAATAACAGCTTCTTCTTTAAGGATGGTTTCTTCATCCTGCTGCACCTTTCTCTCCGTAATTTGATAGTTCACGGCACTGATCACCGCCAGGGGCAGCAGGGTAGTCGGCAGCAGGGTCAGCAGCAGGCGGCTGCGTAGGGTAGATAAGGGTTGCGATTTTGCCCGCTTTTTATCGGGTTTTCTATGGGGTTGATTTGAGTCTGGTTTTGGATCAGGAGCCTGACCGGAATGACGGCTTTTTCCCTTCAGAGGTTTGAGGCTGGGGGGCGGCGGAACGGGTCTACCAACTCCACTTTTGGGGCTTTTGGAATAGGGGAAAGGTTGGGCTGTGGTCATGGGTGTAGTCCTTAGTGGGGTGTTAGGGGGAGAGGGGGAGGGAATAGGGAATGGGGAATAGGGAATGGGGAATAGGGAATGGGGAATGGGGTTTCTGAATTAGGTCCTTCAAAAGCGATATTTTGCGTAGGGTGCATTCGCGGCCCATAAATTAGCGCAAAGCTCCACAGAATAGGCCTTCGGGCCGCAATGCACCGACTAAGATGGGGTGCTTCTTGCTTGATGCATGCAGTCATCCCCTCCGGGGAGGGGTAGGGGTGGGTTAATCAGGGCATTGAGCCGTTTTCTCCGTGATAAGTGGGATATCTGCGGTTGTAGCTTTGACCCACCCCGCCCTCCGGGCACCCCTCCGGGGAGGGGATTTAATCCCTTGGTTTGCCGCTAGGCTTATCTCGAACTGACGTTCGGTACCGTAAGCGGTGCATTGCGGCCCAAAGACAAAGCCTGTGAGGTTTCGCGCAGATATGTGAGCCGCTAATGCACCCTACGCCGGTCGCTGATTCGTACCAATATTCACCTTGACAGGGCTGGCAGTGCTCACCCTACGGCGGGTCAGGGCTTTGAAGATCTGTAAGAAACTTCTTTTCTTACAGCGTGCTTAAGGCCGTGGTCGCCCTGATTGCGGCTACATCCAGGACCACCAGGGTTTGCCCATTCTGTTCAACACAGCCGCGCAGAATGGGGGTCAGTTCTGGGACAATGGCGGCGGTAGGTGGGGCAATGCTCTGGGCAGGGAGGCGGATGACTCCCTGAATATGGTGCAGGACCAGGGCAAATTCGGTCGGGTTTTCGCTCTGGTTGGGGCGCACCGTCACCAGGGGGTAAATCTGGCGATGAGCTGTGGATGGGGGTAACTGCAGCACCCGAGCCAGATCCACCACGCAGAGAACCTGGTTGCGGGAGTTCATTACCCCCAGGATGCAGGGGGGCAAATTCGGCAGGGGCGTAACGGTGTGGATGGGAATCTGGGCGGCTTCCTGCACCTGGTCCAGGGCGATCAGGGCGGGGGTATCGGGGGCGATGTTGACTTTCAGGTAGCGATCGCACGCTTCGGTGTCTGGCTGAAATAGCTGGGGCAGCAGTTGCTGCAGCCGGGCGGTCGTGGTGGTAGCGGAGGATGAAATTGCTGGCATGGGTTCAGCTCGCTGCGACTTTAACGGCATCTAGCAGTTGTTCCTGGCTGCAGGGCTTAATCAGATAGGCCACAATTCCCTGCTTTTTCGCCCAGGCCTGGTCCACCTGGCTGTCTTTAGTGGTGCAGGCAATCACGGGAATACCGGCGGTTGCGGGGGACTTCTTGAGCTTGCGGCAAAGCTCAAGCCCGCTCATGTCGGGCATGACCAGATCCGTCACAATCACATCGGGGGTGCTGGCTCGGGCTTTTTCCAGGGCATCGGCACCGTTGATGGCGGTAGCCACCTGGTAGCCCCCCTGGGAAAGAAATCCGCTAATTAACTGCAATTCAGACTGCAAATCATCGACAACCAGTACGTTACTCATGGTTTTGCTCCTAATTAATAGCATTCAAATGGCACTGAACTAAGGCTGTTGGGCAGTGCCCATCCTACGAGAATCAAGGATTATGGCGCACTGAAAAAATAAATTTCCGCTGATTCAGACTCCTGACTAATGCAAATACTTTTCAACCACAGCCAGCAGGCTACCTCGGGTAAACGGCTTCACCAGGTAGTCGGTGGCACCGGTCACCCTGGCCCGAGCCTTATCCACCAGCCCTGACCGGCCCGTCACCATGACGATGGGAGTTTCCCGCAGAGCCACACTATTGCGCAGCAGGCTGCACAGCTTATAGCCGTTAATTTCCGGCATGGTGATATCCATTAAAACCAGGTCTGGCTTTAGTTTGAACAGCACCGCCGCCGCCTTCACCGGGTCGTCGATTTTGGTGACTTCATACTCCTCGTGGTTGAGGAAGCGATGCATTTCATCCAGAATGGTGGGGCTGTCATCCACGCAGGCAATCTTAAACGTTTTAACGTTTGACCTCAGGCTGTCTATGGGTGACGGAATTTGGGGAATGGTCGGCAACTTCTGATAAGTTGTTTGGGGATCACGTAAGTAAACTTCACCTCGCTGAATGAATGGGGAAAGAAATTTGGCAATTTTAAGTTCATCCTGATTTAATGCGAGGGCCAATTGTCGGATACTCATGCCCCTTAAAATTTTGCTGAGTTTGAGTAAATCTGGAGAATTCGTATTGCTTCCCCCCTGGGAGAAAAGGTAGGGACGCTGGTGGGGAGATTTAATCAGGGTGCTGTATTTTTGCCAGGCCTGAACGCGCTCCTGGAAGTAGACCAGCACTTCCTCTAGCTCAAGGTCAGGTCCAAAAACCACGTTATTGTCAGACCCGGTCTTCTCTTGAATCCATTGATAGTGACCTTCCGTAAGCCAGAGGAAGGTCTCCAGCGCCTCTTTCGTTAAATTCTCCAGTAGCCGGGCGCTCTGGGGCACATTGAGGTAGCCCTGACTGCAGAACCAGTTAATCAGAGGGCTGGTGGGGCCAAGCTGCAGCCAGGTTTCTCCATGGGTCATTAACCCCGCCTGGGGAAGGCACCGATTGGCTGCGGAAAATTGATTAAACCCCACACAGCGCAAATGGTAATCAAGCGTTTTCAGGGTCTGGAAAGAACTATTGGCGTAGCGTAATTTGCCATTACAAAAATGAAGCCGCCAGACCACTTCGTTATGGATAACCTGTAAAAAGCCGTCCTCTTTCTTACTGGAAATTTCTTTAAGAATTTGAGCTGGCTGGCTGAGCAAGCCAACAACTTTTTGAGTTGCTGACTCAGCCATCATCGCTTCGGCATTTGACATAATTAAAGAGTCTTGAGCATAAATCAATGATTTGTTACTTAAGGTTTATCACGGTATTACTTCTAGATAAATCGGTGATTTTACCAGGATTGATTCATTGATTTCACGGTCACAAAGTTGTCACTTTTAGCTTAAGCCTGAATCACATTTCAGGTTTAATTATGTTCACGCCTCTGTCATTTTCATAATAAAAGCGGTTCTACCTGCTGTCATTTCACTGAACCTGAGTTCGAGATCAGGCTCGACCGTTGAGATTTCACTGCAGCTATCCCCTCCTGGGAGGGGAAGTTGCTCAGCATGTCCCTATCGGAAGTTGTCCCGAACTGAGGTTTGTCCAAGTCCAGAAGTGGAGTTAAGCCTGATGCACTGGCTCTCGTGCCATGATGCTAAAAATGCGGGCTGAGTCATCAAAAAAACGGTGGTTTTCCGCCAGCAGTTTTTGGATTTTGGCAGCCGGTAGAGGTCGGGCAAACCAGTAGCCCTGTCCAAAGGCACAATTCATTTTTAACAGATGTTCCACCTGGCTGGGGTCGTCAATTCCTTCAGCAATGACCTCCAGGTGAAAGGTTTTTGCCAGGCCCAGAATGGCAGTTACTACGCTGGCGTTTTGGGGACTGTGATTAAGGTCTTGAATGAAGGTCCGATCGATTTTCATGGTCTTGACCGGCAGCTGATGCAAATAACTGAGGGACGAATAGCCGGTACCAAAGTCATCAATGCTCAGACCAATGTGTCGCTGGCTGAGGTTCTCCATCACCTGCAGGGCGATGTCGTTATTGAGAACACTGCTCTCGGTAATTTCCAGCCGCAGATGGTGGGGTTTGAGGTGATGCCTGGCTAAACAGGCGGCGATGGCATCCGGCAGGTTAACCTGGGCCAGCTCGCGGGCCGACAGGTTAACACTCAGGTAAAACCCATCGTCTACCAGTCGCTGCTGCTGCCACTGATGCAGCTGGGCGCAGGCCTTCTCTAACAAAGCCTGGCCGATATCCACAATCAGCTGAGTTTCTTCGGCCACCGGGATAAACTCCTGGGGAAGCAACACCCCCCGCTCGGGATGATGCCAGCGGCAGAGCATTTCTGTCCCAACCATGGTGAGGGATTGCAGATCTACGATGGGCTGATAGTAGGGCACCAGTTCCTGGCGTTTTAGCGCCCGATGCAGTTCAGTTTCAGTCTGCAAAAGATGGGCACAGGTCTGCTGCATGGCCGGACTGAACAGCCGATAGCAGTTTTTGCCGTGGGTTTTGGCAGAGTACATGGCGGCATCGGCGTCCCGCAGCAGGTGCTCGGGCCGTTCGTGGTGGGCGACATCGCTGATCACAATGCCGATGCTGGCGCTGATATAGATATCCCCCTCGCACAGCGGGAAGCTGGGGGCGAGGGCATCCAGCAGGGATTGGGCAATGGTCTGAGCCTCCTCCCTGCCAGCAATTCGGTGAATTAAGACGACGAATTCATCCCCGCCGAATCGGGCCAGGGTGTCGTTGGGGCCAAGGCAGGCCGACAGCCGTTGGCTGACCTCCACCAGCAGGGCATCCCCCGCTGCATGGCCGAAGGAATCGTTCACCAGCTTGAAGCGATCGCAGTCCAAAAACATCAGGGCGAACTGAGCACTGGCATCCTCCTGCAGCGCCTCCAGGGATTGCCAGAGGCATTCCTTCAGCCGGGCCCGGTTCGGCAGCTGGGTCAGGGCATCGTGGTAGGCCATCTGTTTGAGCTGGGCATTGGCGCTCTCCAACTGCTGAGTCCGCAACCGCACCTTATCTTCGAGCTGCTGGTTCAGGTCCCAAACCGTCTTCACTGCTGCCCGAATGGTGAGCTGGTGGCGGGTGCGGGCCAGCACCTCCCCCATCTGGAAAGGTTTGCTGATGTAGTCAGCCCCGCCTGCTTCAAACGCTTTCACCTTAGCCACCACATCGGTGAGGGCGCTCAAAAAAATTACCGGCACATGGGCCGTAGCCGCCTGCAGCTTGAGGCGACGGCAGACTTCGTAGCCGCTCAGGTCGGGTAGGCGAATGTCTAGCAGAATCAGGTCAGGGACGACGGTGGCAGCCGCCCGCAGGGCCAGTTCCCCATTGCGGGCTTTGCGCACCCGGTAACCCTGGGACTCTAACACCTCGGCCAGAAACACCAGGTTTTGGATAGTGTCATCCACAATTAAAATATCGGCTTTCTGAGGTGGCTCTAGGCCAGCGGTGATAGCGTTTTCCATAAAGTAGAATTCCCCCCTGATAGCAGGTCTGAGTGAGCTAAAATCGGCGTCGTTACCGCGATGATGCGGTCGAATTGAAAGACTTTGGCATAGCCAGCAAGCACCTGGGCCACCTCGGCCTGGGCCATGGGCATTTCCTTGAGCAGGGCCATGACTTCGGCATCGCTACACTGGCAGGCGGCCCGGTGCAGGTCCTTAATCCAGGCGGAAGGCATACCCTGAATGGCTTCTGGCGCGAGTTGCCCAGGCGGTTCACCGGGCTGGCCCCGGTCCTGGTCCCCCGGTTGACAGGACAGGGTGCCCAGGTGCTGCTGCAGGGTGGCAAACAGGTCCTCTGCCCGGAAGGGTTTGCGAATCAGGTGGTTGCAGCCTGCTGCTAAAATCTCCTGGCGCTTTTCCTCAAAGGCGGTGGCGGTCAGGGCCACGATGACGGTGGGCTTCAACCCCTGGGCGGCCTCCGCCTGGCGAATCCGACGGGTGGCTTCCTGGCCATTCAGGTTGGGCATCCGCATATCCATCCAGATCAGGTGCGGCTGCCAGCGCTGCCACAGGTCAATCGCTGCGGCCCCGTCTTCCACCTCCCGGATATCAAACCCGAGGGGATCTAAATATTCCCGCAACAGCAGGCGGTTAGTCTGGTTATCCTCAGCGATCAGGACCCGCACCGTGGTTTGGCCTGAAGCCTGGGGAACGGGGCAACTGGGTCGGATTTGGGGGGAGGAGCTTGGGGCCGAGCCAGCCGCCGCCGCTACTGGCAGGGTAATGGTGAATTTACTCCCCTGCCCCAATTGGCTGGAAACGGTCAGCTCACCGCCCATCAGCCGAATGTACCGCTGGCTGATGGACAGACCCAACCCGCTCCCCTGGCCTGACTTGATGCCGGTTTCAGTCTGATAAAAAGCCTCAAATAAAGCCTGCAGCTCTACCGGGGCAATGCCGGGGCCGGAATCTTCCACCTCTAGCTGCAGGGTGCATGGGCAGACTGTCTCCAGGTCAGTGGGTTCCAGGTCAGTGGGTTCCAGGTCAGTGGGTTCCAGGGATGAATCATACCGTTTCTCATCGTCAGGGTTACCCATCGGGGCAGGGGGGCAAGGGGGCAAGGGAGCTGGGGAACAACCTGTGTCGTTGGGATGCAAAGAATTGTTATTAAGGACTCCAACCCGCAGTCGGATATACCCCTTTTCGGTAAATTTGATGGCGTTACCCAGCAGGTTAAGCAGCACCTGACGCAGCTTGCCCTGGTCCGTGCAGATCCAGGCGGGAAGGGCAGGTTCCCGGTCCAGGATAAAGGTGAGCCCCTTCTGGTGGGTTTTTAGCTGCAGCATCGACTGCAAATTTTCCAGAAAGGGTTCCAGCTCAAAGTTGGTGTCACACCGTTCCAGGCAACCGGCCTCGATTTTAGACATTTCCAGAATGTCGTCAATCAGGGCCAGCAGATGTTCGCCGCTGTGGTTGACGATATCCACATATTCCCGATGGCGGGCGGAAAGGGTGGCGTCGCGCCCCATGAGTTGGGTAAACCCGAGGATGGCATTGAGGGGGGTGCGCAACTCATGGCTCATGTTGGCCAGGAAGTCACTTTTAGCCTGATTGGCAGCATCGGCACTTTCTTTAGCCTGCCGTAGCTCTGCCGCCTGCTGCTGGGTCTGGGTGAGCAGTTCCGTCTGCTGAATCGCTACGCCCAGCTGCCCCCCCACCTGCACCGCCATTTGCACGTCTTCGGAGTTCCAGTGGCGGGGTCCGTTGTTCTGGTAACAGGCTAACAACCCCCAGAGCTGATTCCCGGCGTAGATGGGTACCGTCAGGTAGGCGCGGGCCTGCAGGGAGTTGAGTAATTCTAAATAGCAGGGGTTAAAGTTGGCGGTGTGGATGTCGGAGACGCTCAAATAATCCACTTGCTGACGGTAGACACCTCCCTGGAAGGTCTGGAGATAGCTGTCTCGCAGGTAGTTGTCGCCATCGTCATGGAGCCGCACGGCGCAGTGCTCGTCCTCCAGGGTACGACTCAATTGTGAAAATCTTTGATCGCTCTGCTTATCCAGGCAGGGTTGCCAGCCTTCCGTTACGGTTTCGGCGACGATGTAGCCGCTCCAGTCGGCCTTAAAGCGGTAAACCAGCACGCGATCGCAGGCCAGGGCCCGGCGCAGTTCTGCCGTAGTTGTGGAGAAGATAGTATTGAGGTCAAGGCTACGCCGCACCTGCTGAATGATGGAGGAGATGTTGCGGGCATGGGTAGCCAGCCGCTGCAGGTGGTCATTGGCCTCGGCCAGATCGGCGGTACGATCCTTGACCCGCTGCTCCAGTTCATCGTGGGGGATTTGCTGCTCCTTTTGGTATTGTTCAATTTCTGCCTTCAACTGTTGATTCATCAACTGGATGTTCTGTACTTTTGGTAACACCATCAGGCGATACAGAAGATATAAAGTAAAAAGCCAAAATGCCAAAAAAATGATGGCCCCAAAAATGATGACTTGCGGAGCATGGTTCATGACCGGCATTACCATCCCCAGTGACCACGAAAGCAAGTCGCGCTCAATGGATAGAGTCAACATGGGTTGGCCAAGAACGATGTACAACATAGGAATTTGAAGACTGTTAGTTCACTGAAAATTTCGCTGCTCAAAAGTCTGCGAGTATCCAATAAAACAGAAATCTAAAACACTGATTCAAAAAATATGATGTAATTTCTTCTATAAAATACCCAGCTCGAAAACTGCAGCTTTCCCTTAGGCAAAACTCCACTTCTGGACTTGGACAAGGTTCAGTCTTGTTGCGGTTGGGGGCTAAAATCGCTATTTCGTCACCATAAACCCTAAGTGTGACAAAACTGTGACATTTCCTGCAGCCTGGGTAAAACGAAGGAAAAGGTTGTGCCCAAACCAGGCTCTGACGTCACCCAGATCTGGCCACCGTGGCTTTCGACAGTTTTTTTGCAGATGGCCAGGCCAATGCCGCTACCGGGAATAGCGCCAATTTCTTTAGAGTCGATGCGTTGAAATGTTTCAAAAATATTGGTTAGATGATCGGGCGAAATACCGATGCCATTATCTTGAACTTGAAATAGCCAGTCTCCGTTTTTTTCCTGCACAGTAATCGAAATCGTGGGCGGAGTATCAGGACGAGAGAACTTTATGGCGTTATTGATCAAATTTTGAAAGAGCTGAACCAGTTGCATAGAATTGCCCCATACCACGGGTAGTTGATCGTGGCTTACCCTGGCCTCACTCTCCTTAATCGCAATGTCTAAGTTTTGTAGGGCCTGGCTTAAGGCTCTATTGCAATCAACCCTAGCCACGTCATCGGATTGTTTACCAATGTGGGCATAGTTGAGCAGATGCTGAATCAGCTCCTGCATTCGCCCGCTGGCTACCAGAATTTTGGTGATGTAGTCATTCACTGCCGTGTCTAACAGCTCTGGATACTGCAGGGTCATCACCCTGGCATAGCCCTGGATGCTCTGTAACGGCTGCTGCAGATCATGGGCGACCACGTAGGAGAATTCTTCCAGCGCCTGATTCGTTTGGGCCAGGGCTTGATTTTGGTCTTTAAGTTGTTGCTGCAGGGCTTGCAGCTTGAGCTGATTCTCGATTCGCACCAGCACTTCTGCCTCTTGAAAGGGCTTGGTGATGTAGTCTGTTCCCCCCACGGAAAAAGCCTGTACCTTATCGAGGGCGTCGCTTAAGGCGCTGATAAAAATGATGGGGATATCGCAGGTTTCGGGGTCTTGCTTGAGGATTTCGCAGACTTCAAACCCGTTCATGTCGGGCATTTTAATGTCCAGCAAAATTAGGTTGGGGGCATCAGCTTTAATGGACGATAGGGCCTGAAAGCCGTTCAGGGCTTTACGGACTTCGTAATCCTGCTTAGTTAGAATGGCAGACAGGAGGCGGAGGTTATCCGGAGTGTCGTCAACAACCAGAATTTGGGGTTTACATCCCGTAGCCGAGTCACAACTCATAGGTAGAACTTTGACAATCGAAGGTATGGTAACAAAAGCAGAGGCGAGTTATTCAGGGTTGGGTAAACAGGCCAGGATTTGATCAAAGGCAAACTGCTCGGTGAGCTGGGTCAGCGCCTCTGCCAGGGGTTCCTCCTGGGGCGGGAGTTGTGCCACCAGCCGTAAAACTTTGTCATCTGAACCTAACAGGGCCGACTCATGCAGCTTTGCTCGCCACTCCGGAGGGACCCGCTTAAGACCGGTTTTGATCACCGTTAAAGTCGGATCTTTTCCACCCAGACCCGGTTTCTCTGAGGGTTCCATGACCGTCAGGGCCGAAGCTGCCTGGGGCTGTTCAACCGGGCTACTGTCGATGGGTACCGTGGCCTCAAGGGTAAACCGAAACATACTGCCCTGGCTCAGGTTGCTGGTTAGCTGAATGTCGCCCCCCATCAGGTGCACAAACTTCTGGGCAATGGTCAGCCCCAGGCCCACCCCAGGGTTGATAGATCGTCCCCCTTTGGCCTGGGTAAACGCCTTAAACAAATTGGCAAACTCCTCGGGGGCAATGCCGTCGCCGGTATCTTCCACTTCAAACCAGAGGGTAATGTTGCAGCCGGGCGGGGGCAGGTGGTCAAAATCCTGAACCCCAACCCGCAGGGTAATGGTGCCGGTTTCGGTAAATTTAATGGCGTTATTCAGCAAATGCTGCAAAACCTGACGCACCTTTGCTTCGTCGGTCACGATGTACCGGGGCAGGGTGGGGGCAAATTCGCATGCCAGGGTCAGGCCCTTCTCAGATGATTCGCTTGTCTTCTGGGCTTTAACCTGGGTGAGGAGTTTTTGCAGGTCAAACGGTGCTGCCACAATGTGGGTACGCCCCCTTTCTAATCTGGAGACCGCCAGCACTTCGTTGATCAGGTTGGAGAGGTGCTGACCGTTGCGGTTGATGATATCCAGAAATTTTCTCTGCTTTTTGGAAAACCCTGGGGAGACCTGTTTAGAAGACGGTTTGTCAGGTGCCGATAGCAGTTCGCTAAACCCCAAAATGGCGTTGAGGGGAGTGCGAAGTTCGTGGCTGATATGAGCTAAGAACTCAGTTTTGGCCTGGTCTGCCGCTTCTGCCAGGGCCTTGGCCTCGGCCAGTTCATGGGCCTGCTGGCGGGTTTGTTCCAGCAGTTCTACATGCTGCAGGGCAATGCCCAACTGGTTGGCAATGTGCAGCACCAGGCCGGAGTCTGCCGAGGTCCACTGCCGGGGGCCGCTGTGGTCATAGTTGGCCAACAGCCCCCACAGCCGGTCACCGACAAAGATGGGGGCGGTCAGGTAAGCTTTGACCTGAAGCTTTTCCAACTGCTCTAGATAACAGGGGGAAAACCCTTCCTGGTAAACGTCAGGCACACAACTAAACCGTTTGCCGTTGACATAATCGCCCCCCTGGGACATTTCGAGGTAGGTATCCGGGTCCTGCTGGACGCTCTGCTGCCAGGTTTTGATGGTGCAGATGCGGCTGCCGGTGACGGTAGTAGCGCTGAGCTGGGACGAGGCATCGCCGGGCTGGACCAGGGGCAGACAGTGCAGCGCCATAGATTCGGCCACAAAACCACCGCTCCAGTCGGGGTTAAAGCGGTACAGGGTGGTGCGATCGCACTCCAGCAGCAGCCTCAAGTCCCGCGTGGTGGTTTCAAAAATCTGCTCTACCCGCAGGGTCTGGCGCATGCGTTCCACCAGCTGTTGGGTCAGCCGCTCCCGCTGCCAGGCCTGGTGTAGCCCCAGCTCTGCCTGGCAATTTTCCAGATGCAGGGAGAGGGCTGCCGAAGCTGCCATCAACAGACTGATTTCTGACTCCTGCCAGGGGCAGGCCTGCCAGCAGTTATCAAAGCCAATAAACCCCCACAACTGGCCTTTAACGATTAGCGGCAGAATCAAAATGGCCAGAATCCCCTGGGGAGCCAGGATGTGCTGTTCCTCAGGGGGAAAGTCGGCGACCACGCCGTTGATGGGTTGCCCCTGGCTCAGGGTCTTGAGCCAGCGGGGAAAATAACTGTCATAGGATAGATTTTGCAGCTGGGGGTTGTCGGCCTCGGGGACAATTCCCTCGGCACACCATTCGGCCCGCTGGCTCATCAGCCGCTCGCCATGATTTTCAAATAAGTAAACCCGCGAAGCCCCTGTTGCCTCGCCCAGCTGTTGCAGAATGCTGTCGTAAACCGATCGACCCGAGCCATTGCCCGAGGGCCAGAGGATAGAGGCGGTCGCCCCCCACGCCATGTCCTGGAAGGAGGACTCTGCTCCAAGGCCAGTGGGGCGCAAAATATATTCTGACGCCAGCAGCTGTTGCTGAATGGCCAGCACCACCGCCAGGTAGCGCTCCCGCTGGGTAATTAAAGCCTCAAGGCGCTTGTAGGGGGTGACCTCCCGCTGAATGCCCAAATGCCCCAAAATATTTCCCTGGTCGTCATACAGGCAGACATAATGCCCCTCTACCCAGAAGGGCAGGCCCGTATCCAGCCGCTGTTCCTCAAGCTCTTCGATCACGCTGCCCTGGTCCAGCAAGCGATGCCACAGGTCTCGACCCGATGGCCCATCTTCGGCAAACAGTTCCGCCGGGGTGAGCCCCAACAGATCTTCTTCTGCAGCGCCAAACTGCTGGAGTAGCGCCTGGTTGACCCGCGTGATGCGCTGATGGGTTAACACATAGTCCAGGGTCGCCTCTTGATCGATGGTGCTGCCCCAGGCAATAGGCTGATCCAGCAGCATTAGCCAGAGGCCGTACTGCACCTGGTCAAATAAAGACGTTACCGATTCGGGGGCAAGCCCCCGGCAGTAGGCGTGTAACAGGTTTGCTTTGCTGATCACCCCGACAAACTGATCTTGAGAGTCAGCGACGGGCAGGTAGTCAACCCCAGCCGTCTCAAAGCAACGGAGCAGATCCGCCAGGGAATGGGAACGGTGGGGCCGAATCAGCGGTAGTTCTCGCACCATAATCTGCTCCACGGAAACCTTGGTCGGCTCACCCTCGGCGGTGAGCGCTGTTAGCAGTTGCGCTGGAAAAACCGCCCCCAGCAATGTCTGCTCGCCGCTGGTCGTCGTTTCGGTCACCCACAGGGCGGTGAAATTCGCCTGCCGGATGGCTTCTAGAGCCAGGTTTAAAGGCATCAGACGCTCGACCTTAACCGGCTGATAGTCAATCGCTTGAAACAGCGGAAAAGCTAACATAAACAACACAAAGAAGTTTTGACGACTTTGGAACAACCTGGAAATCGCTGTTTTACCGGGGGCACTGTCGGCCTACCAGTTCGAGGATGGCGTCGAACCGAAAGGTTCTGGCCAGAGTGGTTAGCCGTTGGGCCAGTATGCCCTGCTCAGGTGGAATTCCCTGAACCAGCTGCAATATTTGTTCATCGGAACCTCTCAGGGCTGCTTTCTGCAAGGATTGAATCCAGGCGGAGGGCATGACCCTGAGGGCCAGGGCCAACTGATGGGCGATTACCCCCTGGGAGCTCTCGCCACTGGCCAGGACGGGGGGTGGAAAGGGATTGGTCCTGTAGAGGTACTGCACCGGCAGATGCTGGGCTATCTTTTGGAAAATTTGGTTGGCCCGAAAGGGCTTCCTGAGAAAATCATCGCAGCCCACCGCGATGACTCGCGCCCGTTCGTTGTCAAAGGTACTGGCCGTCAGGGCAATAATCACCGGGTCAGGCTGCAGGTGGGCCGCCTTAATTCTCTGGGTTGCGGCGTAACCATCCAGACGGGGCATGCGAATGTCCATCAAAATCAGGTGGGGTTTCCAGGCCCTGGCCTGGGCTACGGCGGTGAGTCCATCTTCAGCCACCTCCACTAAAAACCCGGCAGATGTCAGCATTTTGACCAGCAGCAACCGATTTGGACCGTGATCTTCCGCTACCAGCAGCCGATAGTCGGGCTGGTCGGGGGCAAGTCGCTTCACGTCGGGATAGACCAGGGTGGCCGGATCAATCCCCAGGGAGGTGGTTGGCAACACCTTAATCTCAAAGGAGAAGGTTGAGCCCTGAGCCAGTGCCGTTTGAACCTGAATTGTTCCTCCCATCAGTTGTACAAATCGCTGACTAATTGGCAAGCCCAATCCTGTACCTTCCTGAGATTTTTGCCCGGCGGTTGCCTGCACAAACGGCTCAAATAACGTTTGCATCTCCTGCAGGGCAATGCCAGACCCAGTATCTTCAACCTGAAACTTAAGTACTGTAAAGGGAGATTGTGACGCCCCTGTGACATTCTCAGTTGAGGGTGCATCAAGCCCCGCCGGGTCAGCCCTCTCCACCCGCAACAGAATGTGCCCCTGCTGGGTAAACTTCACGGCGTTGCTGAGCAGGTTAATCAAAATCTGGCGGAGTTTGCTTTCGTCGGCTTCTATGTATCGCGGTACGTTGGGAGCACAGTAGGTCCGCAGAGCCACCTCCTTAGCCCTGGCCTTCAAGGAGAACATGTCGTCCAGGGTCTGCAGGAGTTTATGCAGGTCAAACGGCTGAGGGTTGAGCACCACCTTGCCCGCCTCAATTTTAGACATTTCTAGAACATCGTTAATCAAGGTGAGCAAATGCTCGCCGCTGCGGTTGACAATTTTCAGGTGCTCGTGGGTAGCCCGATCAAGCGCTCCCTCCTGCAAAATTAGCTGGGTAAAGCCCAGAATAGCGTTGAGGGGGGTGCGCAGTTCATGGCTAATGTTGGCCAGAAATTCACTTTTAGCCTGGTTGGCGGCGTCGGCCTCTTCCCGCGCTCGCTGCAGATCGTTTTCAAAGGTTTGCCGCTCTAGCTCGGCTCCGGCGCGGGTGGCGGAAATTTTTAAGATCAGTTCCCGAGGCAGGCTGGGGGTCATCGGGCGGTCATCCATCAGCACCAAATGGCCGATGATTTGGCTGTTGGAGTCCCTCAGGGGAACCCCGAAGTAGCTGCTAACGCCCCAGTCTTTTAGATCTGGATCGTCGGGGTAGTGGGTTTGTACGTCCTGTTGGTGGAAAACCGTGTGCCCCTGCATAATGTCGCCACAGGGGGTGCCTGCCAGCGCAGATTCGCGATTTTCACCACAACTGCCGTTTTGCCAGAAGGCCAGAGCTTGGGTGCGGTCTGCATCGATCTGGCGACCAATCACCACCAGGCGCACCTGCAGCACTTCGGCCAGGCAGCGCACTAACGTACAACAAAAGGCCTGTCCCGTTTTGGCGGAGGTTTGTTCAAAGATGGTACGCAGGGACTGATTTTGATATTTTTGTTCAGTAATATCACGACAGACCCCAATCAGCCCCACGGTTTCCCCAGCGGGGTCGAGGATAGGAACTTTGTAGGTGTCAAATATTTGTCGATGACGGCTGAGAAAGCTGGTCTGTTCCTCATAGCGCAGGGGTTGCTTGGATTCAAACACCTGGCGGTCACGGTTCTGGATTCTTGCTGATGCTTTTGGAGCAAATAGATCGATATCGGTGCGCCGCTGGATGGCCTCAGCGCTGCGCCCGGTGAACTCTTCAAAAGCCTGGTTCCAAAGCAGGTATTCTCCCTCAAGATTCTTAAAGAAAATCAGATCAGGAATGGCGTCAATTAAGGTGCGCAGTAGGGTTCTTTCCCGGCTGAGGTCGGCTTCGGCCTGCTGGCGATCGCAAATCTCCTGCTGTAGCCGCTGGTTTTGAGCCTGCAGCAGTTTATGCTGCTGCTGCAAATGCTGCTGTAGATCCAGCAGCTTCAGTTGATGTTCGATCCTGGCTACAATTTCTTCCACCTGCAGAGGTTTGGTAATGTAGTCTGCCCCACCCAACTCAAACCCTCTGGCCTTATCGCTGCCCTCCTGCAGGGCGCTGAGAAAAATCACCGGGATGGACCGGGTCTGTTCACTGGCCTTAAGCCGACGGCAAACCTCATACCCATCCATATTGGGCATGAGAATATCCAGCAAAATCAGGTCTGGGGGCTGCTGTGCAATCGCCCTTAACGCCATGGCCCCGCTGGGGGCCAGACGCACAGTATACCCCTGAGCGGTCAGCAGGCTATCCAGCAGCAGGAGATTTTCTGAGATGTCGTCAACGACCAGAATGGTGCGGTTAGGGGCAGAGCAAACCCGATTACCGGGAATATCGTCGGGCATAGGGAGAAACAGGGAAACATGGTTTCAGTGCCGGACATGGTTAGAATTTTCTATCAACGAGGCCCTACTCAAAGCGGCATAATTCTGGGCTGAGTGCCGCTAAAAATTTTGAGTTTGAGCTTGACTGAAGCAATAAAATTCAACTCAGGAGATAAACCTTCGAATGATTCTTTAAGCCTGAGTCGGGTTAAGCCTGAACCCAGTCAATAGCCAACAGAACCAACCACTTCCGCCAACTGTAAAGTTATGATAACAGAACTCGAGCATCAACGCCCGGTCCTTAAGATTTTCCTTGACATTTTGCGATGGGGTGGTTCATGTCAAACCATTTGTCCCCCTGATCCGGCGAGCAGGGTCAGATTGACCAATATCACAAAAAATGGATTTCGGGTACTTTTTATATCTTTAAAGAATATCCTCAATTAAGGTGAGTAACTTTTCATATTCAAAGTTATAAATTGCCTGGTTTAAGGCGGCAGCCAGGTCGCCATATTCTGGCGCAATATCAACGGCCAGGCTGAGCATTTGATCCTGATCCAGGCGGATGAGGGCCAGATGAAAGCGTTGCAGCCAGTCCTCAGGAAGGGTCTGCAAAGCGGCTGTTGTCAGCCTGGTGGTGGCGGTTTCGGTCTGGTCAGGCAGCTGCCCGTCGATGTCTGGGGACGAATAGAGGAACTGAACCCCCAGCTGCCTGACCAGCACCTGGCTGAGGTCCGCTTCGAGGATGGGCTTGGGCAGAAAATCGTTGCAGCCCAGGGCCACCATCTGTTCGGAATGGTAGGTCAGCATGCCAGCGCTGACCACCACGATTTTTGTAGGCGGGAGGAGATCCGTTTTCAGGGACAGCTGCCTGCGCTCCTGCTCCCTTTGCCGAATTTGCCGAATCGCCGTCTGACCGTCCATTACCGGCATCCGCAAATCCATAAAAATTAGGTCCGGTGGTTCTTGCTGCCACTGTTGCAGCGCCTCCTGACCGTTGTCGGCGGTACGCACGGTAAACCCCCACTGGGAGAGCCAGTTGTCCAGGAGAAACCGGTTATCCTCATCATCTTCCACCACCAGAATGGCAGGTCGGGGCTGGTTGGGGGCCAGAGCAATGGTACGCAGGGCAGGCTTCCCTGCGTGGGGAATGGGTCTGGTGATGACTGTAACCGGAATCTCAAAACTGAAGGTCGTTCCCTGGCCTGGTTCGGTGGCGAACTGCAATTTGCCGCCCATGAGTTGCACAAAATTTTGGCTGATGGGCAGGCCTAACCCTGTTCCTTCGGGAGGGCGATCCCTGACGGTGGCCTGGGAAAAGGGGGCAAAAATCAGGTCTCGATCCTCCGGGGCAATGCCGCAGCCGGTGTCTTCCACTTCAAACCTGACCAGCGTCTTGCATGGCACAGAGACCGGCTTGGGGGCAGCCGGTGGGGACTCAAGCGGGTAAACCCGCAGGACCACAGCCCCGCTCTGGGTAAATTTGATGGCGTTATCCAGCAGATTTATGATCACCTGCCGCAGTTTTTGTTCATCAGCTTCAATTACCTCCAGGTCAGCCGGGTAAAGGACGGAGAAAGCTAACCCCTTGGCTTCTGCCCTGAACCGCAGCATGGTGGTTAATTCCTCCAAAAACCGGTTCAGATTAAAAGAGGTGGGGTGGAGGGTGACCTGACCCGCCTCGATTTTTGACATCTCCAGGATGTCGTTGATTAGCGTTAGCAGTTGTTCGCCACTGCGATGAATGATGCTTAACTCTTGTTGGTGAGTGGCCGATAACTGCCGGTCCCGAGCCATCAGCTGGCTAAAGCCCAGAATGGCGTTGAGGGGGGTGCGCAGTTCATGGCTCATGTTGGCCAGAAAGATGCTCTTGGCCTGGTACGCCGATTCGGCGGCTTCCTTGGCCTGCTGCAGTTCGGCGGTCCGCTCGGCCACTCGGGCCTCAAGCTCCAGATTGGCCTCTCTCAGAGCTTGCTCCGCCTGCTTAAGGGAGCTGATATCGCGAATGATGGTGGAGAGATACTCGACCTCCCCGCTGGCAGACCGATGGGCCAGAATCAACTGGGAAACGGGAATTTCCCCGCCCTGGGGGTTGAGTAAAGCGGTTTCGCCCACCCAGATGCCGTCGCGCATAGCGGTAGGCATGCTCTCCTGCTGCAGTAGCTTTAGCGCCCACGGGGGATGATAGGCGGAAACCGGAATTTGAGTGACGTCTACATTCAGGGGTAGCCCACTGAGCAGCTTGGCCTGGCGATTATTCCAGATGACCGTACCATCGGGTCTGGCCATCCCGATATGATCGGGTGAAGCTTCCAAAATACTAATCAGGCGGGACTGCTCTTCTTCTAACTGTTTGCGATCGCGGATGTCGCGAATAACAGTCGCCATGAAGAGGGGCTCGTTGCTCTGCTCATCGCTGATCAGGAATAGGGCTTGCTCAACAACAATTTCCTCTGCTGTTTGCTGATGACGGAGGTGGATTTCTCCCTTCCAGGAACCCGTTGCCCTGACGATAGGGATGATCTCCTGCTCAAACTGGTCTATTGCGGCTGGACTCACATAATCGGTGATGGGCTTACCGATGAGTTCAGAGTCCTCAATCCTGCCCAGGAGTTGTCGGCCTGCTGTGTTGATATAAAGGGTTTCTCCCTGCAACGTGGCAATGCCAATCATGTCGGGACTGTTTTCGACTACCGCCGCTAGTTTTTGGAGCTCTATGGCGGTCTGTTTTCGCTCGGTAATGTCTTCGGCTACCCCCGCAATGCGCTGAAGCTGGCCCTGGTCGTCAAAAATGGGAAAGGCGAGATCGCGCAGCCAGCGAACTTCTCCATCGGGGCGCAGGATGCGATATTCGATTTCGCCGTTGTAGGGCTGGTCAGGACTGGACTGGAAGACAACCTCATGGTTTGCCAGGATGATGGAGCGATCATCAGGATGTATACCGGCTAACCAGGTTTCGGTGTTGAGATCCTGCAGGGGACGACCCCAGATGTGCTCACAGGCCGGGCTGACATACAAAATATCGAGGTTAGGATCCACCAGCCAGAAGATTTCGTTAATGCTACTGGCGATCTGCTGAAACCGTGCTTCACTCTCCCGCAGGGCGACTTCGGCCTGTTTGCGATGGGTAATATCGACATCCATGCCGGTCATGCGAATGGCTCGACCCTCTGCATTCCGCAGCACCCTGGCTTTACTCATGGCCCAGCGAATGCTGCCATCGGGTTTGATAAAGCGAAATTCAATGTCATAGATTTCGTCATGGTCGATACTGCGACTGATGGCCTCTATCACCCGTTGCCAGTCGTCAGGGTGAATCATGGCGCTGATGGTTTCAAACCGACCGTCGAAGGAGCCCGGTTCTAGCCCCATTAACTTTTCCATGCTTTCTGACCAGAACACCTGATTGGTCAGAATATTCCAATCCCAGCTGCCCATCTGGGCCGCTTCCTGAGCTAATTGCAGGCGCTCTTCGCTTTCCCGCAGGGCGACTTCTGCCTGTTTGCGATCGCTGATGTTGCGTATCAGCACCAAGGCCCGGTCTTTGGCGACGGGCACAACGCGCACTTCTTCGTACTCAATGAGGGTTCCGTAGGAGACTTGCTGCTCGTACACCTGGATTTCCTGGGTACGGAGGGCCTCGCCCAGGAACTGCATCCGCAGTTCAGCCACTTCTGGGGGTAAATAGTCAGTAATGTTCTGGTTAATGGACTCGCTGGTAGGGACAATCAACATCACATTATTGCCTCCAGCTATTTTGAGGCAGGTGCCATCGGCGGTCATCCAGATCAGCAGGTCAGGAATCGACTCCAGAATTTGCCGGTTGATGGTCTGGCTTTCCAGCAGGGCCTTGGTCCGCTCATAGACCCGCTGTTCCAGCTCTTCGTTGAGCTGCTGCAGGGCCAGCTCATTTTGCTTGCGATCGGTCACATCCAGGTTGACGCCAATCAGCCGCTGGGGCACCCCGGCCTGATTGCGGGTGACAACGGCATGGGCTTCCACAAAGCGAATCTGCCCATCGGGACGGATGATGCGAAATTCTACATGGTAGTCCCGCTCTCCGGCGATGGCAGCCTGAACCTCTGGCTGAACGCGGAGCCAGTCTTCGGGATGTAAGCACCGTTTCCAGCTTTCAAAATTTTCGTCATGGTCGCCGGGGGTCACGCCGTAAATGGCATACGTGCGGTCATCCCAGATGATTCGATCTTGAATCAGATCCAATTCCCAGATCCCAATCTGGGCCGCATGGGTAGCCAGGGCTAATCGCTGGCTGATTTCTCCGATTTTGGCTTCCGCCTGTTTGCGTTCGGTAATGTCGGTGACCGTCCCCATATACCCTGCGGACTGGTTATCTCCGTTCAGGAATGGCACAGCCTGCACATAGAGCCAGTGCACCTGGCCATCGGGCTTCTGAAACCGAAATTCAAAAGTGACATAGGCTTGCTGTACCTTTTCTCCATACCAGGCTCTGCTAATGAGTTCTCGATCCTCGGGATGCAGCGCCCTGGTCCAGCCGGCCCCAAAAGCTTCCTCTGGCGTCAGGCCTGCCAGCTTGCACCATTTGGGATTGACATAGGTACAGTCACCGGCCTGATTGGTTTGAAAGACCCCCACCGGGGAGTTCTCGGCCAGGACAGAATAGCGGCGTTCACTGGCTCGCAGCGCAATTTCGGCCTGTTTTTGCTCGGTAATATCCCGCGCCGAAGCATAGATCAGGTTGCCCACCGGGATGGAACGCCATTCGATCCAGCGGTAGGAGCCATCCTGGTGACGGTAGCGGTTTACAAAGTTAAGAATTTCCTGCTGGTCCGCCAATTGGGCCATGGCTGCCAGGGTGCTGTCCAGATCGTCGGGATGCACAAAGTCCAGAAAGGAGTTGCTTTTTAGTTCTTTCAGGGAATAGCCCAGGGTCTCTTCCCAGGCAGGGTTGAGCCGCAGGAAGTAGCCGTCGGTGTTGGCAATGCAGAGCGGATCCAGCGCGACTGAGAAGAAGCGATCCAGTTCTGCGGATGTAGTCTGCAGGATGTGCTCCGTCTGTTTGCGATCGCTAATGTCGGTAATCAGGGCGTAGTAACCTTCTACAATGCCTGCAGCATCAAAATCAGGGACTAAAATCCCTGATATAAAGCGGCTGTCTCCATTCCCGTAGGTTAATTTGGCTTCACAGGTGGTTGTCTGCCCTGAAAGCACCGCTTCGATATGGGGCTGGGCCTGCCGGTAAGCCGTCGGCCCCACCACCTCTTCAACGGTGCGTCCTAGGAGGTCCGCTTTCTGGCAGTTAAACCACTCTTCGTAGGTGCGGTTGACAAACCGATAGCGCTGCTCCGCATCCACGTAGGAGATACAGCCCGGAATGGAGTCGGTAATCACCTGTAGCCGGGCTTCACTCTGTCGCAGAGCCACTTCGGCTGTTTTGTAATCGCTGATATCCACTGCAACCGTAGTTACCACCCAGCACTGCTGTCCCTCGTGCCACTGAGCATTGCAGGTTTCGCTAATCCACCGCACCGCCCCATTGCGATGGACAAAGCGAAACTCGACATGATGGACCGACTCACCCGCCAGAATGCCTTCCAGAGCCGGTTTAATCACCTGTTCAAAGTCTTCTGGGTAGACCCTGGATGCCCAGAAATGGGGATTCTCCGTGAGGAATTCCGGGGAATAACCATAGACGGTTTCACTGCCCCGAGAGTTGTAGTCGTACTCCCAGGACAGGTCTGGAAACAGCCGCAGGCTGCAGATGCAGGCACTGGAGTGGTTCAAAATATTGGCCAGATGGACCTGGGGGTCGAGTACCTCTGGCTGCAGGTTTGGGTATTTAATGCCATGGGGTGGACTTGCTTCAGCGTCATCCCCCAGTGCCCCAGGGTGGGTAGCAGTGCCCCTGGGAGACTCATTTCCCATCGCCCATTGCCCAGACTGTTGGCGGCAAACCTCAAGCTGTTGCCGCAGTTGCCGTTGCCGCCAGAGGTTTTGAAGCGTGCAGCGCAAGCGGGAGCCATGCACCTGAGACCGTACCAGAAAATCCTGCGCTCCAGCCTCTAGAGCTTCTGCAACCAGGGATTCCTCGGGAGTATCCAGCAGCACCACCAGGGAAGGCAGCAGCGGACAATGTAACGACTGCAGCCATTGACATAAGCTATCCAGATAGCAGTGGTCTAAAACAATCACATCCGGCAAAGCAGAAGACGCCACCCCTGACCAAGCCGGTGCCGCATCATTCCAGGTGCCTTCTACCACCTGCCCCTGCCAGTCCGCTGCTGCCTTCAATCCGTCCAAACCGTTCAATGGCTGCAGCGCTGGGTCAAGCAGCAGCACAACCGTAGGGTCAACAATGTCCATAAAAGATCGAAGCTGTTACCGTCGAGCAACAACTATAAGCGCCTATCAAAGCTATATTCCCTCAAAAATGTGACAACTTTGTGACCGTTCCGAAGCACCCAGCCAGATCACCCGAACCTTGAAATGATCGGGAGTCAGTGCTCCCAACGCTCGGGATCAAATTCGGAGTTATGCAACCTCTATGACTCCTCTTCTGCCGCTGGAGGCGTTGCCGGTTGGGACGGAGTAGCCGGTGCAGCAGGAATTACAGGAGCCGTTAATTCGGGGATAATGGGTGCAGGGTCTGGAGCGGGCGGCTTTGGAGCCGAAGCTGGGGGAGCCTCCGGAGAAGAGGCCGGGGCCGGTGCCGAGTCTGCAGCCGCTGGCTCAGGTTCGGGCTGCGGCTCAGGCGTTGTGTTGGTAGGAACCGGCTCAGGTTCAGGCGTAATGGTGGGTTCTGGGGACTCCTCAGGTTCAGGGGTATTGGCTTCCGCCTCGCTTCCGGTTGGGGTCGTCTCTTCTGAGTCCGGATGTGATTCTGCTTCAGAGGGTTCCAGTTCAGAAGCAGCAGGTGACGGGGGAGTGGGATTTGTCTCAGGGGTTTCAGCAGTTCCCTCTGTTTCAGGGGGTGTGGTCGGTGTAGATTCCGATGCTGCAGCTTCGGGCGTGGGGGAAGGTTCGGTCGGCACTTCGACAGACTGCCGTTCGCCCCGGCGCTGGGCCTCCCGGTTGCGGCGGGAGCCTTCAATGGTCAGGTCATACTCGATGGGAACGCTGGCCCCACCGCTTACCGGCTGGAAGCGAGAGTTCCTGGCGGCTTGAATTGCCGCCTGATCAATGGCGGGATTGCCGCTAGAGCGAGTTAGAGTAACGCTGCGAACGCTGCCATCGGGGTTGATATCCACGCTGACCACCGGTTGACCCTCAGCACCCGATTCCAGAGCGCTTTCGGGATACTCGGGACGGACGCAGTTTTGGCAGGCCACCGTACGAGAACCTTGCCCCTGCCCGTTGCCACCACCAGGATTGGTGGTTTCTGATGTGTCGCTACCGGGACGGGCGGCTGTGGTTTCGGCCTCTTCCGAACCGGCAGGTTCTGAGGACGGTTCTGCCGCCTCGGTGTTACCGGGGGATGGAGCTTCGGTTGCGGCTTCTCGCTGGCTCTGGAAAAAGTCGTGGAGACGGTCTAGTTGGGAGGAGTCTTCCGCCGCAGTCGCCAAATTCGATTCAGCCGGATCTGCTTCGGCTTCAGTGTCCTCAATCTCCTCAGGCGGCAGCTGGGCTTCGGGAGCTTCTGCTTCGGGTTCTACCTCCGGGTCTTCAGGAACCTCCAGTTCAGACTCCACCTCGGTTTCAGGAATGGGTTCAGGTTCTACCTCCGGGTCTTCAGGAACCTCCAGTTCAGACTCCACCTCGGTTTCAGGAATGGGTTCAGGTTCTACCACATCCACCGGCTCAGGAGGTGCAACCGGAGTCGGTGGAGGAGCCGTAACAACGGCTGCTCTGGTAGCAGGTGCCTGGGCTACTGGGGCCGGTGTCGGGGCGTTGGTTTCGGTGCTCAACTCTGCCGGCTCGACCGGGAGCTGTTCTTCGGGTTCCTCAACGGGGTCAGTGGGTGGCTCCATCACAATCAGCTCAATGGGAGAGAGCTCGGCCTCATGCGCTTTCGGCCAGAGGTTGAGGTAGCTCAGACCAAACGCGACGACATGCATTCCCACCGAACCCAAAAGCCCCCAGAGCAAGAGCTTGCGCAGCCTGGCTTGGTCCCGCTCGTGTTGCTCAAAACAAAGGTTAGAAAGACTCATGGAAACCGCCTGGGTAATGGTGAATCGCGACCCTGCCCTATCCATGGTTGGGAAAGAGGGTAGATTAAGTCAAGCCCTGTTGAGAATAATTCTGATACTGTCCTGGCTAATAATCTAATCTCGGCCTGGGGAAAAAATAGACTGCAGTTTGCACTATAGCTAAAAATATTGATTAAAAGGCTATCTAAAGGTAAGCCAAAGATATGTGGGAACTGATACTGAAAGGATACTAAAAGGCCCTGTCCTTGATCATCTTATCAGGAATTGTTCGCTACAATACCTTGACATTGGCACCGGGATCAGGCTCAATGCATTGAATAGTGATTTTCAACCAGCCCAGACTCCCCGTCTGAGTCCCCCAATTCATGAGCGACCATGCCTGGGAAGGAAACAGTAAGGATTGATTATGAGCAGTATCTTTGCCGCAGGCGGCATCGTGATGTGGCCGTTGCTGGCGTTCTCTATAATTGCGATAGCCCTCATCATCGAGCGGTCGATTTTCTGGGTTCGGCTCAATCGCCGCCAGCGCAAAGTCATGCAAGATATCCTGCGCACCTATCGCCAGGCTCCGATGGATGTTTACCCCAAACTGCGGCAAAACCTGAACCTCCCTATCGCCCGCATCTTTCTAGAAGCCCTGGAAATTGAAGGGGCCAGTCCCAAGCAATTTCACCTGGCCCTGGCCAGCGCCATGCAGGCCGAACTGCCCCATCTGCGCCGGTTCAGCACCGTTTTTGCCACCATCATCAGCGTATCTCCATTGCTGGGTCTACTCGGCACCATCCTCGGCCTGATCGACTCCTTCGATGCCATCCAACTCGGCGACATCGGCGCTAACGCTGGAGCCGTAACCGGCGGCATCAGCGAAGCCCTCGTCTCCACCGCCGCCGGGCTGGTCGTCGCCATCGGCACCCTGCTCTTCGCCAACCTGTTTCGCGGCCTCTACAAACGCCAACTCGCCCTGATTCAGGAGTACGGCGGACAGCTGGAGATTTTATATGAGACGCACTACGAACGACGGAATCAGCTTAAAGAAGGAGCTTTTGCAACGTAAGCGGGTAGGCGAGTAGCGGGTAGGCGGGTTTAAGGGGTAACAGGTATCGGGTGTCGGGTGTCGGGTTTTCGAGATTAGAAATAAGCCAAAACCTAATCCCGAGTACATCGCACAGTTAGTTTCACAGCATCCAAGATTCTCGGCATATTGGGTTCCGCTGGCGCTCCATCCAACCTACTCTGGAATAGGTTTGAATTGCGGCCCCAGTATCTGATACCCGATACCCAGTACCTAATACCATTCTCCCCCTCGATCCTCCCCCTCGCCCACCCATTCCCCCTCCCCCTCGCCCATCCATCCCCCCTTCCACCATGTACTTCCCCGAAGAATCCGAAGAAGAATTTGAACTCAACATCGTCCCGATGATCGACGTCATCTTCGCCATCCTGACGTTTTTCATCATTTCCAGCTTGTTTTTGACTCGCTCAGAGTCTCTGCCGGTGAATTTGCCCAAAGCGGCCAGTGCCGAGGTGCAGGAACGCACCCGTATTACGGTTACCGTTGAGGAATCCGGTGACATCGCCCTGAATCGAGATGCCATTTCACTCGAAGCTTTGCAGGCCGGTGTGCAGGATTTGATGACCGAAACTCAGGAAACTGTCATCGTCATCAACGCCGACGAAGCGGTAACTCACGGTCGCGTGATTGCCGTCATGGACGAACTGCGCGAGATCGAAGGCGCAACGTTGGGGATCGCAACAGAGAGGGAGTAGGCAGGTAGGCGGGTGAATGGGGGGCTAGGGAGCAATACATGGTGCATGACTTATGAACTGGAATACTAGGGCGTGTTTTAAAAGCCCGTCAAAGCCTCATTCTCTCGTACGGGAAATCAAGGGTTGCGGTAGGTTTCAAAACAGCCCCTAGTACTCTACGGCGTAAGTCGGCCCACTATTCCTGAAACCTGATCCCCGGTACCTGGCCCCCTCAGCAATGGGTGCCTTTGCCAGGTAGGGTAGTTGCCGAGCCTCGTTTATCCCAGGGAATGTCTGTTTGGATGTGCAGTGGACACCTTTAATTGATGGCACAAGCCTGGGCCACAGAATATGTTTTTAATTTCTACGCTGAAAACGTAGTCGCGGCAAAGCTTTTTCCAATCTCATAGTTAGTGATGGGTGGAAAATTGTGGCGACCTGTCGGCTATTTTTGTCGGCATTTTTTGCATGTCAGCCATTCTTTGGAATCCTGGCTGATCAGGCATCGTGTTTTGAGGACGATCGCCACAACTTCTCCATTTATCTACTCAGGAGGACCTGAAAATCTATGAGTTACCAAGCCGAAAGTTTTATCCAGGACTTAGAAAAAGTTGCCAGAACCCGTCAGGAATTTGCGGGCTATTTAGCTAAAATGGCCAGCACTTTAGAAACCTCAGAGCAGCTCGAAGATGCTTCTGGAAAGCTGGGCCTGAGTCCCGTGATTACTGATCTCAATGCCGCCAGCCAAAATCTGTCTTCCGAAGTCTTTCGGCTGCTGGTGCTGGGAGATATGAAGCGGGGTAAAAGCACTTTCCTCAATGCCCTCATGGGCGAAAATCTGTTGCCCACAGATGTAAACCCCTGCACTGCTGTACTTACGATTCTGCGCTACGGTCCCCAGAAGCGAGTCACGGTGTACTTTAACGACGAGCGATCCCCAGAATCCCTCTCCTTTGAAGCTTTCAAACAACGCTACACCATCCGTCCCGACCAGGCCAAAAAGCTGGAGGATGAAGGCACCCTCGCCTTCCCCCAGGTGGACTATGCCGTGGTGGAATATCCCCTTCCCCTGCTGGAGAAGGGCGTCGAAATTGTAGACAGCCCCGGCCTCAATGACACCGAGGCTCGCAACCAACTCACCCTTGAGTACGTCAACAACTGCCACGCCATTCTGTTTGTGCTCAGCGCCACCCAGCAGTTCACCCTGGGCGAGCAGCGCTACCTCGATAATTACATCAAAGATCGGGGCCTGACGGTATTTTTCCTGATCAACGCCTGGGACGAAATCCAGAATCGGCTGGTGAATCCCGAGGATGAGACCGAACTGCAGGAAGCAGAAGAGCGAGTGCGCCAGGTATTTCGCACCAACCTGGAACCCTACTGTCTGCTGGATGGGGAGGATATGTTCGCAGACCGCACCTTCGAAATTTCCTCCCTGCAGGCCCTGCGGCAGCGGCTAAAAGGGGAGGATGGCACCCTGGAAGGCACCGGCTTTGGCGAATTTATGCAGTCCCTGACCCATTTTTTGGCCCAGGAACGGGCCATTGCCGAACTGCGTCAGGCCAAAATTTTGGCCCGCCAAGCCTACCGCACCACCCACGAGGCTATCGAGCGGCGCATTCCCCTGCTGAGCCACGATATCGATGAACTGCGGGAACGGATCTGGTCTGTACAGCCCGAGTTTGATCAACTGGTAGAAATTCGCGACCAGTTCAAAGATGAAATTCGCGTCGTGGGGGAACGCCAGGCCGGAGAAATCACTACTTCCTTTCGGGAGTTTCTGGTCAACCTGGATGTCACCTTTGAGGAAGACTTTGTTCGCTACCAGCCCGAACTCAAGTTTCTAGACTTTCTGCGGCAGCAAAAGCGTCGAGAGTTCGAAGCGGCTCTGAAAAAAGCCTTCGAACAATACCTGATTGACAAAATCACCGCCTGGAGCAAAGCAGCCCAGCGGGACATTGACCAGGCCTTTATCGAGCTGGCCCACAGCGCCTTTAAACACGGCGAATCTTACAGCCACCTGACAGACCAAATTAGCCAGAAGCTCACCGGCCAGCAGGTGGTGAATCGAGCCCACCTGAGCCAGGAAGACAATTCCCCCGGCTGGGCCAGGTGGGCGGTGGGTCTCTATGCCCTGACCACAGGAGATGTGAGTGGGATCGCCATGGCCGGCACTGGCCTGTTCAACTGGCGGCAGGTGCTAATGAACCTGGTGGGAGCTACCGCCATTACCATTACCTTTGCCCTGGTAACTGATATTTTCCTGGGTCCCCTTGGCATGGCCCTCGCCGGTCTTGGTCTGGGCAGCTGGACCACAGAACAGGCCCGTCGCAAGGTGCTGGTCACCATGAAGCAGGAACTCAGCAACCTGCTACCTCAGGTAGCCCAGGAGCAATCCTTTGTGGTTTACCAGGTGGTGAAGGAATGCTTCGAGACCTACCAGCAGGATGTGGTCAAGCGTATGAACGAGGACATCGCCGCCCGCAAGACTGAGCTGAGTGACCTGATTAAACAGAAAGAATCCCGCGAAATTGACCGCGACGGGGAAATTCAGCGGCTGAATCAACTGGATGACCAGGTGCTGGCCCAGTCTCACCAGGTGGAAGACGCCTACGATCAGGTGCTGGGGATTCATACGCCGGAACTACCCGCCGTGCTTGAAGAGGCTGATTCAGAGCAACTGCTGGCAGCAGAGTCAGAGTCTCCGCAAGCCATGCTTTCTGCCACAGCGGCTTAGCATCGCCGAACTCCAAACGCAGCGTCTTTGACAACTGGTGAGGCAATCTGAGTTTGGGATCAGGTGAAACCTCTGAGCATCCACTGCGACTATCCTCTTGGCAGGGGTAGGGATGGGTGAATCATGGCATTGAACAAATTTATCCGTATTCAATGGAACATTTGTAGTTGCAGATTTGCCCCACCCTGTCCTCCGGGTACCCCTCCGAGGAGGGTAAGTTGCTCAGTAGGCAGCTACCGGCAATCAGGGACTCGCAAATAAATCAAATAAATAAGGAATGGGGATTCAATAACGTGGGATAGCCGTCTCGGCTGTCCAAGAGCAGGCAGGATGCCTGCCCTACAAAAATTGGTGGCCATGCCAGTAGTTTTCCAGGGCCGCCCAGCATCGCTCTATGGGGTTCTATTGGCTGTGATCAGGCGGATAGTCAATCAGGTGAATCCGCAGCCCGGTGGCTTGGGTAGACTGCGCCATGGGCGTGATGAACTGCGTGCGATTACTTCTGGCGACGGAGCCGCCATCAAGGTCAGGGGCCAGGGCTCGAATATTCGGATAGTGGGGTCGCTGCTGCTGCCACCACTGGATGAGACAATCGACCATGAAGGCGCTGGTTTCCGCCGACTGCTCGATTTTCAGGGTATGCGGGTCGGCTTGGACCAGCCCCTCGTTCAACGCGTGAAGGTCCGTCGCTAATTGGGGCCAGGTTTCCTCTGTTTTCTTGCGACCTCGCGCCCGATAGTTATCGACACACATCAACCTGGTAGGACCGTTCATGGAGGCCCAGTTGCACCGTGTGGCGCTTCAGGTTAAACGATGGGACTTTATTTGCCAGCGACTCCCCTAGTGCTGCTCTGTCATAAGAAAGAGAATTGACCCCAGCAGGCATAAGTCGACACCTTATACTAAACAAAACGTTACAATTCTGAGAGTGAAGTTCATAAAGTCAGTGGGATGCCCCATATAAATATCCGTGACCAACTTCCTTTAGAGCAACAGTTTGAGCTTCAGGTCTTTGCCACCCAGGTTCAAAACCTTTCTCGGGCAGATACTCGGGCTCTCCTGGTGCAACTGCGAGAGATCATGCTGTATCAGACCACCACCTTCCCAGAAGGTTTGTAAGAAACCTGGAGCACTGGCAAAGATGTTGATTTTTCTCCAGACGTGCTCGCAGAAGAGTAGTTTTTTCAGGTTGGGAACATGAATCGGTATGGTCAGTCTTTTGCGATCTCGCTCCGTCAGAGCCGTTAATCCTTCTTTGTTGAGTCTGGGCTGGGCTGGCTTAATCCTGTTGATGTGGTGTGTGAGTTTAGCGGGCACCTTCATTCTGTTTAATGCCCAGACCCACCTCGCATATTGGATTGGGGGAATTCTGATTAGAACCTTCTTACACACCGGTTTGTTCATTGTGACCCATGAAGCCATCCATAGGAATATTTCTGGCTGTCATTGGCTCAACGACGCCTTTGGCTACTTAACATCTTGGCTGTATGCCCTTTTGCCCTACAGGTTACTGGCTAAAAATCACCGACTCCATCATCGCTTCACTGCCACCGAACAAGACCCCGACCACCATGATGCAGATATGGGAAATTTCTGGACCTGGTATATCCAATTTATGAAAACCTACCAGGCGCAAGGGCAGGTTTGGGTAACGCTAATTGGTATTAGCATAATTTTCTTAACCTTTATCTTTTTCCAGATTTCAGCAATAAACCTGCTCCTTTTTTGGATCATTCCCATGGTGTTAAGTTCTTTGCAGTTGTTCATTTTTGGAATTTTTCTTCCTCATCGAAAACGAGACCCTGGATTAAAAGACGAATCCTGCACAAGAAGCATTCATCTGCCAGTTTTCTGGTCATTTATTACCTGCTACCATTTCGGTTATCATCAGGAACATCATTTAAATCCCCATTTGCCCTGGTATCAGTTACCTCATCTTTACAAAGCCCGTAAAGGATAAAGCCAAGCTGCTGAGATATCCTTCTGGCTTGATGCAAACAGTGGATTCCGGCCAGCGGAGTGGGCTTGCAGCATTTCAAAATGCGCCTGGGGCAGGGAGTACACCCAAGCCGAAGGTTATTTAAATCTTGTCCAGGTCTAGAAGGGGAATTTTGCCTTAGAGAAAACTACAGATTTCGAGCTGAACTGAGTGTAAATAAGCTTAAATAAATTCTTGCAAATTGCTAAAAGCCTTGATCTCCTGCTGGGCAGGCACTGCTCAGCAAGCATAATTCAGTGAAACTTAAATGGGCGACAGCTTATTAACCTGGAATTAACGTTCTTATACTTTCTAGCAGGATTTATTAAACATATAGCGAATCTCACTCGAATGAAGTGCACCTCAAAAATCCCCCCTACCCCCCTGATTAAGGGGGGTAAAGGTTGAAACTTAAGCATCCAGAAACCAGGGGGATTCTAAGCTCATCAAGTTTGTACCTCATTGAACTGAGAACCGCTATGAACGGCGCTGAAATTATAAAAAGATATTTTTATGGACAGAAAGGAGGTATAGTATTAATACCTATTCGTTTAGATTTTTACACGCGTGGGAATTAATTTCTAGTAGTTTAGACCTTAGGCTTTCTTAGTTTTAGTAAGTATAAGGTTTGGCTATAGCCCTTGAGGAAGGAGGCATAGTATGCCCTTTACAATCGATTCAGCTCGTTCCATTTTTCCAAACACCCTAAGCGCTGATGCCGTACCCGCAACCATTGCCCGATTTGGCCAACTCAGTGCTGAGGACCAGTTAGCTTTGATCTGGTTTGCCTATTTAGAAATGGGTAGGGCCATTACAATTGCGGCCCCCGGCGCGGCCAGTATGCAGTTTGCCGAACCCACCCTGGAAGAAATTAGCAAGATGCCCTTTCAGCAGCAGTCCCAGGTGATGTGCGATCTGGCAAATCGGGCTGATACTCCCATCTGCCGCACCTATGCTGCCTGGTCTCCAAATATCAAACTAGGGTTCTGGTACCGCTTAGGTCAATGGATGGAAGCAGGTAAAGTTGCCCCCATTCCAGAAGGCTACAAGCAATCTGCCAACGCCTCCGCCGTGCTGCAGGCCATCAGAAACTTAGAACCGGGCCAGCAGATCACGGTCCTGCGAAATGCCGTGGTGGATATGGGCTATGACACGAGCAAGTTAGATTCTTCCCAGCGGGTGGCTGAGCCAGTCGTCCCCCCGAAAGACATGGGCCAGCGTACAACAGTCAGCATTGAGGGAGTAGACCATCCCACGGTGTTGTCCTACATGAACAACCTCAATGCTAACGATTTCGATGCCTTAATTGAGCTGTTCACCCCGGATGGCGCATTGCAACCTCCCTTCCGCAGACCTATTGTGGGCAAAGAAAGCATTCTGCGGTTCTTTCGGGAAGAGTGCCAGAATTTGAAGCTGATTCCTGAGCGCGGGGTATCTGAACCGGCAGAAGATGGCTTTACCCAAATTAAAGTCACGGGCAAAGTTCAAACCCCCTGGTTTGGAGCCGGGGTCGGCATGAATATTGCCTGGCGGTTTTTGCTGAACCCAGAGGGCAAAATCTTCTTTGTTGCCATTGACCTGCTGGCCTCTCCTAAAGAACTGCTGAATCTGGCCCGTTAATTCCGGGTTGTTAAATTTTTAGGCGTTATGGATGGGCAGGCTCTTGCTGAAGCAGGGGCCTGTTTATCATCTTGGGCGTCGTTCTAAGGCTGAATTCCAGCGACTCAACCCCGATGCATACCGTTTCTGGGAGGCAGGGCTACTGGTCGGAGCGTGGGGACAGGGGAGCAGGGGGGCAGGGGAGCAAGATGGGTAGTCGCGATTCAGAGAATTGGTATCAGCCCCAGTTCCCTTTGGAAGATGAGTTTGAAATCTGAAAATAATGCAAAGTTTTGTAAATTAAATTAGTATTGAGGGATATTAAACCTTGTCCAAGTCCAGAGGTGGAGTTTTTCCTTAGGGAAAACTCCAGATTTTGAGCTGGACTTGGTATAAAGCAGTTGATTAGTTTTCTCAATCATTTATGAAACAGGTTATTGAAAGCGAGTGGTCAAATCAGGAAAGGACCATTGCTCAGGCCGCGTTAAGCGCCGCCCGGCAGCGAGAATTAGAGGCCTTGGTCAAAACTGTGCGCGAAACCGCAAGTCAGGTCAACTCCATTGACGAGGTCTGGCATCTGCATGATTTTCTCAGTGCCCGCCGCTTCGATATTGATGGTAAGTCCGGTGACCGGGAAGACGAGCTCCTGTTTGTGCTGGCTCAATTGAAAAAAGACGGTTGGCTACTGATTGAGGACTTAACTGGCTTAGGATCTGCCAAAATATCGAAAATCACAGCGCTGACTCGAGTTCTGTAACCCTAAAGCCGAAATTTGGGCATGGCCATCAGGCAATCGCTCTAGCAGGCGTTTCGAGTCTTGTGGCCGCAAGTGCACGCCTGACCCAGTTTCTGTTATGTCACCGATGATTTAAAGGTTTACCCAAAATTCATTCAGACGATTTAGCCTGGGGGCATTAAGCCGCATATGACCCGAGTGGAGAGTACGAACAGTCGATTGCTACTTAGCCCGGTTAAATCGACGTACGTTTTGTTACTCGAAGTCTTTAGAGATGCTGGAGTACTCTATTCGCTTGCTGGTGCATTACTTGCACTTTCACCCCCCCCTTGGGCATAGGAAGGCAAAGTTATCGATGGTAATATTGCCCATAATTCTGCGTTTGAGAAATTACAAAATTTTCGTTTAAAACATACTCAGCAGGGGGAAAAGTTGGTTGATCAGCAAGAATTTTCCAGGGTCGAAGGGTCTTCCATTTCTCCATGACCAATTATCTATCCATTGCATTAATTTGAAGAGATCATGTTCAAGATATTTTTTCGTCTTTAATGTGAGGTGACAGAATCTTCGCGCATGGAGCCTTCCAAGAATTACGCATTTTTATCCGCGTAATTCGTTACTTTGATGCGACTTGAAATCTGGTTTTCAAAGTGGTTCTGGTCACCAGTAGCCAGGAGCTAAGCGCACGTCGTTGCCAATAAGTGGTGTGTAGGAGCATGGTGCAACAGCTACCGTTTTCTGTAGGAGTAGGAGTTGGGATTGCAGTCCTCGCTATCGCGGTGCCAGTGCAGGCCCAGATTTCGCAGATTACCATTTCGCAGATTACCGATGTAGAGGTGATGCAGACTGATACGGAATTGCAAATTTTGCTGGATGCCGAAGGGATTTCAGAGGCAAACATTTTTGAAACCTCCTTGTTATCCCTGGACTGACCCTGGCAGGCAATCTCACCTTCGTAGATAGTCAGGATCAGTCGGGGCAACCCCTGAACCAGCTGGAGGAGTTTCCCACCACAGCCCTGGTGCGGTTGACCTACGCCGATGACCGCTTCCTGGGATTGCTGCAATCCCGCATCTACGGCAACCAGGGGGATGTAGTGCTGGAAAACAATCAGGTCGGTTCAGGCACCGAGGGAGCCGTAGTGTTTGACCTGACCCTGGGCTATCGCATTGTCCCCGCCGTGCAGTTGGCCCCGTGCCGCTGACCCTATCGATTCCCCTGCCGGGCATTCGCACGGTGGTGTGGGCACCCTTTGCGGGCATTTTCCTCACCCTGGGCATGGCCCGATTGCAGCGTTTCGGCAGCGTTGCCCTGATGATTGGCGTTAAGAAGTCCAGCAGCCCGGTGTCTCCCTCCCAACCGCTGACCACATTCTGATCCAGCTCAACCTGAAGGAGCGCTCCGAGCAGCATCCCCAGTCCCTCTCCCAGGGCCAGAAATGCCGCCTTGCCCTGGGAGCCGTCCTGGCCCGAAAACCCAGGCTCTGCCTGCTGGACGAAATTACAGTGGGACAGGATGCACAATTGCTTCAGCTGATGCTGAATTTGCTGCGGTCTTTCACCCAGGCAGGAGGCACCCTCTTGTTGACCAGCTACGATCCGGCTGTAGCGGAATTGTTAAACGCAAGGGTTGCGGAAGTGAGGGGGGAAGGGCAGTAGGTTTGAGGTCTTGGGAAAAGGTGCAGGGTGCAAGGCAAAACGTAAACCTTACACCGTAGACCCTGTACCCTTTAACCCATCTACCCTTTAACCTTCTTGTTCCGCCAACCACTGTTCCAAATCGTTTTGTGTTTCAAAATCCAGTATGGCTTCGCCTAGAGCCTCCAGTTGCTCTACGGACAACGACTGTATTTGAGTGATTAGCTCAATGGGCAGGTTGCCGCAACGCCGATTCAGCAAACGCAGTACGAAAGACATTGCCTCCTGCCGAAGCCCCTGCTGAAGCCCTTCCCGCAGGCCCTCTTCCAGGATGTCTTGATAAATCACCGATTCTTGCATGAGTTCTCTCCTCAAAATTTGCTGAATCAGCCCCTTCTCTAATACTAGCCCCGCCAGGATAGCGGTAGACGCTGACAGGTTACTTTGGGTTGTGCGGTCTGGGATTTCGTCAATCTGCTCGGCGGCCTGTCGCAGGATGGCTTCTGGATTTTCGGCTCGGCTGAGGGGAGCCAGAGGTAGCAGACCTGGGGACGTGAGAAAGGTTTCGGTCGGTTGCTCCCACAGGCGTATGACCTCGAAGCGGTGGCGAGTACTGCCCTGCTCAAAGGTCGCCTGGTAGACCCATTGGGAAGTGCTGGGCAGCAGATAAATCACCACCTGCCGAATGTCCCGCCCTGGCAGGCGGCGGTGGAGTCTGACCCAGTAGTCCAACATGCGAAAGGGCATGGTCGGATCGGACTGGGTCTGAAATTCCAGATGCAGGACTCGCTGCTCGGATTGCAGCAGCAACACGTCAGCTCGGATGGGTTCCAGCAGCAGCTCTGACGGACTCAGCTCAGTCAGGCTGACGGCTTCTCCCAACAACCAGCGGGCGAAGTCTTCTGAGAAGGTTTCGACCAGGAATTTGCAAACAGCGTCAAACATGATGCGGATTTTAGCAGAAGCTTAACACCTGAAACTTCACACTCATCCACCCTTCACCTTTCACTCTTCAACCTCTGCCAACCACTGAATTAAATCTTCCTGGCCCTCAAAATCCAGTAGTGCCTCGCCTAGGGCCTCTGTCTCTGCCAAAGATAGCCCCTCAATCTGCGCTACTAGCTCTGCGGACAGCTCACCAACGCGTCGATTGAGTTGGCGCAGTACAAGCGATTTCTCCTGCCGAAGTCCCTGCTGAAGCCCCTGCTGAAGCCCCTGCTGAAGGCCTTCCCGCAGTCCCTCTTCCAGGATGTCCTGGTAAATCACCGATTCTTGCATGAGTTCTCTCCTCAAAATTTGCTGAATCAGCCCCTTCTCTAATACTAGCCCCGCCAGGATAGCGGTAGACGCTGACAGGTTACTTTGGGTCGTGCGGTCTGGGATGTCGTCAATCTGCTCTGCGGCCTGTCGCAGGATGGCCTCTGGATTTTCGGCTCGGCTGAGGGGAGCCAGAGGTAGCAGACCTGGGGACGTGAGAAATATCTCGGTCGGTTGCTCCCACAGGCGTATGACCTCGAAGCGGTGGCGAGTACTGCCCTGCTCAAAGGTCGCCTGGTAGACCCACTGGGAAGTGCTGGGCAGCAGGTAAATGACCACCTGCCGAATGTCCCGCCCTGGCAGGCGGCGGTGGAGTCTGACCCAGTAGTCCAACATGCGAAAGGGCATGGTCGGATCGGGCTGGGTCTGAAATTCCAGATGCAGGACTCGCTGCTCGGATTGCAGCAGCAACACGTCAGCCCGGATGGGTTCCAGCAGCAGTTCTGACGGACTCAGCTCAGTCAGGCTGACGGGTTCCCCCAGCAACCAGCGGGCGAAGTCTTCTGAGAAGGTTTCGACCAGAAATTTGCAAACAGCGTCAAACATGACGCGGATTCTAGCAGAAGCCTTTTGGGTTTAATGCCCATGCCCAGCGGCGGCAGGCTCTTTGGCAGGTTGCAACAGGCTCAACAGATGCCCGTCGGGAGTCCGCATGGCGGCAACTTTGCCGAAGGAGGGTTCGCGCACCTCCCCTTCCATGGATGCGCCCAGGGTTTCCAGGGAGGAGATGGCAGTGTGAACATCATCCACATGGAAGCTCAAAATGGGGGACACATGGAAGCTCAAAATGGGGGAACTACCCACCGAGCTTTGAGAGGCGGCGTGCAGGGCAATGGTGGTGCCGTTGGCATCCAGTTCGGCCCAGCCGGGACTGGCCATCTTGACGGTAAGGCCCAGGCCCTCACTGTAAAATTTCACTGTGGCCATCACATCTTTGACCATCAGCATGACGTGCTTGAATTCTACGGCCATTTTGGGTTCCTCAGTAGGTGTTTTCGGTGCTTGTTTTCAGGACAAACAGGTCAGAACGCCTTCAGGCAATCTAACCTTCCATCTGGGCAAATTCAATGCGTTGCTCAATGTCGTGGTAAATCTCCTCAAGCTGCTGCCGTTCGGCGGCGGTGGGCTGCCAGTAGCCGCGATGGTCGGCTTCGCCCAGCTTCTGCACAATTTCGGCGGCGGCATAGGGATTATTCTGCAGGAGCTGGTCGGGTCAAAGGTCTACATCGACCAGAATGATTACTACGTCAAAGAGATAGACAAAATTCTCGGCATTCTCGCTTCTACCCTAATGCCGGAAACTGCTCTGGTTTAAGTTTAAGTATCGGGTGCCTTTGAGGCACCCGGTACCTTAGGTATGTGCTATCCCACGCTTTGAGATGCCTTGGGCTGCGCCTGGGGCTGGGGCTGGAACTGGAACAGGGTGTACACCACGTTCCGGCGAATGCCCGTCATCATGTCGAGAAAGAGTTCGTAGCCTTCGCTCTTGTATTCGATCAGGGGATCTTTCTGGCCGTAGCCGCGCAGACCGACGGTTTCCCGCAGGGCATCCATCTGCTGCAGGTGGTCGCGCCAGAGGCTGTCGATCTGCTGCAGAATGAAGAAACGCTCGGCTTCTCGCATCAGGCCGGGCTTGATCTGATCCACCTGGGCCTCTTTGATGTCGTAGGCGATACGGGCCTGTTCGTGGAGGAAGGTTCTGATTTCACCCACGGAGAGATCTTCCAGCTGTTCTGGGGTCAGGTCCGACAGCAGGTAGACAAACTCCTTGACCTTGTCCACCATTTCCGACAGCTTCCATTCTTCGGGGGGCAGTTCCGGGTTGATGTAGGCCTGCACGATGTCGTCCATGGTCTGCTCGGCATAGCCAATGACCATATCCTTGAGGGCATCTCCTTCCAGCACGCGGCGGCGTTCGGCATAGATGGCACGCCGCTGGTTGTTCATCACCTCGTCGTACTCGAAGACCTGCTTCCGGATGTCGTAGTAGTAGGTTTCAACCTTCTTCTGCGCCCCTTCCAGGGAGCGGGTCAGCATTCCCGACTCGATGGGCATGTCTTCTTCCACCCGGAAGGCGTTCATCAGCCCGGCTACCCGGTCGCCGCCGAAGATACGCAGCAGGTTGTCCTGCAGGCTCAGGAAGAACCGGGTCGAGCCGGGGTCGCCCTGGCGTCCGGCCCGGCCCCGCAGCTGGTTATCAATGCGGCGGGACTCGTGGCGCTCGGTACCGATGACATGCAGACCGCCGCGCTGCACCACTTCGTTATGCTCTTCGCCAGTGTACTGCTCGTACTCGTGCAGGATGCGGTTGTACACATCCCGCAGCTTTTGGATGACGGGATCTTCGGTGGGAGCCTTTTCGGCGGCGGTGGCCAGTTTATCTTCCGCCTGAAGTTCGGGCAGACTCCGCTCTCCGTAGGTGTCTACCGCCAGATCCACTGCGGCTTTCAGTTCAGCAATGGTTTCGCTGGATAGCTCCACCGGGAAGATGTCCGGTGAGGCCTTCCAGGTTTTCACTTTCTTGCCGTCGCCAAAGCCCTGGGCCTTGCCTCGGCTTTTGGTACCGGGTACGGAGGGTACCGCAAACTCATCGTCCTCGGGCTTAACGATGCGGGGCATGAGGTATTCCCGCACCTTGAGGCGTGCCATGTAGTCAGAGTTACCGCCGAGGATGATGTCGGTACCTCGTCCGGCCATGTTGGTGGCGATGGTCACCGCGCCCCGACGACCGGCCTGGGCGACAATTTCCGACTCTCGCTCTACGTTTTCGGGTTTGGCATTCAGCAGGTTGTGGTCAACGCCAAGCTGACTCAAGAGGGCCGACAGCACCTCGGATTTTTCCACGCTGGTAGTGCCCACCAGGACCGGGCGACCGGCCTCGTGCATGTCGGCACATTCCTTGGCCACCGCCTTCCACTTGGCCTCTTCGGTTTTGTAGACCACGTCAGACAGGTCTTTCCGGGCCAGGGGACGGTTGGTGGGAATGACGGTAACTTCCAGGTTGTAAATTTTCTCGAATTCCGCCTCTTCAGTCTTAGCGGTACCGGTCATCCCCGACAGTTTGGGGTAGAGCAGGAAGAAGTTCTGGTAGGTAATGCTGGCCAGGGTCTGGGTCTCGGGCTGAATTTCGACGTGCTCTTTGGCTTCAATGGCCTGGTGCAGTCCGTCACTCCAGCGGCGACCAGGCATTACCCGTCCAGTAAACTCATCCACAATCACAATTTCGCCATTGCGGACGATGTAGTTAACGTCCTTAACAAAGAGTTCTTTGGCCTTAATGGCATTAAAGACATAGTGCGCCCAGGGATCTTTGGGGTCGAAGAGATCCTGCACTCCCAGAACATTTTCTGCCTGGATGAAGCCTTCGTCTGTGAGCAGCACATTACGGGCTTTTTCGTCAACCTCGTAGTGTTCTTCGCCGTTGAGGGCGCGGGCGACTTCTGCCGCCTGGGTGTACTTTTCGCTGGGGCGCTCAACCTGACCGGAGATGATCAGCGGCGTCCGGGCCTCATCCACCAGAATGGAGTCAACCTCGTCGATGATGCAGAAGTTGAAGGGACGCTGCACCACATCGGCCATGGCGGTGGCCATATTGTCTCGCAGATAGTCGAAACCGAACTCACTGTTGGTTCCGTAGGTGATATCGCAGCCGTAGTTTTTGCGTCGCTCTGCCGGGCTCATACCCTGCTGAATTAGCCCCACACTGAGGCCGAGGAAGCGGTGAATCTGACCCATCCACTCGGCGTCTCGCCGGGCCAGGTAGTCGTTCACGGTAACGATGTGAACGCCCTTGCCGCTGATGGCGTTGAGGTAGGAGGGTAGGGTGGCTACCAGGGTTTTCCCTTCTCCGGTTTTCATCTCGGCGATTTGCCCGTCGTGGAGCACCATGCCGCCAATCAGCTGCACGTCGAAGTGGCGCATGCCCAGCACCCGCTTTGAGGCTTCCCGCACTACGGCAAAGGCCTCGGGCAGCAAATCATCCAGGGATTCGCCCTGGTCAATCCGCTGTCTAAATTCGGTTGTTTTGCCCGTCAGTGCCTCGTCTGACAGAGTTTGAATCTCCTCTTCGAGCAGATTTATCTCTACAACGTCAGGACGATACTTCTTGAGCTTACGGGCATTAGGATCACCTAGAAGGTTCTTAAGCATGAATCAGACAGCCAGGTCAGCGAACATGAAAACTTTAGTAAACCGTAGCGCAGACCGCTTTACAAGGGGCGATGTCCACACCTGCATTGCCGCCACAGGTGAGCAGAAATGCTTCTATACCAAGTCCAGCTCGAAATATATAGTTTTCTCTAAGGGAAAACCCCACTTCTGGACTTGGACCAGGTTTATATCCTACCACTCAGGCTTTGATAGCCGAGCAATCTCAGCCCTGGGTGGGAAGAGATACCAGGTCCAGTTCGGGATCTGTAGCTCTCCCTTCCGCAAAACTCCACTTCTGGACTTGGACAAGATGTATACGCAAGTCCAGCTCGGGATCTGTAGCTCTCCCTTCCGCAAAATTCCACTTCTGGACTTGGATAAGGTTTAAAGCGGGAGCCATATAAATGTCAGGATTTCCTGGCAATGTCAAGAAAATTCCCATTTTGGTATACCACTAATCAGAAAATCTGTTTATTCTGACTAAAGCGCAACTTCAATGAGTTAGATCGACCCTTTGCATTCTCGTTTCGGATTGACCCGGCATTCTTGTCCCTCTGACGATAGCGATTTTTTTACACATTAAATTGCCCTTCTGGACCTGCATGGGTCATTTATTCACTTGCCCTGTTAGAGAGAATTTATTTGCCAATGGATTGCAGCACCATTCAATTCAAATACGCCGATACTCTGTCTGCTCAAGATTTAGATCAACTCATCCGCCTGTTCAAAGCAGCGGCCTTTTGGGCCAAAGACCGCTCCAGCGAAGACATGGCTACCGCCGTAGCCCACAGCTTTCCCCTCGTCACCGCCTGGGATGGCGATCTCATGATTGGCTTTGCCCGCGCCACCTCCGACGGCGTATTCCGCGCCACCATCTGGGACGTAGTAATCGATCCCGCCTACCAGGGTGGTGGCCTGGGCCGCAAAATGGTGGAAACCCTGGTCAGCCATCCCCACATGAGCCGGGTGGAGCGCATTTACCTGATGACCACCCACCAGCAGGGGTTCTACAAGCGCATCGGCTTCGAGGAAAATCAGTCCACTACCATGGTGCTCTACAACAACACCGAGGTAGAGATGCTGCCGGCGTTGAGTGAGTCGGGTGAGGTTGTTGTGGGGTAGATAAGTTACCATTTCAGAAGGTTTTCTACCGCATCGCAGGTATTCAACAGGTCATGTCCATGTATCAAACTCAAGACCTCCACGTCGTTGAAACTCGTCCTCTGGTCAGCCCGGCTCTGCTGCACCACGAGTTTCCAATGACTGATGAGGCTGCCGCTGTGGTGGCTGAGGCTCGCGATCGCATTCGCCACATTCTCTACAACGAAGATCGCCGCCTGCTGGTCATCGTCGGTCCCTGTTCGGTGCACGATATTGACGCGGCTTATGAGTATGGGCAAAAGCTGGCCAACCTGCGCCATGAGCTGTCTGGGCAACTGGAAATTTTGATGCGGGTTTATTTTGAAAAGCCCCGGACTAACGTGGGTTGGAAGGGGTTGATTAACGATCCCCACCTGGATGGCAGCTACGACATCAACACTGGCCTGCGCCTGGCCCGAAAGCTGCTGCTGGATCTGGCCCATCTTGGTTTGCCGGCGGCGACGGAGTTGCTGGACCCTGTCACGCCTCAATACATTGCCGACGTGATTTCCTGGACGGCGATTGGAGCCCGTACCACCGAGAGCCAGACCCACCGGGAAATGGCTTCTGGGCTGTCGATGCCGATTGGCTTTAAGAACAGCACCGACGGCAGCCTGCAGGCGGCGATGAACGCGATGCTGGCCGCCAGTCAGCCCCACCACTTCCTGGGCATTAACCATTCCGGTCTGGCCAGCATTGTGACCACCACCGGCAACCCCGACTGCCACCTGGTACTGCGGGGCGGCAAAGGGGGGCCAAACTTCTCTGCTGACCATGTAACCAGGGCGGCTGAGGAAATGGCCAGCCTCAAACTCAACCCCCGCATGATGGTGGACTGCAGCCACGCCAACGCCAATAAGGACCACAACCGCCAGGTGAATGTTCTGGATGATGTGGCTCAGCAGGTGGAGCAGGGCTCTACCCACATCCTGGGGGTGATGATTGAGAGCCACCTGAAGGCAGGCAATCAAAAGATCCCCAAAGATCTGCGGGATATGGAATATGGCAAGAGCATTACCGATGCCTGCGTAGACTTTGAGACCACAGCAAAAATGCTGCGGAAGCTGGCGGCGGCAGTGGAGCCTTCGCTGCAGGCGGCTTCGGTTTAGGACTTCCTTAAATTAAAAAGCGGCTCTATAAGCCGGTTTCGCACTCACCCTAAATCCCTCTCCCAAGCTTGGGAGAGAGACTTTGATCGCTGGGCTTGAGTTTTTAACAGACTGTCTCCTACTAGACATCTCCAAGTCTTGAAACCCCTGCTGGAAAATAATTTTGGCGATCTGCATTGTGAATCGACTTGGTTGCTTTTCACGAGGATTAGAGGGTTTGAGCTGCTCATCAACTAAAACTCAGGGAAAA
>Ga0076930_100281_pt1 | contig 60035 bp, 39 predicted proteins | sample HotLakConsoUCCRE_FD_71149 | JGI IMG/M metagenome (GOLD analysis project Ga0076930, IMG submission 71149) | Hypersaline microbial mat communities from Hot Lake, Washington, USA - Hot Lake Consortium UCC-RE (version 3) (version 3) ...
TAGAACGGGTCTCGATCTTTCAGAGCTTAACTACCCGCTCAAGTTGTCCAAGCTCGGGGGTCCACTTCATATGCCCGCGAATATCGCGCCAGTGTTCACCGTTGGAGCTACAACCGACTGTCCCAAAAGATTCAGAGCCAAGCACTGCAAGCGGGTCTTGCCGTAGAGACCGCTAAACAACCTTTGACCGGAACTCCGCAAGAAAAGGCCAAAGGAGTTGCGATCTCGGGTTACCAAGCTCGAAAAGCCAGCTAAGAGTTGATATAGTTCATCAGTACCATTATATTTATTTCCAGCGCCGCAACTCATGCCAGTAATGGCCAATGTGTTGTGCTAAATGCGAGCTAGTTTGACTACCTAACAAGTAGTCTTGCTTTCTGGCTCAGGTGACTGTCCACCCAAAGGTCGTTGGTGCGCTGGCGGTTAGAGGGCACGGGTCCCGTAGTGATGGTTACCGATTACACCTCCGAGCAAGGAGGAATCTACCCCATAGCTAAAATTTGGCAAACCCAAGCAAGGGCAAAATCCCTAGGAGGCTCGCCAAAATTTTGAAGCAACTGCTTTAATTGGTTTTCAGCTACTTAGCTGGGCAAAAGTTATGTCCTGAGCTGCTTCAGCAAGAGCATTGAACTGACCTTTGCCAAACATGCTTGTTAAGTGGCTGATTTATAAGAGCTACGGCTTACGCAGTCGCTTCATCCTTCAAGCCATGGGAGCGATTGAAAGACTGAAACCAGCCCCTCGGGGCCAGGCGTCTATGCGTCGCTTCATCCTTCAAGCCATGGGAGCGATTGAAAGCATTGGAGGCAAGGATGTCGACACGAAAAATGATTGGGTCGCTTCATCCTTCAAGCCATGGGAGCGATTGAAAGGCGCACGTCAGGGATCCGCTATGCGAAATCAAAAAGTCGCTTCATCCTTCAAGCCATGGGAGCGATTGAAAGATTCGATGCTTCAGTTCCTCATCCGGCTCCTCCTCGGGGTCGCTTCATCCTTCAAGCCATGGGAGCGATTGAAAGATTCGATGCTTCAGTTCCTCATCCGGCTCCTCCTCGGGGTCGCTTCATCCTTCAAGCCATGGGAGCGAGAGAAGATTAATTAGTCTTCCTTCTCTTATCTTAGGTCCACTTAAAGCTGCAACAGCGGAAAATTTTGAGTGAATATCCTTCCTGAATATTTGTACTATTCCGAGAAAGCCTGCGCTATCCTTGACTTGGGTAGATTGAAAGGAGCGCCTGCCTTACAAATAGAACAGGCGACAGATAAAGCGTTATCGATCTCTTTTTGATGTTTTGATGAAGCTAGTCAGTTAAAACGACAGCAAATCTGTTAAGACGACACTAATCTGTGATCGACGACAAATTAAGTGTTACTCGACAGCGTTTCTTGAATGGGCGGTACTGGACTCGAACCAGTGACATCCTGCTTGTAAGGCAGGCGCTCTACCAACTGAGCTAACCGCCCGCGTTTGCCGCGCGATTTCTAATGGTAGCAGACCACGAGCGCTTTTTAGAGATCTTTTGAAGATTTTTTTTGGGGTGGGGGCACTAACTCCTGGAATAGAGTTGGACTAAATTTAGCGACATGAAGGGCCAAAGTGGCCTTACCTCTGAAACTACCCAGATCAAGGTAAGGTTGGTTGTGTCAGCTGCTATCGAACGGTACCTGGGCCCAGTGGTACCAGGAGGTGATGATTTATCTTCTGGTGTTGCAGCAACTGGAGGGCCAGGCGGCAAAGCCTAGATACGTTTGAACATTCTGAGCCACCCAGGAAGCCTAAGAAGAAACGTTGGAACTCAAAGAGATTGGGTGGTAACCGGTTCAGCCACCCATCAGCCTGTCTCCACGCGGTTTTGGTCTTGGCATCGAGGTTCTGACGGCGGCGATAGGCGTCGCCCCGTCGTCTTGAAGCGACATTTTGAGCTTCATTATGATTAGTATGCACCTCAGCTTTGGGACTGATGGCCATAAACGGATGGCCCTCGTTGGCCCATTTGACCCTGGGACCCCTTCCCTTAGGCTTCGCCAAGCCCGAAGGTCTACATCGCTACCTCGACACCTGAGAAAGTCAGGGGGCTATTGCAACCCTTTCGACTCAACCTGTCTCGGTGAGGATACAATAGGTCGTTCTACTGTTGCAGTAGAGTGCAAACGGCATCCATTACCTCTGCGGGTTCGAACGGTTTGCTAATGTGCTTCTGGAAGCCGACGGAAAAGGCCCGGTCCTGGTCTTCCTGACGGGCATAGGCGGTGAGGGCAATGGCTGGAATATTGCGTACCGTTGGGTCAGTATCCTGCCGTAGGGTGCGTAAAAAGCTGTAGCCATCCTGCTCGGGCATGCCGATGTCGGTAATGATGACGTCGGGTCGAAAGGTCTTGATCATCTGCAGGGCCTGACGAACGTTATTGGTACTTTTGACCTGGGCTCCGCTATCTTCGAGGATTAGCTTGAGCAGGGTCTGGGCATCAATCTCATCATCGACCACAATGGCTTTTACACCCTGCAGACTGAGGTTTTGGCCATCATAAATACTAGGCTGGCAGGGTGCTTCAGCCTCGCGAATGGGAAGCATGACGGTAAAGGTGGTGCCCTGGTTGAGACCCGAGCTGACGACCTGAATGGTGCCACCGTGGAGTTCGATCAGGCGGCGGGTAATGGCCAAACCCAGGCCCAGACCCCCCTGAGATCGCGTTGTTGAACCATCGGCCTGACGAAAGTAGTCGAACATGTGGGGCAAAAAGTCTGGCTCGATGCCAATGCCAGAATCTTGCACACGAATAAGGAGCTGATTTTGCACCACTTCGCCGTCAATTTTCACCGACCCACCGGCAGGGGTAAACTTAATGCCATTGGAGAGCAAATTCCAGAAAACCTGCTGCAGCCGGTTCATATCTGCCAAAATGCAGCCGACATGGGGGGCCAGCTGCAGGTTGACTTCTATTGATTTTGCCGTCGCTGCCGGACCCAGGGTATCAACGGTGGTCTGGAGTAAAGCCGCAACATCTACCGGCTGTAGCGTCAGGTTAAGCTGACCGCGAATAATCCGAGAAATATCCAGCAGGTCGTCAATCAGCTGGGTTTGGGCAATGGCGTTACGTTCGATGGTATCGAAGGCCCGCTGCAGAATTTCTGGTTTCAGCCCGCCCCTTTGAATCAGCTTAATCCAACCCAGGATGGCGTTGAGGGGGGTACGGAGTTCATGGGAGAGAATGGCCAGAAATTCATCTTTAACCCGGTTGGCCGTTTCGGCGGCGGTACGGGCATTACGCTCCTGCTGTAGCAAAACCTGCCGTTGAATTTCAATTTGCTTGTGCGGGGTAATATCTACGGTGGTCATGACAACGCCGTAGATGCGGTCGTCGCTGTCGTGTAGGGGCGCTAGAGACAGACTGATATCAATGGGAGTGCCGTTGGATTTGAGGTGGCGGCATTCTAAATTGGCAACGGTGTTGTTATCTAACACCTGGTTAAAGCACTCGGCAAAGTAGGCTTGCTCATTTTCGGGCAATAGCGGCAGGGGGTGGTCAATCACCGCAGGGGCTGGCCAGCCATAGATTTTCTCGGCGGCAGGGTTCCAGGTCATAACCCGCCCGCTTCGATTGAGGGTGATAATGCCGACGGGGGAAGCATCTACAATGGCTGAGAGTAAATCATCGGTTTGCCGCAGGGCTCGGGTTACCATCTGCCGCTCTCGCTGTTCCTGCTTTTCGCGCAGCGCCCGCTGCACCGCTGGCCCTAGCCGCTCCAGCCGTTGCTTAAGCACGTAGTCGGTGGCACCCCGCTTCAGGGCATCAATAGCCTGCTCTTCTCCCAACACTCCTGAGACGAGAATAAACGGCACATCAGGACAAAGACTTTGAGCCAGTTCCAGAGCGACGATGCCGTCAAATTGGGGCAAGACGTAATCGGCCAATATTAGATCCGGCTGTTGGCGGTCGAGATATTCCAGAAATGCAGATTGGTTAGCAACCTGGGTTGTATTTCCTTCTATTCCGCTTTTGCGCAGGGTGATGCCAATGAGTTCACAGTCTAGGGGGTCATCTTCAAGTAACAGAATGTGCAACATTGCTGGGTGAGGGCCTGCCTGCGAGACTCGCGGAGTTGGGGTGGAAAAAATCATGGAGCTGGGCTGAGCGATGGGGGAGGGTAGCCTAAACTACCTGATGCTTCATCTAAGCTAAGCGAAGATTCTGGCTGGGTCTCTCTCCCCAGAGAGGGATTCCAAAAAATCTAAAGGTTAAATTTAGATTTTCTTTTCCCGAGAAATAATGCCGAATCCGAATTCAATAAATACACTTCTACCAATTCTCCAAATCACGATTACACCATATGCCCCCCCCTGCCCTCTTGCTCCTCTGCTCCCGTGCTCCGATGAGTAGCTCTGACTCAGAGAAACGGTATTAAACCGGGGGTGTGCAAATAGGACTTGGATATAAACCTTGTTCAATTCCAGAAGTGGAGTTTTGCCTTAGAGAAAACTACAGATTTCGGGCTGGACTTGGAATAAGGTGGTCTCTGAAAAAGAATTTACCGAATATTGTGCATTCGCTGTCAGGGCGAAGTATCTGGGAGGAAATCGACGTAACTGTTCCAATAGTTTTTGTCCAGATGCTTCGCCCCTCCGGTGGGTGCTTTCTCAGAAATCTCCTAAATCCTGTCCGTAGTGATTTAATCAGGGTTTTGCGGTTGAATCAACGGGTAGGGCAAAGTAAAAGGAAGCTCCCACCTGCAGGTCTCCTTCGGCCCAGGTACGTCCCCGGTGGCGGGTAATAATCCGCTTGACGTTTGCCAACCCCACCCCGGTCCCCTCAAAGGATTGGGCATTGGGCAACCGCTGGAAGACTCCAAACAGTTGGTTCATGGCGACTCCATCAAAGCCGATGCCGTTGTCTTGGACGTAGTAGATAACCTCCCCGTCGGCGCTCTGGCTACCCACGGTAATTTCGGCCTGATGTTTCAGACGGGTGTATTTAACGGCGTTGCTGATCAGGTTTTGCCAGACCTGCCGCAGCAGATTGCGATCGCCCCGCACCATGGGCAGAGACTCAATCTTCCAGACAATATGCCGGTCAACCGTTTGGGGCTCCATCTGCCGCCTCACCTCCCGCACCAGCTGATCCATATTGACCCAGACATACTGCATTTCGGCCCGTCCAGTGCGGGAAAACTGCAGCAAATCATCAATCATTGTGCCCGAGCGGTCGGTGAGTTGCTGAAGCACCTGCAAATAGTGCTGAGTCGTTTCATCTGGGGCAGAGGGGGCCAGATGTTCTTGCAGCAGGGTCACAAAGCCGTCGATCTGACGGATGGGGGCGCGCAGATCGTGGGAAATGGAAAAGGCAAACATCTCCAGCTCCTGGTTGAGGGTTTCGAGGCTGGCGGTACGCTGTTGTACCCGCTGTTCCAGGGTTTGGTTCAGGACCCGGAGGGCTGTGGCGGTTTCCTTTTGCTCAGTAATGTTGGTCACAATACCGTCTATCAGAGTTTTATCATGCTTATAAACACGGGTTTCAATCACCTGAAGCCAAAGGGAAGAGCGATCAACCCCAGTTACCTGTATTGCCCGTTGCCACTGCTGCCGATCGCCCAGATCTGCCTGGTTAAGGGCAAGGTGCTGCTGAAGCAACTCCTGAGCCTGGGCCAGAGAGTCGACTTGCAAAAGCTTGAGCAGACCATCGCTAACTTCAATTAACTGGCCGGCCAGGGTATAGCGCAAGACTCCCACCTGCAGCTCGTTGAGCAAAAACCGCAGACGACATTCTAGATCCTGGGCCTTAAGACGAATTTGGGTATTTTTCCATACATTGCTCACCGCCTGCCGCAGCCGCAGAAAGTGCTTGGGCGATTTAAGCACATAGTCATCTAACCCGGCTTTCATGGCTTCTACCGCCACTTCCTGGCTGCCTGAGTTGGTGAACATAACAATCGGTTTATCGGGGTCGTGGTCTTTAACCGCCCGCAACACATCCAGCCCCGTAGCCCAGTTCAGCTCGTAGTCGGTAATGACAAACTCAAAATCGTCGCTGGCAAAGGCCCTCTCAACATCCCCCCAGTCTAAAGCTTCTAGGATTTCAATCTGAGGAAATTCCTGGGTTAGCTCCCGCACCACCAGTAAACGATCGTCGGGGTTATCGTCGATCAGCAGGATGCGATTGGGGGCTGGCGTTAGCTCCATAGGATATTAAGTCAACATACTGGTTTTGTGGCCCGCGAAATCAGGAGTTGTAGCTTAGGAATGAGGATTTTGTAACATCCAATTTTTGTAGGACAGGCATCCTGCCTGCTCATGGACAGCCGAGACGGCTATCCCACGTGATTGCATCCCCATTCCTTAGACTCAGGTTAATCAGAACTATCGGCAGGGTAACCTATTCATCGGATTTTGTCTGGTGCCCCCTCAACAATGCCAGCAAAGATACTAGGGCGGGTTCTAAAAGCCCGTCAAAGCCTCATCCTCTCGTACGAGCAATCAAGGGGTTTGGTAGGTTTCTCAGGGTGCCCAGCATGACGCGATCGCGATCTTCCACCGTTTCTGCACTGATAACATCGTGGAGCAGTTGCCAGTATTCCAGACCTTCGGGACGGTTCACGCGGAACTCCTGGCCGTCGTTGTTCCTTATCATTCTCCTGCGCCAACAACTTTGACCTCAGGCAACTGATATTCACGGGAGAGCACCGTTGGCCCAGGCCGATAGACCCGCATCAAAAAGTTCCAACCCTGGGTAATATCCACCCGATTGGGCTGGTCGCCACACCAATCTTGGGAGCCAAAATAAACCGTGAACGTACCGTCCTCATTGAGCTCAACATTGCGATCATTAACAATGTTGTTATTACTTTTCATAAAGCCATCATTGCCGTACACCGTAATCGACCAAAACGCATCGTTGTTGGGCACCTCATAGGTCGCGGCGTAGCACTGATTGGGGTCAGCCGGGCCGGTGTAGTTGATATACACCGCATCCTTTTCGGGAAACAGTCCCCAGGCTCCCGCCGCCGCCAGATGCCGGGTTGCTTCGTTTACCTCGCCCCGGGGTCCCATCCAGTCGGGCTCGTACTGATCATATTGCTGAAATTCTTGCTCGTACTCGGCCCGCAAGACCAGCATGGAGGATTTGTCCCATTGGGGTTCGGGAAAGGGATCGTGGCTGGATGCCTGGATGGTGAACTGATCCTGTAACTGGTTCACCATGGCGACATCTGCCGGGTCAGAGGGATTTATAAGTTGAATGCGCTGCACCAGGGTGACGTACTTGGTATCTGACGGAATCTCGTAAGTCCCCGGTTTGTAAAACACTACGGGCGCGTAGTGGTCATTATCGATTACCAGGATCGAAAAGTAGCGATCGTCTGGGAATTCGGGGATGGTAATGGTTGCGCCCCCCTCGGTATCAACCACCGCTGCGGCGTAAAGCGTATCGCGGTTCATTCTGACAACGGGCTGTTCCTCTAAGGGCGTAGGCTGGCGAATGTAATAAAAGCTGTTGATGTTGCCGCCTGCATTTTTCTGAAAGTCGGCAAAGGCAAAATCGGTTTCGGCGCGAATGTAGGTTTCTGGAGTCACTATTTCGCCAGTCATAGTCTTCACCTCAGGGAATTGAGCGAAAGTAGGGGAAAATGCCGGTTCTGCAAGCGGTGGTTAAGCTTTGGTAAGCTGACCTGACCCAGCGAAAATCATCAAGCTGAGACAGGCTAGGGGCGGCCATTGCTTAAAAGCATTTCTGTTGGGATTAACTTTCATAGATTACAAAATAAGGTGAGATTGTGGAGGTATTCTTAAACATCAAGAACATCAAGGAATGAAAATAGGCTAACATTAAAAATACTCGGAGGATAGCTACGGGCGCACCCATGGCTTGTGATGTTAGCGCAGATGGGCTTGAGAATCCAGATACAGACTGACATTAGCTGCTGCCATTTGAGCCCACAGATGACCAAACTGACGCAGCTTTATCAGGCGGGTACAAGGATCATCTTTGAGGTAACGCCCCGCCAAGCTCAGGGTCGAACAAGCTACGGCTCGTGTTGTCTGAGAAAGACAAAGTTAGGGGAAACGTCCCCAAGTTTCATGCCTGGAGCTTCTGTTTGATGGTGCTTTCTGCCATACATGAGCCCCAACTGGTTTGGCCATTTAACCCGTATCGATGGCTCACCGGATGCCGAACGCTGTAGAAACATCACAATATGAGGAATGCTCTTTAATCTCATCTCGAGGCTACTGTATAAGAAAATAAAATAAGTTAGTGTTGACGGCGCATTTGTAATGTGAAGAAGCTGTCTTTGCCACCAGTAACCTACTGGATGCCTTTCTGGCCAGCCTTGACTGCCCTTGGATTTGTGTTACTGGCTTGGTGGCTGGGGGCATTCCAAAGCCTGGAATTAAAAGCCCTCGACATGCTGCTACGTCTGCGACTGCCGGAACCTACCGATGAACGTATTCTGATTATTGGTATTGATGAGACCGACATCCAGCAGGTGGGTAGCTATCCCATACCAGATGAAGTCCTAGCCGCATTACTTCAGAAGTTAGAGACTTACCACCCCCGGGTTGTGGGCTTAGATATGTTCCGAGATCTGCCGGTTGAACCAGGTCATCGCGCCCTTGTTGACACCCTGGTAGAACTACCCAACGTCATAGGGATTGAAACTGTTGGGAAACAATCCGTTTCGCCGCCACCCATGTTGCCCCCGGAACGGATAGGCTTTGTCGATCTCCCCCTCGATGAGGACGGGTTTGTGCGGCGGGTATTGCTGGGAGTCCACGGTGCGGATAGGACTTATCGTTTTGCCTTTGCGGTTCGACTAGCCGAAACCTATCTGATGGGCGACGGAATTACTTTGGAAAATGGTCAAAAAGACCCCATTGCCATGCGGTTTGGGGCAGCCGAACTGACTCGGGTACAACCCAACACGGGAGCCTATGTGCGGGGTGATGCAGGGGGTAATCAGATTTTGTTCAATCCCCGGGCTGGCGATGAACCCTTTCGAATCGTTTCCCTCCGTCAGGTGATGGCTGATCAGGTACCTCTTGACTGGGTTCAAGATGCTGTTGTTTTAATCGGTGTTACCTCCCTCAGCGCCAAGGATCTGGTGAACTCTGCCACGTTAGGCTCGAAAAATCCTGGTCTGGTTTATGGCGTCGAATTTCAGGCCCATGCTACCAGTCAGATTATTAGTGCTGCTCTAGATGGCAGACCCCTGCTCGAGGTATGGCCTGATGGTTTGGAATATAGTTGGATTACAGTCTGGGGGTTGCTAGGTATTGGTTTGGCCTTGGCGAGCCGACGCCTGGGAGTGTCCGTGCTGGGAGGCGGAGTAGCTCTGGGAGTACTGGTCGTTACTGGAATCGGGCTCATTACAATAGGGATCTGGGTACCGGTGCTGGTGCCCGCGATCGCATTTATCCTCACTAGCGCGGTGACGACCTGCCTGCAATTAATGGAAGCCCAACAGCAACAGCATCTGACAATGCGCTTATTAGGGCAACAAACCTCTCCCGAAATTGCTCAAGCACTCTGGGCGGAACGACACCGACTCACCGACGAAGGGCGGTTGCCTGCCCAAGGGTTAACAGCCACTATTCTGTTTTCTGATATTCGAGGATTTACGGCCCTCTCTGAACAACAGCCTCCTCCGCAGGTTATGGGTTGGTTGAATGACTACTTTATGGCCATGACCGATCAGGTGCAACGCCATCATGGGGTCGTTAATAAGTTTCTTGGAGATGGGCTGATGGCAGTTTTTGGCGTACCCATCCCTCGAACCACGACGGCTGATATTGCGGTTGATGCCCAATGGGCAGTGGAATGTGCCTTAGCAATGGAACATCGCCTTGAGCAGCTCAATCAACGCTGGCAGGACCAGGGGTTAGAACCAATCCAAATTCGCATTGGCATCTATACTGGGCCAGTTATGGGCGGGAGCCTGGGAGGTCCCCAAAGGCTCGAATACGCAGTAATTGGCGATAGCGTGAATACGGCATCAAGGTTAGAAGGTTGTATGAAGCACCGACAATCTCGAGATTGTCGGATTTTGATCGCTGATGAAACACTGATTTACCTCAACAACCAGTTTGAAGTTGAGCCCTGGGGTGAAGTTCCCCTAAGGGGGAAGCAAAATACAGTGCGGGTTTATCAGGTACTGGGGAAAAAGATCTGATCTCAAATCCTGGTTACATCCTTCCAATTAATCCTTTTCCGATAATGGATTTCCACTGAAGTGCTAATGACGGACGAGGACTGCCCCCCAACGCACTTGGTTGCACCAAGGACGCGACATGATGTAGAACGCTCTAATTCAATTCAGCCAGCTTAATCCCCTGCCGCAAGTGTGTCGCAGTTGAGAGATGGGAGTGAGCCAGGTCATCGTGACCACAGTTCTGGCATAGCTCAGCTAACCACTCATGTAGCTTAGCCTGGAACTTCCGACTGGTAGCAGAGTTACGGGGTCGACAGAGACTTAACGCGGCTTTATAACAGGCTAAGGCAAACCAGAATTTGTGTTGTTTGGCATAAATTTGACCCAGGTAACCCATGGCAACAGCTTCTGCTAGCAGGTTACCGGTCGTTTCTTGCCAGTTGTTCAGTCCTCGATTTAGACAAACCAGAGCCTGGAGATAAGCGTGTTGATGGAAATAGCGGATACCTTTGAGGCAGAGGGATACGGCGTATCGATTCTGGTCATTAGAAGGCGAGGACTTTTTGTCGTGATTTGAGGTTCTTGCTGCTGCTTTTTGGGAAATACTCTGGTTACGTTTCATCTTGAATCTCCTGAGACGATAAGCCACAACTAGCCTAAAAGACTCGATGACTGAAAATAATGACAGCTTTGGACATATTGGTTCCGATGTTTTGCTGATTTGGATTAGGGAGTTGAGTAGTGCTCTACTTTAGCCATGATGCCGAGCTGGAATCCTTTAGCAACTACCGGGAGTTGCAGGTCAGTATTTTGAAACCATATTCAGTTTATAAAAGGAAAACTCTTGGGGCGTGGCATAGCTATGCCACTATGCTTGCCGGAATTGGTAGGGTTCGCTTCAGAAAACTGAAAATCTCTGAATCTTAAGGTTTTTGTACTCGTCAAGCGTAAACCTACTTGACTATTACAAATGTGATAGTTTCACTATATGCCTATTTGGTGATTGAGTCATGATGATGACGTTCTACCTCTTCCCTGCCGGTTGGCGTTCGGCTGGTGCTCTCTCGCTCCCGGGAGTACTGCTCTCACCCGTTATTTTTACGGTCCCTGCTTTGGCCCAAATTGAACCCGATATGACTTTAGGTGAGGAAACTTCAGTAGTTGTTCCCGATACTGAGGTTCAGGGTGAACCCGCCGCTTCGATCGAAGGGGGTGCAATTCGTGGCAGCAACCTGTTTCATAGTTTTCAAGAATTTAATGTGCTCGAGGGGCAGCAAGTTTACTTCACCAATCCAGATGGCATAACATCAATTCTGAGTCGCATCACCGGAGGCAACCCATCAAACATTTTCGGCACGCTGGGGGTGGATGGTACAGCAAATTTATTTTTGCTCAATCCCAATGGCATTGTATTTGGTGAGAATGCAGCCCTGGCTATCGAGGGCTCTTTTTATGCCTCAACAGCAGAGGCTATTTCGTTGGGCAATGAAATTTACAGTGCAACCCAACCGGAGCAGAGCAACCTGCTTACGGTAAACCCCAGCGCGTTATTTAGCAGCTATCTGACTAATGCTTCAGGCGACATTGAAAATAAAGGGCAACTTCTAGCGGGAGACAATTTAGCTCTGGTTGCAAATAATCTCGATTTGCAAGGCCAGATTGCTGCCGGAGGGAATTTGACTCTCCTGGCAACTAATCAAGTACAGATCCATGATGCTGCACATGTTCCCTTTATTGGGTTTGCTGGTGGTGATCTGCTCATACAGGGCAATGAGCAGGTGAACATTTTAGCCCTGAGTCATGCCAGCAGTGGATTGTATGCCCATGGAAACATGACCCTGCGTTCGGCCAACCGAGTCGGCGGAGATGCTCACTATTGGAGCGGTGGAGATTTTCGGGTAGAGAATTTGAATGGGGAGGTCGGGCAACTATTTAGTCCAATCGATCCCATTATTCGTACCTTAGGAGATGTGGACATTGAAGGATATGAAGGTTCTTCACTGCATATTCTGGCAGGAGGATCCGTCACGATCGGAACTGCTATTATCACTAACGCTGACTCAGGAAGAACCGGATTTGATTTTTTGCAAGAAACGATTGACCTATCTGATGGAACAGTTGTTGAAGTAAACGGAAGCGCTCAACCAACCCTTGATGTCCGTGCAGGTGTTACGCCTGAAGCGATTGGCATTATTCCGTTAGATAATCTTTCTGGTTATGATCCGATCGTTGATATGTTTGTTACTTCTGAAAATGGGCAATTCCTGTTTGTAGACAGACCAAATATCCTTGAAACACCTTCTTCCGCTAATATCTCAGTTGGTGATATTTGGATTAATGCTCCTAATGGGCTTGTCTTGCTGACCAACCGCTATCAACCGAGCAGTGAGATTCCAGATGATAGTATTTCTGTAACAGGTGAAGGAATCTTTGGCGATGGTATTTATACTGCCAGGTTTGAAGAACAATCGGGGTCTGTTTATATAGATTCTCGCGGAGATATTTCCGTTACCAATAGCTACATCGACACTACTGGCACTGGGGAAGTGGGAGATATTGTCTTGCTGGCTGCAGATAGAGTGAGCTTTAGCGGACAAAATGATTTTGCTTTAGGGGCCTTTAGTGGAGTCACTGCCTTTGGAGAAGGAACCGGAGGGGATGTGCGAATTCGGGCTACCCAGCTAGACCTTCTGAATGGGGCAGAGTTGAGTACCAGTAACTTTGGTTCGGGCAATGCAGGCAGCATCGTATTGGACATAAGCGATTCGGTCCTTCTAGATGGCATCAACTCAAATAACGACCTGCCTGGGGGAATTTCAAGCAGAATGGGAGCCTTTAGCTCAGGCACTGCTGGTGATATATGGATAAATGCCGCTCAAATTGAAGTGACGAATGGGGCGCGACTGAACGCTACAAATGCTGGTCCCGGAAACGCCGGGAATATTATTTTAGTTATTCGTGGCAATGCCCGCTTTGATGGAAGCGTTGTGAAGGATGGATTCTCTACAGCCAGCGGCATTTTTAGCAACAGCAGCTTGTTTGAGCAGGATGGTGCCGGAGGAAATGTACGTATTGATGCCACTAACCTAGAAGTCACTGATGGGGCTCGGCTTGATGTTTCTAGCTTTGGCAATGGACAGGGTGGCAGTCTGATTTTAGAAATTCGTGAAACGGCCCGCTTTGATGGGGTAGATGCTACAGGTAACAATGCCAGTGGAGGCTTCAGCAACTTTATCGGCGATAGAGGAAGAGGGGGCAATATACAGTTGAACGCGGCCAATCTCGAGGTCAGCAATGGAGCAAAGCTGGATGTTACGGGGTCTGGTGCAGGCGAGGCAGGAAGCATCATTCTCGATATCACCGAAACCGCTCGTTTTGATGGCGTCAACCCCATCAGAAACCTTCAATTCAGTGGAGCGTTTAGCAACTTTATCAGTACCGCAGGAACCGGTAAAGGAGGCGATATTCAAATTTCTGCTACCAATTTAGATGTCACCAACGGTGCTCAGATTGATGGGTCAATTTTTGGGGGTGGTGAAGGAGGAGATATTTTATTAAATATCAGCGAAACTGCCCGCTTTGATGGGGTAAGCCCACTTCTGAATAGATTTGCCAGTGGTGTTTACAGTCGCAACCAGGGGGGGAATGGGGTAGGGGGTGATGTGCGAATTGGGGCCAACAATCTGCATGTGACCAATGGGGCCTTAATAGACGCTTCTAGCTTTGGCATTGGCGATGGTGGCAATATTTTTTTAAGAGTTTATGACAGGGCTCGTTTCTCGGGAAGCGGGCCGACTATTAATCAACTTCCCAGTGGAGTTTTTAGTAGGGTAACCCTAGAAGAAGGTACAGGCGGAGACATTCAGCTTGAGGCAAACACCCTGGAGGTTTTAGACGGAGCAAGCCTATCTACCGAGAATCTAGGTAGTGGCAATGCTGGGAATATGATGCTTACTCTACAGAACCAACTATCGGCCACTGATGGCACAATAGCCACCAATGCCCAATCAGGCTCAGGGGGGCAAATTACAATTTCTGCCAGGGACATGCTCCTGAGCGGTGATAGCGATATTCGATCATTTGTTCAGAGGGGAACTGGTGGAGGAGGCAATATTTCCCTCACTGCTGATCTGATCATTGCCTTCGACGACAGCGATATTCTGGCTTTTTCGGCGGATGGCGTTGGCGGAAATATTTTGCTGAATACTCCTGCCTTTTTCGGCGAAAATTTCCAGGCGGCACCTCAGATTTCAAGGCTGGAAGCACTGATTGCCCTCGACGGTAATAGCCAGGTCGATGTCAACGCCACTGGAGCCATTGCGTCAGGCACCATTACGCTGCCCGATATAAGTTTTATCGAAGACAGTCTGACCGAATTGGAAGAAACCACCCTCGACACTGCCACCCTCACCGCCGGCAGCTGCATTGCCCGCACTGAAAACAACCAGGGCTCCTTCATCGTTACCGGACGCGATGGCTTACCGCTACGCCCTGGCGACCATACGATTTCCACCTATCCTACCGGTACAGTTCAAACTGTCTCTGAAACTAACGCTGTTCAAGAGCCAGATGGCGTTTACCAATTACCTGATGGCCGCCTGGTGCTGAGTCGGGAGTGCCCTGACCACTAAATGTTCGGAGGCATTTTGCCTGTAGTGCCTCTCCCTTGAAAGAAGCTGGTCTCGAAGATTCCCCCGCCCCCCTTTGTGGTAAATTAGAGCTGTTGGTAAATAACTGAAAATGACCGCCATCGGTGGCAGAGGTCCTGTTTTGGCGCTGGTCTTACGCAGCCATCAGGTAGAAGTTCCATAATCCAGCAGCGGTGAGCATCAGGTGGTCGTCGAAATCCGGCTTTCGATTGCGATAAATCGCACTGACAGCCCCATAGCGTTTCACGCCAGAGAAGGCGTTCTCACAGGTCACCCGAGACTGGCTCAAGGTTCGATTCTCGGCTTTTTGCTCTGGCGTCAAAGTTCCCCCCCTGGGTTTCTTGTGAGGCAGGCGGATATTGACATACTGCTTCTGTAGCCCCAGAAAGCCCAGATCCACTTCAATCGGGATCTCATCGGGAATGCTCCCAGCAATGTCGTCCTCATCATGGAACTTCTTATCGTGAAGTTTGCCTTCTCGGGCTCGACTCAGCACCAGGATGCGCTTGATCTCATCCACTGCCGCCAGATGCTTACGGGTATGACGGCGCTTCTTGCCGGAGTAGTTGAGCGTCTGTTTCTCAGGATCCTGAGGCCGCTGAATCGGGCGCTCTGTCCCGTCAATCATGACCCGCTTTACCCCTGGAAAGCGCTCAATGAACGCCTCGACGCTATCGAGTTTGCGCTCAGGCAACGCCATCTTCTCCCCTAAGGTGGCCTCCAGAATCGGTTGGAGCCGATGCATCCACATCTGGGCCTGGCTACGGTCGATATCGAAGAGGACGCCGGCCACGTCGAAGGTCGGATAGCTCTTGAAGTAGAACAGGATGTAAAACAATTTATCTTCGGGGCGATGCAACCGCGCTTTGCGACCTCCACCGATGGCCCGTTGCCGGGGACGCTCGAGCAGACTCTGGGTATAGATCTCACTAAACGTAGGCAAGAGCGCCTCGAATGCCTGGCGGTTCAAACCCGTTAACGCCCGGAGCAAGCGATCTTGGCGAAGCACACGGTCGATGTTGAGCACGGCCCTAGTCAGTACACATCGTCCTTATCTTCTCAGATATTTTCTTATTCCCCAACAGGTCTATTTCAGAAAATTTTGATTCTCTGGTCGATATGGCAGCATTTGTTGGCTTGAGGGTAACTAAGATTTTACGGTTCAGGGTCTGGTTTGCAGGTACAGCAACAGCCCTGATGGCAATGAATACTGTTGTAATTGAGACCAGGGCGCAAATTATGCGAGGCAACACGCTGGGCCGTGGGTCATCGGTTATGACGATTGATGCGCTGATGCAGGGAGATTTTGCCGACCTGATTGAAGGGGGAGCCACTCGCGGCGGCAACCTGTTTCACAAACCAGGAGGGTCTGGATTCAGAGGTACCCAACCACCAGCGATAGACCTCCTGGCCTGCCCCAATGGCCAGCATATCCTGTTTTACGCAGGGCCTGCAAAGCTGCTTCCAGGGAGCGGCATAGCTGGCCATTCAACCATAGTCCATCGTCGTCCCAGGTCACAGTGGCGTCAGGGTGCAACAATAACCATCCCATAAGTTCCCGCTCCCTCGGGGTTAAGTCGTCCATGGCCTCTTGCCAGATGGGGTCGTCAGCATGGGGCGCAGTAGTGGGATAGCCGTTCTCCAGAGATGCCAGGATATGCTGATTCACGGCTTCTACGGTGGGTAACTGGGTGCAATGGCTCTCAACAGAGGTAACGAATGCCTTGAGATCCAGAAGCTGCTGTTTCAGGTGTCGGACCAGATAGGTTTTACCAATGCGAGGAGGCCCAGAAATGCACACCAGTCGCCGACCTTCTACCGTAATGGCATTCAGCAAGGTCTGCAGATCTTGCTCTCGACCCAGCAGCTTGGTGTTCTCTACAAGAACTTTTTGCCGGTACCATTCCTGAACAACCCGACCACAGGTGCTTTTTTTGACCCGTTTGCCGAGCACAGCTTCAATGGTTGCAAACAGTTTAGAACCGGCATCTCGTAGGGAATTGGCACTGTAGCCGCTGGCTGTCGCGATGTCTTGATAGCTGCCGTTTGAATGACCCAGGCACCAGGCCAGTACGGTTCTTTGAGATTCTGTCAGTAAGGGTTTTTCATAGGTGAGTAAATGCTGGTTGAATGCTTTAAGAATTGTCTCGATGTCATGCTCCATAAAATCTGGTAGATGCGTTGACTCTGATTGTTCAGCATTTTTTCCTCAACTTCTTTGCCGAAATCAGACAGGGAGCAGACATTTTAAGGTCTAAAAACTGACGATTAATTGCCTAAACTTGCAAAAACTTGCAAAGCTGACAGGTTACTGTATTTTATATCACCTCAGTTTTGCAAAACGTCAACGGACAAATCTCCAGCAGGGTTCTGACCCATTCAAGAAGATAGAGACATGGCCCAGTTCGCTGGGGCAATGCAAACCTTCTAAAGGCTTAGGAGCGTTGACATGATTACCCTTCCCTTCACCACTAACCGTGGAAACCTCACTTATCCTACATCACTTGTTCCTGATGACGAGCAATTTTTGACTGACTCAGTCAGCCACGTTGCCTATGTTACCAGCGATGTTTTGCCGGGCAAAGGCGGCAGATTGCACTATCTCTCTACTGAGTGGGCCGCCCGCTCGATCGACAACTCCTTCATTGCCGAGGGAACTCTGGTCAGACCGGTTATGCGCCAGGGCAATACCTGGTTGGTAGCGGTTGATCAGCAGGCCCGTTACAGCAGGTTGCTTTATCAGGAGGTGTAACCCATGCGTCGTCCGGTTTCTCGTTACGACATGCTGCTAAGGCTGTTGGGCGCTCTGACCAAGGCACTCTTTATCAGCATGTTTATTTGCACGGTACTGGCGGTTCTGGCAGCTCTATTTGGAGCTGCCGCACCAGCTTATTGGATTTATCAATGGATTTGGGCTTTTTTCTGGAGGGTTGGTGTGCTTATTCTGGCTACGATTGCGGTTGTAACGATGCTTGATGGTTGGCAATGAAGTGAGGTTGGGTACAGGGTATAAGGTTTAAGAAAACCCCTGTACCTGAGACCTTGTACCTTGCATCCCTTGTACTCACTGTTGCTTTCCCCTTAGCAAAGTATTAAGTGTGCCTGGATGAGCTGCTAATTCCCGTCACCTGTGGTAAGTTTTTCTCAAATTAAATCCCTTTTACTACTTCCCATATTTCTACTATGCGGTGCCTCAGTCGTCTTACTGTTCTGGTATCTGGTTTTGCCCTAGCGGTCTGGGCTCAGCCTGGCCACACCCAGCTATAGGGATATGCTGAGCAACTTCCCCTCCTGGGAGGGGTGCCCGGAGGGCGGGGTGGGTCAAATCTACGACCACAGATACCCCATTTACTACGGTTAAAGTTGAAGCTGATGGTGCATCGCTGTCGCGGATGCACCCTGCGGGAGGTAATTTGCAGGAACCCGACGGGGTTTACCAGCTACCTGACGGTCGGCTGGTGCTGAGCCGTGAGCGTGAAGAGATCTGATGCACAGGGTTAGGGCTTAACCGGGAGTGCGATTAAACAGTTGAGCGGCTGAGAGCTGCAGTTTCGGGAACGTCGGGGATTGAATCAAATCATCGCCCTGGAATTCAACGGAGTCATAGAACTGATGCTCCGGGGTGCAGAGGGTGAGTTGGGTTTCTATGCTGTCAGTTCCCCATCGACCAGGTCGTGTCGAGTATCAGAACCATCGTCATAAACCAGATAGTCCTGGAAGCTTTTTTTTGAACGGTTGTGGCCATGGCTGTCGTCTATCCATCGGGACCTGGTGCTAGTGCTCTGCAATATAGCGCAGCCGTTCGCTAAACAAAGACCATGAGTCATCCGGGTTATCTGCTTCCAGTTCAGCCAGGCTTTCCAAAATCTTGCTGCGGTAGTCAGCGGCAGCGGGGGAAACGGGTTCCTGAGAGAGGGCTGCGATCGCATCGTACCAGAGCCCAGCCGCTGCATAGCCCTCTGCCATCGCCACCGGATCACCAGTCATGGTGACATCTAACCCGACTGGGGGCTCAACCACCATCAGGTCGGCCTCATCCAGGCTCACCTGGGAAGGCCGCCCCGGATTGCAGAAGAGAATCACCTTCCAGCGGTAGGTTTCTCCTACAGCCAGGGGTGGTTCATCGTCTGGCAGGGTAAAGGTCATAAAGCCCGGTTGACTTTGCTCAAAATCGAAGAACTTCACCCGCTCGAGTTCATCACCCTCATCGGAAGTGTAGCGATACAACTGCAACTGCATTGGGTAAGGTTCTCCATCGGGCACATACCACACAAAGGTTGGGCGAGGGGAAATCGTTTGCCCAATATGCCCCTGGGGAGCCAGAGCCGTGAGGTTGATAGGCTCCGATCCGTCACACCCCCCTCGGGTACCACCCACCGTTGTTCGGCGCGGACCTCTCGAGTAGGGAGGTGGCTGGTAAGCTCGAGTCCCACCTCCCGTTAACTGTTCGGGGATACCATTGTCGGGAGGAGGCTCGAATTCATTCTTTTGAAATTCTTGGACCAAATAGTCTCCTTGAAGACTTGTCAGAGCAGGAACCCGACTCTGACTGAAGCCGTAGGTGGTGGTACAAAGTAGGGTAGCGACAAAACTACCAGTAGCAACAATGGCAAGGGTAAGACGTAGCTTTTGCATCCCTGAAAACCGTTTCATGGTTTAGTTCCTCAAATGAGTTAAACCGAATCTATGTCTAAACATAAAAAGTTTCCATGAGGTTTAGATGTATGGAAGATTCACCGGAGTTGATATATCCTGACCCTACAGGAACAGGGCAGTTAATTATCCCAATATTTAGGAAAATATAATTATCACTTTCAGTCAATGCAGATGCCAACTCGGGCAGTCTTGAAAGTCATAGGTTTAAGGTTGCCGTGGTTAGCTAGGGGACACCGGCCAGCGGAGTTCACAGGAAGTCCCGGAAACTGTCGAGTTACGTTGAAAGATACCGCCAAGACGACGGGCTATTTGCTCTGCCTGACGGGTGCCCCGGCCCCCAACTTTAGAACCAGGTTTTGTCTTTAAAGTAGAACTTTGGTCGCTTCCAGGACTGAATTCGCCATTGTCGATGACTTGAATCAGATTTTCAGAATTATCAACACCGCAACTGATTGTTAACTTTGTAGGATTTATGGCATGTTTTCCAACGTTGCATAGAGCTTCTTCAAAAAAACGGCATAAGGCCAGGTAAACATCTGGATCTAAATCTACAGCTTTAAATGGTTCGAAATTTACTAACTTCAGGCTAATCGATTCAAACCCCGGAAAATCTCGCTGCAGGGTGGCCGTATAAATTTCACACAACTTTTCGTGTAGGGGAATCAAGGTTGCGGTTACAGGCTGGTCGACATTGGATGCCAAATCGTCTGGCGAAAGAGGAGAGGTTAGTAAGTTTTCATAAATAGTGCGCAGTTCCTGATTCATGGAATGTAGTTTCGGCAATGCCTCTGCCCAGGTGATTTCTTGTCCGGCATCTCGGAGCAGCAACGCCAGGGTTTGTAGAGGGCCGTTATGGATGGCATTGTAGGTTTGCTCAATCACCCGCTGCCGTTCTTCGATCACCCGCTGCCGTTCGGCAATGCGCGATCGCAGAGTCTGGTCATACAAATAAAATCCTGGCAGCACCAATCCATTCAGGGTAAAAACCAAAAGCGTCGGAACTAGAGGAATCCACCAGCCCCATTGCCATAACAGTAGAAAGCTCAGACTAAATAGACCAAAGCTGATCAGGCCCAAAATGAGCAAATACCTTGAGGGTGAGGCGATCCATCGAATCAGCCCTATGGCAACGGTACCCCAAAGGATGATCCAGAGGTACTCCACCCTGTCGGGCCACACCTGGAGCAGCGGTCGGTCGTCTATCACCGCACTCACGATCTGGCTGGTGGCGTGGGCGTGGAATTCCGCTCCATAAACCATACCTGGATTATTCGAGGCAATGGACGCCGAGTTGATCAAATCTTTGGCGCTGATGGCGGTAACGCCGATAATAACAATGGCGTTTTCAATCCAGGCGGGATTCACGTCGCCAGTCAGCACCTGCTGTAGTGAAACAATTCGGAAAGGGATGCGCCCGCTGCGGGGATTGAGCAGCATCTGATTACCTGACGCATCTGCGTTGACAAAACCTCCTGTATTGGGATGAACCCGTCGCAGTTCTGTATCCCCAAACTGCATTGCCATGGGGTCACGACTGCCATTCGTCAGGGTCAAGCCCTCTTGTGCAAGGTATATTTCTGCCAGTCGTAGCGAAAAGGCAAAACGAAACCCTCTATCGGCTCCATGAGTTCCCAGCAGAATTCGACGCACAAACCCGTCATCATCCAGCGGCAAATCGACGAACCCCACCTGTTCTGAGGGAAGGTAGTCTGGTGGGGCAACGGGTGGGTTGCTACCTACATTTTCAACCGCCACAACATTAGGCATCGTCGCCAGGGTTTCCATCAGGGCTGCATGTCCCGGTTCTACCGGATGGTCCCGAAAAATATCAATACCGATGGCGCGGGGTTGGTGGGTATTCAACGCCTTCAATGTGTCCGCCAGAACTCCATCCGGCACTGGATAGGTACCCAGGCGTTGGATATCCTCCTCATTAATGCCGACAATTAAAACTCGTTCGTCGGTGGCTTCAGCCGGTCTCCACCGCAGCAGGGTATCGAGCATCTTCCACTCCAGGCCCTGCAACAGTCCCAGCAATCTGGCCCCAACCAGGATACTGAGGACCAACAGGCCCGGCAGGATCGGGTGCCACTCCAATGGCGGGTCAGGCTGTCCCCGATGCCAGATTTGCCCCATGTCTCTCAACCGTCTCATTATGGCGCATCCCTAATCAATAACCCCTTCTTCGCGAGCCCGAATTTCCGTTTGAATGCGAATATTCTTACCCGGGTCTGGATAGACCCCCAGGACATCCTGTATTTTGCTCCAGTAGTGACGCACGGTGCGCTCTGAGACATTGATCTGCTCGGCGATGGCTTTATCCTGCAACCCCTCTTGAAAGGCAAGTTTCAGCACCTGTAGCCATTCTGGCTTCAGTTCAATGCCGGTGCGCATATCCCGGGGAGTGTAGATGATCCCCTGCAGTGCCCAATCTACTTTGGTCAACATTTCCTGTAGAGGCAAGCTCTTATCGACAATGGTAAAGCCTCCCTGGTGGGCATCAATGTAGGGCTTGAGGCGTACCAGGGCTTTTACATGGCCACTCTGAACCACAAAGTTGAGGATAGGATATTGTTGCATCAAAGATCTCAACAAATCTATGCCGTTGTCAGTTAACGATGGTCCACCAACCTTTTCGGGAATCGATAGATCCATAACGATCAAAGTAGGTATTCCGGTGGCTAAAAACTCAAGGGTTTCTTGAGTGGTGCGGGCTGTGCGCATATCTGCTTCAGGATAGGCCTTTTGCAACGCATTCACGGTGCCACCCAGGATGGCTTCGTGGTCATCAACGACGAGAAACTGCTGACGGGGAGTTGGAGTAGTCATCGGTTATTGAGTCTTAGCGAAACAACAATCAACCAAACGAAAGACAAAATGATTTACCAGGTCAACTGCACCTTCAGGGAACTGCCTCCTGCTAAGCAGATCGTTTTACCTCCAGTAACAATCTGGAACGTATGCAGACGAAAAAGCCATTCATCGGACTGACATAGTTCAGTCAATAAGGGGGGGATAGCGTTGCAATGGTTGGCCTGTAGGATCAGCTGCTTACCCTCTGTGGCTTCTGCCAGATAAATCAGGCAATGTTGAGGAGCAGGAGGTGTGGCTTCTAAACTATGCAATACCTTATCCAGAATCGACAGTACCAGGGATGTGACTACGACAGGTTCCTCGGGCCAGTGGACTGGTAAATAGAGCTTTAACGGTAGCGTTTTGTCCCAGATAGATACAGTATGCTGAATTGCCAGAGGGAATGAATCGTGGATATAGGGAGAACTGAGCCGATCCGCAAGGTGTTTGAGGGAGTGGTACAGGTGTTCAAAATCAACCAGGCAGTCTGTGGCCTGGCCATCCAGAAGTTCTAGCTTGCGTCTGACCGCAAACAGGTCTTGCAGCAGCCCATTGCGAATGGTCTCCGCTTCCTGGTCGAGCCATTCAGCCTGGTTCTGCTGCCACTGGCACAACAGTTGCTCCGCATTAAATGAAGGGTTAGTTAGCTCAGCCAATCCACATCCTCCCCTACCGGTCCTGCCAAAGAAATCACTACTAACCCTTATTCCGGCCCAGCGGACAAATTCCGTAGAACCTGCCAGGCTTGATCTGGAACCGTTGTTGCTATTGAGCATAAGGATTCTATCAACCACTCCAGCAGAGATTTGAGAGAAAGCGATGACACTTTAGAGCCAAAAAGATTGCACTTTTCGGCAATGGTTTTGGAGCCAATTCCTTAAAATGGCTGGACCGTGAAGGAAAAATAGATCCCGTTTTCCTGCCAGGAGTTACCTCGATCAGGTATGTTAACCAGGGGCACCCCGTAGGTCAGGCGGAAATTAGCATCGGGATTGGGCTGCCACTGAAGCCCCAGCCCCGTACCGACTAAAACAGATGGATCAGGATTCTCTGTGTTGTTGTTCCAGCCGGTACCGGCATCCAGGAACGGAATGAGCTGTAATTCATTGGGAATGGCAGATAGGGGCACCCGCAGTTCTACCGTCCCGACAACTGCATTATCTGTTACTAGCTGGTTTTGGGCATACCCCCGCACGGTGTCAACGCCGCCCACACTAAATTTTTCCAGGGGTAGCAGAGAATCAGGGGTAAGTTGGGAATTGAGTTGGGTTACCAGAAGTAGCCCCGGCGGAAATTGCTCGACCCATTGGAATTGCCCCAACCAGGAGAAAAACTGCCCATCGGTGCCGGTGTCGTTGACCGTGGCGTTAAAGATATCCAGCCCCAGACTGAACTGCGATCGCAGCGCCACCACACTGTTGATATCCCGGTTTAGCCATTCCTGAGAAAACCGCAGGGCGCTTACCTTTGAAACTCCATTTTCAGGGCCGATGGAAAAGGAGAAAGGGATGTCATTCAGAATAAAGCTGCGGCTTTCCCGCAGGTCAAAGGCTAAGCCCAGGGCAAACTCCTGATTGATAGACCGGGTCAGAGGTTGACGATAGCTGATGGAGAAGGTCTCACTTTCGCTGCGGATGCCAGCATCCACAAATTGAGGGGTCACGATGGTGCTATCGGCATTTTCGTAACGCACCTGGAGGGTACCATCATAGGCATTGAGCGGAAAGCCGTAGCGCACTTCATAGAGATCTAACCCTTCAGTAAACTCATATCGCAGGCTGGCAAAGTCACCAAAACCCAGTACATTTCCGTGAAATGCCAGGGCTGCCCCCTGTACAGAGCCAATGCTGGGAGCACGAGAATTATTGACGGTAAAAGCCATGGTGAATGGATCGGCTTCAACAACATCCACAATTAAAATGTTCTGTCCCGGACGGCTACCGGCGGTGAGTTCTGCGTTAATCCGCTCCAACAAGGGGTCAATCTGTAAAAGGCGAATGGCATCCTGTAAGCGATCAACCTGGAGGGGAGAGTCGGTGACGAAGGTGATGCGATCTCGAATGTACCCCTCCCTTAAACGACTCAACCCATTAATTTGGATTCTCTCGATCCCTCCCTCAATCACCTGAATTTGCACGACCCCATCGGTCAAATCCTGATTGTTGGGCAAAAAAGCTCCAGAGGTCACGTAGCCATTCTGGATGTACAGATTGGTAATCTGGGTACGTAAGTCTAAGAGTTCGTTAAGAGAGAGTTGTTGACCTTCTAAAGGTCTTACCAACTCGGCAATTTCTGTTTCTAGAACCGTATTTCCCAAGACTTCAATACGGTCAACCTCAAAAACAATATCCTCCCCGCCAGGAATCTCATCCGGAGGCTCAATTTCCTCCGCAGGTTCTTCCGGTAGCTGCAAAGATGGATCCTGAGGTGCCGGTTCAGGAATGGGGGGATCGAGGGGAGCAGGACGGGTCGGATCGGTCGGGTCGGGGAAGGGTCGGTTGGGTTGAGGTGTTTCAGTCTGGGCTAAAGCAGGAGAAAAAACAGGCCCAATCCAAAAGATGGCACCCACCACAAAAAAATAAAGTAACTTCACCATTGAAATGAGCTATCTGGCATTAAGGGAAGCAATAGTTAACACAGACAAGGGCTACGAAAAGAAGGAACCCATCTCTAGCTCGTCAAACTATCGATTATCCTCTCCCAAGAGTCAATTCTGACTTCTTAACATGGCCCACTTTTACCTTTTACAAATCATACAACTCTATCTGGAGTTCATAGTCATTCAGATGTTGAAAACTCTCGCTGAAGGCGTAGGATGCGTTATCGGCCCACCAATCTGCGCAAAGCTCCACAAACGCTAACGTTCACCCAATTCAATAGCATTGGCAGTGGTTGCCGTAAATGAACCCCTAACTGCCCAGCTAGAGTTGGGGCCAAAGACAATGCCATTCGGATTTATGAAGTACAGCTTGGCAGTGGCCTCGCCAGTCGTACCAAGCACTCCCAAAATATTGGATGGATTACTGCCCGTTACTCGACTAAATATGTTCTCCGAACCGGCAGGGCTGAAAAACAGTGCTTCAAATCCCTCATCTACATTTCAAAGCCAGTCGCAAAACTTGAGAAGCCTGAAAAATTGAGAACTATTCAGGCATTGAATTCTTCGCGCAATAATTAATAATTATAGAGAAATTGGGGTGGGGGACCTTGCTCAAAATCCCTTAATGAAAAGTATCCTGCGACAACCTCTACTCTTAGTCAGTGCTGATACGCTAGGTAGTAATAGCTAGTAATTAGACTACCAGTCAGCATTAGCTTTTTCCCTGTCTCAGTTTGCATAAAAAGGAAAAGTCCTCCAATGCAGCGTGCATGGCGTCGTCTCCTACTTCAAAACTCCCTCAGGATATTGTTTCTCCTCGGCTTGGTGGTGGCTTTCCTCCTAAGCCACCCCTCCTGCCCCTGGCTCTCTAATTCCGCCATTGCCCAGGACAAATCTCCTGCACAACTCGTCCAGGACGGTGTCGACGCCTACCAGCAGGGAGATTACTCCACTGCAATTGCCACCTGGAACCAGGCTCTAGAGGCCTACCCCCCCGAAGCCCCTGCTGAACGAGCCTTAATTAACCAGAACCTGGCTCGAGCTTACCATCAGATTGGCTTCTCCCCCGAAGCTATCAACTCCTGGGAGGCTGCCGCCGCCATCTACCGCCAGGGAGGAGATACATCCCAAGTTGGTCGTATGCTGACTGAACAGGCCCAGGTCTATCTGAGCATGGGGCAATACCGACGGGCCATAGCCCTGCTCTGTCTGCCCAAATCTGATACAGATCCAGCCGACTGCGAATCCGGAACAGCCCTACCCATCGCCACTGCTACAAACGATTCCCTGGGTAAGGTCGCGGCCCTTGGTAGCCTGGGAGAGGCCTATCGCCTGCGGGGAGACTACGATGCTGCCAAGACCTTTTTACAGCAGGGACTGGACCTTGCCAAAGAGGCCAACCATTTGCAGTTTGAAATTCCTATGCTGAATAGCCTGGGCAGCATTTACAGCCGCCAAGCTCAAGTTGAAAAGCGGCGGGGTGACGACCTGATTCGAATAGCTCCGGACAATATCCAGGCTAGAGAATTTTTCACCAGCGCCCAGAACTATGACACTCAGGCTCTACAGAATCTGAACAACGCCCTTAGCCTGGCTCAACGACAGAATGATTTAAGGGCCGAATTACAGACTCAACTTAACCTCCTGCAAATTTATCGCCGCCAGGAAAATCAACGGGCTGTAGCTGATAGCCAACAGCGAATTGCAGAACTACTTGAGCAACTCCCTCCCAACAGAGAAATTGCCTATGGCGCAATCACCCTGGCAAAGTCTTACCAACCCTTCAATTCAACCTTTCAATGTGTGGTTGAAGGTAGCGAGACCCAGGCTCGGGTTTGGCTGGAAACAGGAGTGACCATAGCGGAGCAGATCGCAGATCAACGAGCAAAGTCGTTTGCCCTGGGAGAATTGGGCCATCTGTACGAATGCCAGGGTGACCTGACGACCGCAATGGCTTTAACTCAACGAGCCCAGCAAGCTGCTACAGAGGGTTTAGCATCTGCCGATAGTCTTTACCTGTGGCAGTGGCAGGAGGGACGTATTAATCGCCAGCAGGGCCGGTCCGATAAGGCTCTGGCTGCCTATGAGCAGGCTGTAGCGACATTAGAAACCATTCGTACCGAAATTCTGGTAGCAGACCAGGATGTGCAGTTCGACTTTCGAGACACCGTTGAACCTATCTATCGTGAGCTGATTGAACTACAACTCGCTTCAGTCACAGCCAACAACTTTTCAGCAAATAAGCAACTTCCCATCCAACCTTTCGGGAATAATTCAAATCCCATCGAAGCCGCCTTGCTAACGGCTGATTCCTTACGCCTGGCAGAACTACAAAACTACTTTGGCAATGACTGCATTCTGGAACCCGTTGCCCAGGCTCGGGTCGATTTGCTGGCCCAGAGTACCAACACGGCGATGATTAGCTCGGTCATCCTGAAGGAGCGTACAGCTTTAATTGCAAATCTGCCAGACCAGCCACCTCAGCTTTTTTGGATTGATGATAGTCAACAATTACAGGAAACGGTAAACCAGTTTCGCCTGGGTTTAGAGGCCTTTTATGTCGAAGATGATGATGGGACAACCATGGCCATTGCAAACCAGCTTTATGAGCTTCTCATGCAACCTTTTGAGCCAGCTCTGGAAGCTGCAAACATCAACACTCTGGTCTTTATCCATGATGGATTCCTGCGTAGGATACCCATGGCGGCGCTTCACGATGGCAAACAGTTTTTAATTGAAAAATATGCAGTGGCAACCACCCCAGCTTTGACCCTGACAGCTCCAGAAACACAACGTCCTGATCCATTACGGGCATTGGCATTAGGCAGTAGCCAGGCTGTTGAGGTAGGGACAGAAATCTTTCGCCCTTTACCTGCCGTAACCAACGAAGTATCAGCCGTTCAGTCGGCCCTGCCGGAGAGTAAAGTATTTCTGGATGAGGACTTTAGCAAGATTCAGCTGGAGCAAGCCTTAGAGACAGGTAGCTATCCAATCCTTCACTTTGCAACCCATGGACGGTTTAGTCCTGACCCCGAGGAAAACTTTATTGTTACCGGTCAAGGAGAGAAGGTCACCTTTGGACAGCTGGAGTCGTTCATCCGGGCCACTACCCCGGGTGATCAGAAAATTGATCTGGTTGTTCTGACAGCCTGCGAAACTGCCGCCGGAGATGATCGGGCAACATTGGGTTTGGCTGGGGTAGCCATTCGAGCTGGGGCAAGGAGTGCGATCGCAACCCTGTGGCTAGTAGATGACCAAACCACATCTGAAATTTCCCAATATTTTTATGAGTTTTTGCAAGATCCAAACTTAAACAAAGCTCAAGCCCTGCAACAGGCTCAAATTAAAGTTTTAAGCGGTAGTTCAAGCGTTACCCCTGGTAAATGGGCTCCCTTAATCCTGGTGGGTAACTGGGTTTAGGCAATCTAGATTTCGGTTATTGTTGGGCGGATCGTTGAACAATGGCCCTGCCTAAAGGCAATATAGATGACAAGGTCTTTCACTATAAAAGGTGAAAGATCTTTAGTAGTATCGGTCTCCTTGAGCGGGTTGCTCCAAGGACTGAATCAATAGCAGATGAGGAACATTCATGTGCCATTTGCGGCAACAAGCATATCTGGGCTTAGAAATTATGCTTGATGTTAATGGCAGTGATTATGACAGGCATAGAAAATGCTGAGTTAGCCGCATAATTTTGCTTAAGTCAGTGACACTGATGCAATCAGTTAGGGAAAAACGTCTGTCTGAGAGAATAAATCAAGGGTGGTCTGAATACCGCTACAAAGACAGCTACCACAGAAATTGGATGGAACGCTAGTGGAACCCAAAGAATTCGGTCTTGCTAGATTCCACTGCGTTTCACCCAACCTCTGCCTGGAGGTATTGCATCCCGCATCCGGTCTGAATACCCCCGATTTGTCAGGGCAAGCGACCGTAAAGCCTCTGGCCTGGCTACGCCCATGCCCCTGCGAGACACCCGCTCTGAACAGGGGGGTATTGAATTTGGATCTGGTATCAGTTGTTCAATCCAGTGTTTTTGACAAACACCGACTGCAACTCCTAATCGCTGGCCTGTGCGGTGTCAACTTCCTCGTCCATAGTGGCAATCACCTCTTCTGCAACATCTTCTGCCAGGGGAACATAACCCAACTCGATAGCGGCGTCGTCGCCATTTTCCAGCGACCAGCTAATGACTTGCTCTATGGCATCGGCAACTTCGGGGTCATCGTATTCAGGATAAACTAGCAACCAGGTTAACCCAGCGATGGGGTAAGCTTCTTCACCCTCGGGGTCGGGAACTAACAGAGCGAAATCTTCGGGGATTTCAGCCCCTTCAAACACTCGGGCAGCCGCTTCGGGAGTCGGTTCAATTAAGTTGCCCGAAGCATTTTCCAGGGCGGCCATGGGGATATCGTTCTCATTGGCGTAGGCATACTCTACGTAGCCGATGGCCCCGTCGGTCTGGTCTACCTGGGCGGTAACACCTTCGTTACCCTTACCACCAGTACCCGCGGGCCAGTCCACACTCTTAGCAGCCCCTGCTTCCCAATCTGGGCAAGCAGAATCAATGTGGTTCGTAAAGATGAAGGTCGTACCACTCCCATCGGAACGGTGTACCCAGTTAATCTCCTGGTCGGGCAGGTCGATGTCGGGGTTGGCCTCGGTGAGGATAGGGTCGTTCCAGCTGGTAATGTCGCCGGTAACGATGCCGCAGTAAGCCTCGCGGGGCAGTTCCAGGTTATCGACGCCTTCCAGGTTGTAGGCAAACACCACCGAACCACCGACCATCGGGAACTGAAGGGGGTCACTGCCATACTCGTCAGCAAACTCCTCACGTTCCTCATCAGTCAGGGGGGCGTCGCTCGCGCCAAAGTCAACAGTGCCGGAGAGATACTGCTCAACACCAGCGCCGCTACCGACCGACTGGTAGCTTACCTCCAGACCAGGATACTCTTCGTTGATGGCGCTAAACCACCGCTGATACAGGGGAGCCGGGAAGGACGCACCAGCACCGCTGAGGCGAACATCAAATTCTTCGGTAGCATCACCATCGACAGCAGCCTGTTCAGTATCCTCACCATTAGTCGTGGGTTCGGTGTCGGTAGCGGTCTGGTCGGAACCGCCGCAAGCTACGCCACCGAGGGCAAGGATAACGGCCAGGGTAGGCCAAATACGCTTCCGGATCTTATCTTTGAGGGTCAGCATAATCAGAATTAAGATTTTACTACAGAAACAAATTTTCCAGTCCGGGCCTCAACTCAAGCAGTCATTCCTAACGAGAAACCATTGCTTAGATGCTGGACCATTCAGTCGACACACCTGAAGATTCAAAAATGCTTTGAAAGTCTAAAGGAGCGCTTAAAAGCATGAAAAATGCATATAAAATTTATGCATTCACGGCTAAGCTAACCTGTGAATCAAGCGATACCATCTATCAAGAGCGAGAGAATTTTCCATGATGAAGCCCACCCTGAAATAGGGAGCTGGAAATAGATTGCTTTGTAATTAAAAGCCTTGAATTGGTGGGGTTTCAGGAATTATTCACGGTGAATCTCAAGCAGAATTAGCCAAATTATCCTAAGTCGCCAGAGGGATTTCAGTCATATTTTTGCGTTCCTTAAACTCCAATTAACCTCAAACTGATCTTTTTTGCTAAAGATATAACCAATCGTTTTTGCTCCAGCATTTGAACAGGTCTAACGATCACTTTATGGAAAATATTTTTGCATTTGCCCTTGTATTTCATCGAGTAGGCTTTACGGTTATTAGTAAAATTACTGGTAAAACTACTACCTGCGTAGAACGTGGCTCTGTTTTAACTGAATTTCTTATCTTCGACAAAGTTTTTTTCTGGTTTCGCTAACTGCACTCTGGGCTAACTGGAGAGTCGATAGTTTATTTTGGAAAGGTTTTCTATGGCATCATCAACCGCAAACACAGACGACAGACGGAACAGACGGATTGAACCGCGATCTCGCCAGAGTCAGCTGGCTAATGAAGGCTTCGTCTGGCTGACCCGCATCTTCGCTTTCGCGGTCGCTGCATTACTCATTTTCATCGGTATCGAGATCGGCATTGATGCCATTCCTGCCATTCAGCGCTACGGGTTGTCGTTCTTGACCACCAGTGACTGGAACCCTGTGGAAGATGACTACGGGGCCTTGCCGATGATCTACGGTACCTTAGTGAGCTCCTTCATTGCCCTGCTGCTGGCGGTACCCATTGGCGTCGGCACAGCTATCTTCCTGAGCGAAGACTTTTTACCCAGGCCAGTTCGCACCGTACTCTCCTTCATGGTGGAGCTGCTGGCCGCCATTCCCAGCGTGGTATACGGCCTGTGGGGCATCTTTGTATTGATTCCGTTTCTTGGCCCCATCGGCGACTGGCTGCATAACAACTTTGGCTGGATTCCATTATTTCAGACTGAGTACATTGGGCCAGGCATGTTGCCTGCAGCACTGATTCTGACGGTAATGATTCTGCCTATCATCGCCGCGATTTCTCGGGATTCGTTAATTTCTCTGCCACCCACCCTGCGCCAGGGGGCCCTGGGCATGGGGGCAACTCGCTGGACGGCTATCTTTCGCGTGCTGGTGCCGGCAGCTTTTTCCGGAATTGTCGGCGGCACAATGCTGGCCCTGGGGCGAGCGATGGGCGAGACCATGGCCGTCACCATGCTGATTGGCAACGCTAATGACCTCAATTTTTCGATTCTGGCTCCGGCTAACACGATTTCCTCGTTGCTGGCGAACCAGTTTGCAGAAGCGGGCGGTTTACAGATTGCCGCTCTGATGTACGCCGGTCTGGTGCTGTTTGGTCTGACCCTGATTGTTAACGTGCTGGCGGAACTCATTGTACGTAGGGTCAACGTTTACAGGTAACTCTACAAGTAACTCCCCCGCAAACAGCTCTCCCTTTTGTGTACCCCTGTAAGAATGTGTTATGACTGCTGCTGATTATCAAACCCGAGCTAAAAACGCTAGAGAGTCCATCGCCGAGCGTCCCCAGGGACAGGACTACTTCGGCATGTTCTGGACTGGGGTGGCAGGTTTCTTTACCCTGCTGGCGTTGGTGCCCCTGGTTCTGGTACTGGTCTATGTTATATTTCGAGGCTTTGCTCGCCTGGACTGGGCCGCGTTTACCGAACTGCCACCGCCACCCCTGGCTGATAATGAGGGCGGTTTTGCCAACGCGCTCGTCGGTACCTTGATTATGGTTAGTATTGGCGCTCTGGTAAGCGTTCCCTTCGGAGTGCTGGCGGCCATTTACCTGTCAGAATTTAGCAGAGGCAGGGTGCCCCGCTGGATTCGCTTTGCCACTAACGTGCTGAGCGGCGTACCTTCCATTTTGATGGGGGTATTTATCTACGGTCTATTTGTGATTACCATTGGCACCTACTCAGCGGTGGCCGGAGGTCTTGCCCTGGGGGTGCTGATGCTGCCGATTATCGTGCGAACCACTGATGAATCTTTGCAGATTGTGCCCAGGCAGGTGCGCTGGGCAGCAGTGGGCATGGGCGCTTCGAAGTTTCAGGCGGTGCTGCGGGTGGTACTGCCAGCGGCGCTACCGGCGATTGCCACTGGCCTTACTCTGGCGGTAGCCAGAGCCGCCGGAGAAACGGCTCCTCTGATCTTCACCGCCCTATTCTCCCAGTACTGGTTCGACGGGTTCTTCAGCCCCACGGCTTCCCTGTCGGTGCTGGTGTATAACTTCGCTGGCGTCCCTTACGATGGCCAGCAGCGCCTGGCCTGGGCAGCAGCGCTGATTCTGGTAGGGCTGGTGCTGATTACCAGCATCATCTCCCGCTGGGCCACCCGCAAACAAATTTATTAGGTTCCCCAGGCGCAGCACTGCCCTGTACCTGGGGGCTCGCCAATCAGTTCTAGCACTGGCGGACACGCTTCCCTTTCCCCTTTTTTCCCTTCCCTTACTCCCTCTAAGAACCATGCAACATAACGTTCTACATAAAGATGCTCCTGCTTTGCAGGAAGTTGAAACCGTCATCAAAGCTGAGCAGTTGAATATCTACTACGGCGACTTTCTGGCAGTACGGGATGTCAATATGGACATCCCTGAGCGCAAAGTTACCGCCCTGATTGGGCCATCGGGCTGTGGTAAGAGTACGCTGATCCGCTGCTTTAACCGGCTGAATGATCTGATTGAAGGCTTCCATCTGGAAGGTCGCATTACCTACTACGACCAGGACCTTTACAAAGGTGTGGATGCCGTGCAGATCCGGCGACGCATCGGCATGGTGTTTCAACAGCCCAACCCATTTCCCAAGTCGATTTATGACAACATTGCCTTTGGCTCCCGGGCTATCGGCCTGGATAACGACCTGGATGAGCTGGTCGAAAGTTCCCTTAAAAAGGCTGCTCTATGGGATGAGGTGAAAGACAAGCTCAAATCTAACGCGCTTTCCCTATCTGGAGGCCAACAGCAGCGGCTCTGTATTGCTCGCGCTATTTCCACCGAACCTGACGTCGTGCTGATGGATGAGCCCTGCTCCTCCCTGGACCCGATTTCAACCCGCAAGATTGAAGAACTGATTCGCGAGCTGACTGAGGAATACACCATTATCATCGTTACCCATAACATGCAGCAGGCCGCTCGGGTTTCTGACTATACAGCCTTTTTCAACGCCGATGCGACTGAAGAAGGTAAGCGCACCGGGTACCTGGTGGAGTTTGGCCCGACTAAGCAAATCTTTAACCAGCCCAAGCAGGAAGCGACCAAGCACTATGTCAGTGGTCAGTTCGGTTAAGCCACCCAATCTGCCTCAATTATCTTAATAGCGACTGGAGTGCCTGCGAAAGTAGATATCCACTTTCGCAGGCATACGCCGGAGCTTAATTTATCGGTAAGCCCCTGAGGAATACAGTGAAAGGGGTTTTGTCGGGGAAAGGGGGAGTGAAAGGCCAGATGGATGCGCCGCACACAGACGCGAATCAGGGTGCCAAGCTTGAGGAGTTGGGTGCCAGGGGTACCGACTTGAGCGTTGGCTAACTCGGTGTGCCGCAGAGCCTGCTGGCGCAGGGCATTGAGCAGCCCACAGGCAAAGGCCGAGAACCACAACCGCAGACAGTTGATCGTCATCACTGACAATAAAAGTCAATGAATGCCTGGGAAGCAGGGTCTGCATGATTTGCCTTAAGAGCCTGGGCTTTTTGAATTAAAGCCTTCGTGGAATCTGTAATATCCATTGACGTTGTCAGTTCATTTTTAATAAGTATGTCATAATTCGCCTGGAAATTTACAATGGCGAAGAGTAACAAAATGTCTAGAAACAATATATCCCGAGATTCCTTAAACAGTGCTTAAGACTGCGCTGATATCTTTTATAAGCACAAAGTAAAATCCTGAAGTAAGCCAAGTATCAAAAGCAGTGTTGTAGGGGCATCTACTTTCTGCTGAGAAATCTGCAGTTGTCCTCCGTATTAACCGCTCATGTACTGACGTTCTGAGGATAAAAAGTGTTTTTTACTACCCTTAAATCTGCATATGTTTTTAGATCTGTGTGTACTTCTGGAAAAGTTGTAAACGGTTGAAACAGCAATCCATGGTTGTAGCAACGTCTCCCCAAACCCAAATCCTATCCGACGAAGAACTGCGCAAAATTCATGCCTACTGGCGCGCCTGTAACTACCTGGCCGTAGGTATGATTTACCTGCGGGATAACCCCCTGCTGAGAGAACCCCTCAAGCCAGAGCAAATCAAGTACCGCCTGCTGGGCCACTGGGGTGCCTCTCCCGCCCTCAGCTTCACCTACATTCACTGCAATCGGTTGATCAAAAAGTACGACCTGGACATGATCTTCATGGCCGGTCCGGGCCACGGGGCTCCGGGCGTTCTCGGTCCGGTTTACCTGGAGGGTACCTACAGCGAGATCTATCCCGACAAGAGCGAAGACTATGAAGGGATGCAGCGCTTCTTCAAGCAGTTTTCCTTCCCTGGCCACATCGGCAGCCACGTTACTCCTGAAACCCCCGGCTCCGTCCACGAAGGGGGCGAACTGGGCTACAGCGTCAGCCACGCTTACGGCACCATTCTGGACAACCCCGACCTGATTACCTGCTGCGTCGTGGGGGATGGGGAAGCGGAAACTGGTCCTCTGGCCACCGCCTGGCACTCCAACAAGTTCATCAACCCGGCGCGGGATGGGGCGGTGCTCCCCGTCCTCAACCTGAACGGCTACAAGATTGCCAACCCTGCCATCCTGGCGCGGATTTCCCATGAGGAACTGGAAGCCCTGTTCCGGGGTTACGGCTACACTCCCTACTTTGTGGAGGGCAGCGACCCCGCCGAGATGCACCAGAAAATGGCCTCGGTAATGGAGGAATGCATCCTCAAGATCAAGGAAATTCAGCGGGATGCGCGGGTTCACGGCAACGTCTATCGTCCCCGCTGGCCGATGATTGTGCTGCGCACTCCCAAGGGCTGGACGGGACCTAAAGAAGTGGATGGCCACAAGGTGGAAGGCTTCTGGCGGGCGCACCAGGTGCCCATGGGCGGCATGCACAGCAACCCCGAGCACCTGCGCCGCCTGGAAGAGTGGATGCTCAGCTACAAGCCGGAAGAGCTATTTGACGAAAACGGTACGCTGATTCCTGAACTGAAGGAGCTGAACCCGGTTGGACCTCGCCGCATGGGCAGTAACCCCCATGCCAATGGCGGTCTGCTGCGCCGGGCGTTGAAGATGCCCGACTTCCGGGACTACGCCATTGAGATGGATAAACCCGGCAATGTGGAGTTTGAAAATACCAGGGCCCTGGGCATCTTCATGCGGGACATCATGCGGGATAACCCCAACAACTTCCGCCTGATGGGACCGGATGAAACCGCGTCGAACCGCCTGCAGAACGTCTACGAAGTCACCAAGAAAGTGTGGATGGCCGACTTCTACCCCGAAGACCTGGACGGCAGCGAACTGTCCCAGGACGGTCGGGTGATGGAGATGTTGTCGGAGCATACCCTGCAGGGTTGGCTGGAGGGCTACCTGCTCACCGGACGCCACGGCTTCTTCCACACCTATGAAGCCTTTGCCCACGTGGTGGATTCCATGTTTAACCAGCATGCCAAGTGGCTGGATATCTGCAAGAACCATGTGCCCTGGCGGCGGTCGGTGTCGTCGCTGAACATCATGCTGTCGTCCCTGGTGTGGCGGCAGGATCACAACGGCTTCAGCCACCAGGACCCCGGCTACATCGACCTGGTCACCAACAAGAGCCCGGATGTGGTGCGGGCCTACTTCCCGCCCGATGCCAACTGTCTATTGTCGGTGGCCGACCACTGCTTCCGCAGCGTGGACTACATCAACGTCATTGTCTCCGACAAGCAGAAGCACCTGCAGTACCTGCCCATGGATAAGGCCATTGAGCACTGCACTAAGGGCATTGGCATCTGGGATTGGGCCAGCAACGATGACTGCGGCACCGAGCCTGATATCCCCGATGTGGTGATGGCCTGCTGCGGCGACATCCCCACCATGGAATCCCTGGCGGCAACCGCCATTCTGCGGGAGGAGTTCCCCTACCTGAAGGTGCGCTTCATCAACGTGGTAGACCTGTTCAAGCTGGTGTCCGAAGGGGAGCACCCCCACGGCCTGAACGATTGGGACTTCAACTCCCTGTTCACCACGGACAAGCCGGTAATCTTCAACTTCCACGGCTATCCCTGGCTGATTCACAAGCTGGTGTATCGCCGCTCGAACCAGGACCGCATCCATGTGCGGGGTTACAAGGAAGAGGGCAACATTAACACTCCCCTGGAGCTGGCCATTCTCAACCAGATTGACCGCTTCAACCTGGTGATTGATGTCATCGACCGGGTGCCCAAGCTGGGCTCGGCGGCGGCTCACGTGAAGGAAAAGATGAAGAACAACATCATCAAGTACCTCACCTACTCCCACGAGCACGGCACCGACCCGGATGAGATCACCCACTGGAAGTGGCCTTATTAGAGTCTCGTAGGGGCGCACGGCGTGCGCCCTTTCCCCCTCGTGCCAATGCTCTGCATGGAATGTTCTTCGGAGGCTCTGCCTCCCAAAACTAGCGGCAGAGCCGCAAAGCGAGGATGCCCAGGCAGAGCCAGGGCACCAGGGAGAGATCCCCTCCTCGGCGGGGTGCCCGGAGGGCGGGGTGGGTTAGCTCTGGAACCGTAAGAGCCGCATTTACCGTAGATAGAATTCCCCATTGCCAGGATTAACCCACCCCTGCCCCTCCCAGGAGGGGATGATGGCCGGGAAATCTGGGGGCCTGGCCCTATTTCGAACTCAGGTTACGGATTATCGGCGATCGCACCTCCCCTCCCGCAGGGCGTCCGCCGTCCGCCCCCACAGGATTTACATTGGAGACGGATTTTTCGTCGTTCACTGCTCTTCATTCAGGACGCAATCATGGTTGCTACCCCTAACAAACCTTCCGCCGCCGGGGAAAGTTCCAACGCAACGCTCTGGCAACGGTACGAAGACTGGCTCTACTACCACGAGGGCCTGGGACTTTATTTGGACATCAGCCGCATGGGGTTTGATGATGCCCTGGTGAACTCCCTCAAGCCCCGGTTCGACAAAGCCTTTCAGGACATGGCGGCCCTGGAAGGGGGAGCCATCGCCAACCCGGACGAAAACCGTATGGTGGGCCACTATTGGCTGCGGGACCCGGACCTGGCTCCGGCAGAACTGAAATCGGAAATCGTCACGACTCTGAACGACATCGAAGCGTTTGTAAACCAGGTCCACGCAGGCACCGTCAAGCCTGCCGAGGCGGAACGCTTTACCGACATTCTCTCCGTCGGCATTGGCGGCTCGGCCCTGGGACCGGAATTTGTGGCGGAAGCCCTGTCGCCGGATCAGCCCCCCATGCAGATCCACTTCATCGACAACACCGATCCGGCGGGCATTGACCGGGTGCTGAATCGTCTGGGGGATCGACTCAGGAGCACTCTGGTCATCGTCACCACCAAATCCGGCGGCACCCCCGAAACCCGCAACGGCATGCTGGAAGTAAAGCACCGCTTCGAGCAACTGGGGCTGGACTTCCCCTCCCATGCCGTGGCCATCACTATGATTGGCAGCAAAATGGATGAGCTGGAACGTATGGAAGGCTGGCTGGCGGAGTTCCCCATGTTCGACTGGGTGGGAGGCCGCACCTCGGAGATGTCTGCCGTCGGTCTGCTCTCGGCCTCCCTGCTGGGAATCGACATTCGGGCTCTGCTGGCGGGTGCTAAGGAAATGGACGCCGCCACCCGCGTTCCCGCCCTCAAGCAGAATCCCGCTGCCCTGCTGGCCCTGGCCTGGTACTACTCCGGCAACGGCAGGGGCGAGAAGGATATGGTGATGCTGCCCTATAAGGACAGTCTGCTGCTGTTTTCCCGCTACCTGCAGCAGCTGGTGATGGAGTCCCTCGGTAAAGAGAAAGACCTGGATGGTAACGTCGTCCACCAGGGCATCGCCGTCTACGGCAACAAGGGTTCCACCGACCAGCACGCCTATGTGCAGCAACTGCGGGAAGGGGTGCCCAACTTCTTCGTCACCTTCATCGAAGTGCTGAAAGACCGGGATGGCGACTCCATCGAAGTGGAACCCGACGCCACCTCGGGTGATTTCCTCAACGGCTTTTTGCAGGGCACCCAGGCTGCCCTGTACGAAAACCATCGGGATTCCATCACCGTCACGGTGCCGGAGGTGAATCCCCGCATTGTGGGAGCCCTGATTGCTCTGTATGAGCGAGCGGTGGGACTGTACGCCTCCCTGGTGAACATCAACGCCTACCACCAGCCGGGGGTGGAAGCTGGAAAGAAAGCGGCAGCCTCCATTCTGGACCTGCAGCGGAACGTGCTGAACGTAGTTCGCAACGCCGACAATCCCCTTTCCGTGCAGGAAGTCGCAACCCAGGCGGGGGCAGCGGATCGGGTGGAATCGGTCTATAAGATTCTGCGCCACCTGGCGGCGAATCAGCGGGGTGTGCAGCTAAACGGGGACATGGCAAAACCCTCCAGTCTTACCGTTACCGCCGACTAGAACGCCGCGATGTATTCCAAGTCCAGCTCGAGATCTGTAGTTTACTCTCAGGCAAAACTCCACTTCTGGACTTGGACAAGGTTTAGATCCCAGGGTTCTTTTTTGGATAAACCAAAAGTCCTTGTCAATTTATAAAAGAACCCTGGGATCTGGAATTACTTCGTAGGGCTCCACCCACCAGCTCAGATTCTAAGCCTTCAGAATCTCCACACTTTTCAAGCTTTCATTGAGTTCAAAAACTTATTATTTTATGGAAAACAAAAAACCTCTATTCGGTATCAGCAACGCTTCCCCCATCGAAGTCGCAACAGCACTGCATTCTTTTTCCAGAGATATGCAGTCTTACTACAAAATTGCCCACGGTCAGCTGCTGAGTAAGCTTGACCAAACCGAAGATGAAGCCGAACTTATAAACATCAAAGCCGAGCTTCAGAGCTAGTTTCTAAAGCAAATCTTAAGGCAGCTCAATCCTTCTTGTGGCAGGGCTTTGCTGGCTTTGGGTAGTTCAGGGATCGAAAATCCTGAAAACCCTGCTGACAGGCGATTCTAGCCAACTTCAGAAATCAACTCTCAAAACGTGAATCAAAAAATGGAATATTTCCATGTCCTGAATAGCGCAGCATCCATTGCCAACACCGTGCTGCACAGCCCCACCATGATTGAAGAATTTCGTTCGCCCGAATAAACACTCCTAACCCAGGCAACATTATGGTTACTGCACCCCAACCCAACATCCAAATCGAAGACGACCGCACCGGCCTTGATGTCGAAACCCTGCGCCGGGCCTTTGCGGATAACCTGTTCTACGTCCAGGGCAAACTTCCTGAAATTGCCTCGACTAATGATTTTTATCTGGCCCTGGCCTATACAGTTCGGGATCGGCTGATGAACCGTTGGCTGTATTCCACCCGCACCTATTCCCAGAATGATGCGCGGATAGTGTGTTACCTGTCGGCAGAATTTTTGTTAGGTCCCCATCTGGAAAATAACCTGATTAATCTGGGGATTTTAGAACAGGTCAAACAGGCGGTAGAAGAATCAGGCTTGAACTATCGCGAACTGGTTAACCAGGAAGAAGAACCGGGTCTGGGTAATGGTGGGTTGGGCCGATTAGCGGCCTGCTATATGGACTCCCTGGCTTCCCTGGAAATTCCCGCCATCGGTTACGGCATTCGCTACGAATTCGGCATTTTTGACCAGGAAATTCGCGACGGCTGGCAGGTAGAAATCACCGATAAATGGCTGCAGTTTGGTAATCCCTGGGAAATTGCTCGCCCAGAATGGTCCGTCGAAGTTGGCTTCGGCGGACACACCGACCCCTACACCGATAGCGATGGGCAGTACCGGGTGCGCTGGGTGCCGGGGCAAATTGTGAAGGCGATTCCCTACGATACGCCGATTCTGGGCTACAGGGTGAATACCGCCAATACCCTGCGGCTGTGGCGGTCGGAAGCGCCCGAGTCCTTCGATTTCCAGGCGTTCAACGTGGGGGATTACTACCGGGCCGTGGATGAGAAGGTGGTTTCCGAGAACATCAGCAAAGTGCTGTACCCCAATGACGAACCTATTCAGGGTAAGGAGCTGCGGCTGGAGCAGCAGTATTTCTTCGTGTCCTCCTCCCTGCAGGACATGATTCGCTTTCACCTGGGGCGGGGTCGCTCCCTGGAGACCTTCCACGAAAAGTTTGCAGTGCAGCTCAACGACACCCATCCCGCTATCGGTGTAGCTGAACTCATGCGGCTGCTGGTGGACGAGCACCAGCTGCAGTGGGACAAAGCCTGGGAAATTACCCACAAAACCTTTGCCTTCACCAACCACACCCTGCTGCCGGAAGCCCTGGAGAAGTGGCCCATCGACCTGTTCGGCAGGCTCCTGCCCCGGCACCTGGAGATCATCTTCGAAATCAATCGTCGCTTTCTGGATGAGGTGCGGATGCGCTTCCCCTGGGATGGCCATATCGAAAATCTGTCCCTGATTGACGAAAGCGGTGCGCGTTACGTGCGCATGGCCAACCTCGCCTGTGTGGGCAGCCACGCCATCAACGGGGTAGCGGCTCTGCACACGGAACTGGTGAAAACCACCATTCTGAAGGATTTTTACGATCTGTCTCCAGAGAAGTTCAATAACAAAACCAACGGGGTCACCCCCCGCCGCTGGATGGTGCAGAGCAATCCCCGCCTGGCTGACCTGATCCGCAGCAAAATTGGCGACGGCTGGATCAAGCACCTGGACGAGTTGCGGCAACTGGAGCGGTTTGTAGAGGATGGCGGCTTCCGGCACGAATGGCGGCAGATCAAGCTGGGCCTGAAGACCGACCTGGCGGATTACATTCTGCAGCGTACAGACATTGCCGTGAATCCGAACTCCATGTTCGACATCCAGGTGAAGCGCATCCATGAGTACAAGCGGCAGCATCTGAACGTGCTCCACATCATCACCCTGTACAACCGGATTAAGGCGAACCCCAATCTCGACATCGTGCCCCGCACCTTCATCTTTGGCGGTAAGGCCGCCCCCGGCTATTTCATGGCCAAACTGATGATTAAGTTCATCACCGCTGTGGGGGATGTGGTCAATAACGACCCGGATGTGCGGGACCGGCTGAAGGTGGTGTTCCTGCCGGATTACAACGTCACCTTTGGTCAGCGGGTGTATCCGGCGGCGGAGCTGTCGGAGCAAATTTCCACCGCCGGGAAGGAAGCCTCCGGCACCGGCAACATGAAGTTCTCCATGAACGGAGCCCTCACCATCGGCACCCTGGATGGAGCCAATGTGGAAATCCGTGAAGAGGTGGGGGCTGAAAACTTCTTCCTGTTCGGCCTTAAAACAGAGGAGGTCTATGCCCTCAAGGCGCGGGGCTACAATCCCTGGGACTACTACAACGGTAACGAAACCCTCCGGGCGGTGCTGGATCTGGTGGCCTCCGGGCACTTCTCCCACGGCGACACCCACCTGTTCCGCCCCCTGCTGGATAACCTGCTGTACAGCGATCCGTTCCTGCTGCTGGCGGACTACCAGTCCTACATCGACTCTCAGGACCAGGTCAGCCAGGCTTACCGGGACCAGGAGCACTGGACCCGCATGTCTATCCTGAATGTGGCACGCATGGGTAAGTTCTCCAGCGATCGCGCCATTCGCCAGTACTGCGAGGATATCTGGAAAGTGCAGCCGGTCAAGGTCGCGATTGATTCCTACAGCCAGGCCAACGCAGGACTGAGGGTTTAAAGACCTCTTCACGCAAACTATTTGCCGTGGTTATACTCGCTTATAACCACGGCTTTTTCACCACCCGTGGATTACTGCGCCCTGGTCGAGGCGGAATGCGTTATTCTGCCAACTCAGTCATGAACTTGGAATAGGCCGAGTTCACTCGCCCAGTTCTCATTAAATACACATTTATCGGAAATATCGACCATCTCTCCAGACTCATGTGAGGTGACAATTTGTTCAATCGTCTCGGGTGGATAGGCGCAGGAAAGATAGGTTGCCTCCGTCTGGGGCTGCTCTGGATCGGCAAAGGTGTAATCTACAAGGCAATTTTCGTCCTCATAACCCCGAATGTGGGATCGATTCACCAGATCAATGTCGGCAAGATCCCCCAGCAGGGACGGAAACACATGGCTGCTGGGGGTGCAGTTTATCAAATCGGCTTCGTACTGAGCCGCATTATGCTCAGCGGGGATCTCGTTGGCTTGAGCCGCTGGGGCGTTGTTCTCCTGGGACTCTTGGGCCAGAAGAGGATGGAATGCCTGGGGGAACGCCACAGCTCCTAACGCGGTCAAAATAAAGAAAAACCGGAAATGCATAGGCGGCTCCTGCTTGGCGTAGGATCAGGGTTATCTACTTTAGTATGATTGACGAGTCGGTGATTGTGACCTGGTTTAACCTCCTGATTGGAAATGCCTTCAGCCAGTTTTTCCATGCGTAAAACATTGCTGGGACTGACCCTGAGCCTCTCTATTGCGGCGGCAACGGCCTGTAGCCGTGCTCAGCAGCAGGCCGGACCACCCCCCGCCGTGCCGGTCACCCTGGAAATTTTGGAACCTGGCACCTTCGAAAATACCTCCGAGTTTGTGGGTTCTCTCCAGGCTGAGCAAAGGGTAGAGCTACGGCCCGAAGCCAATGGCCGCATTACCCAAATTTTTGTGCAGCCCGGAGATGCCGTTCGGGCTGGGCAGCCGGTCATGCAGCTCAAGCCCGACCAGGCCCAGGCCAGGGTAGCCGGGGCCCAGGCCGGAGCTGAAGCGGCTCGCTATGGCCGAGATGCGGCCCAGGCCCAATTAGAAGCGGCCCAGGCCCAGCTGCTGCAGGCCGAGGCTGACGTGCAACTGGCAGAAGTGGAGTTTCGCCGCACCAAAAGCCTGGTGGAAGACGGTGCCCTGAGCGCCCAAGATTTAGACCGGTCCCAAAACCAGCTAGAGGTGACCCGAGCCTCTCAACGCCGGGCCGAAGACAACGTGCGGGCAGCCCAGTCTCAGCTACAGCAGGCTGCTTCCAACCTGAACCAGGCCCAGGCCCAGGTGCAGGTTGATCAAGAAAGCCTGGGCTTTACCCAGGTTACCGCCCCCATTGCCGGGTTTATGGGAGACATTCTGTTCAAGGTGGGAGACTACATTTCCACCGGCCAGCCTGTCACCACCATTACCGAAAATCGGGAACTGTTTCTGCGCATACAGGTGCCCACCACCCGGTCAACTCAACTCCGCACCGGGCTACCGGTGGAGTTGGTTGACCCCAACACCGGCGAACCCCTGGCCACCGGCAGTCTTGACTTCGTTTCGCCCGATGTAGATGCCAGTGCCCAATCCATTCTGGTCAGAGCCCGTTTTCCCAATGAGGCTGGCACCCTGCGGGAGGGGCAGTTTGTCCGGGCCAGAATTATCTGGAATACCACCTCTGCCCTGCTGGTACCAACCATTGCCATATCGCGGGTGGGAGGCCAGAGCTTTGTGTTTGTGGCAGAAGAGAAAGTTACTGACGATGGCCAAACGTTACAGGTCGCATCCCAACGACCGGTACAGTTAGGGGCTATTCAGGAAAACCGCTATCGGGTCCTGGATGGTTTAGAGGAAGGGGAGCGCATCGCTGTGACCAATATTCTTAAGCTCCAGGATGGAGTACCCATTAAGCCTGAGACAGAAGATGCCGCGGCGGCTTCTGATGGTTAAATCTTGCTGTTTCATATGACTTGCCATGGTGCTGCTGTCCATTGCCGACAACTTCATCAGACGCCCGGTACTGACCACGGTCTGTACCCTGCTGATCTTAATGATGGGGGGTATCGCTATCCCCCTGTTGCCCATTGAGCAACTGCCCGAACTGGCCCCGGTGCAAATTCAGGTCACCGCCAACTACACCGGGGCCGATGCCGAAACCGTGGAAAAAACCGTTACCAACGTGCTGGAGCGGGAAATCAACGGCGTTGAGGGCATGGACTACATCACCTCCAGCAGCACCAACACCGGCCAGAGCAACATCAGCGTGGTGTTTCAGTCTGGGCAGGAGAAGGATATTGCCCAGGTGAATGTGCAGAACAAAGTGGCGGTGGCCGAACCTCAGCTGCCCCCAGAGGTGAATCAGCTGGGGATTACGGTAGATGCCCAGTCTCCCAGTATTTTGCTGGTGTACCGATTTTTTACCGACGACGACCGCTACGATGGCCTGTTTCTAAACAACTATGCCGACCTCTTCATTCTGGACGAGGTAAAACGGATTCGGGGAGTGGGTAATGCCGAGATCTTCGGGGCCGGCAAATATGCCATGCGGCTGTGGCTGGACCCTAACGCCCTGGCCGGGCGGGGGCTGACCGCAGCGGATGTGATTGCTGCCGTTCAGGAGCAAAATATTCAAATTGGGGGCGGTTCCATCGGTGCGCCCCCGGTGTCTGAAGACCAGCTCTACCAGTACACCGTTCGCCTGCCAGGCCGCCTGCAGGAAGTGGAGGAGTTCGAGAATCTGGTCATACAGGTGGGCGAAGGGGGAAACCTGACCCGGTTGAAGGATGTGGGTCGGGCGGAGTTGGGTTCCGAAAATTACAGCTTTGACGTGCGGTCTGAGGAAAATCTGGCGGCGGGGCTGCTGGTGTATCAGCTACCGGGCAGTAACGCTCTGGATGTGGCCACCGCCGTGCGAGAGCGCATGGCGGAACTGGAGAGTAGCTTTCCGCCGGGCTTTCGGGCCGAAATCGTGTTCGACACCACCGAATTTGTGAAGGTGTCCCTGCGGGAGGTCTTCATCACCCTGCTGCAGGCCGTTGCCCTGGTGCTGCTGATTCTGTTTATCTTCCTGCAGGACTGGCGCGCCACGGTGATTCCGGCGGTGGCCATCCCCGTGGCGCTGATTGGGGCCATGGGCTTTGTGCTGGCCTTTGGCTTTTCCATCAACACCCTTACTCTGTTTGGCTGCATTCTGGCCTCCGGTCTGGTGGTTGATGACGCCATTGTGATTGTGGAAGCCATTTCTGCCAAAATTGACCAGGGCATGAGACCTCGTTTGGCCGCAATCGACGCCATGCAGGAGCTATCCGGAGCGGTGGTGTCTACTTCCCTGGTGCTGATGGCGGTGTTTATTCCGGTGGCGTTCTTTCCGGGCACTACGGGTAAAATCTACCAGCAGTTTGCCCTCACCATCGCCTTTACAGTGGCATTGTCTACCTTTAATGCCCTGAGCTTTTCCCCGGCCATGTCGGCGCTGCTGCTGCGGCCCCACGCCCCCAATGCCGCTACGGGGCCGCTGACCTGGTTCTTTGTTCGGTTTAACCGGGGCCTGACTTGGGTTGCCCGCCGCTATAAGGCGATCGTAGCCCTATTTATTCGCCTGCGATATGCCATTCTGGCCCTGTTTGTAGCGGGCATTATGCTGATGGTGTTTATGTTCCGGGTGGTGCCTACGGGCTTTGTGCCGGAGGAAGACCAGGGCTACTTTATCGGTATTGTGCAGGCCCCCGATGGCGCTTCCCTGGAGTACACCAAGCAGGTCATGACCCAGGTCAACGAGGCCCTATCGCCGTTTCCTGAAATTCGGAGTACCTTTTTACTATCGGGCTTTAGTTTCGATGGCCCTGCCGCTAACCGGGGAGTCTTCTTTGCCACCCTGGCTCCCTGGGATGAGCGCAAGGCGCAAGATTCTACGGTGTTTGGCCTGTTACCCAGGGTGAATGGTGCCCTCTCGCAGATTCAGGATGCCATGGTGATTGCCTTCAATGCCGCCCCGGTGCCGGGCTTTAGCCCCACGGGTGCCCTCGAAATGCAGCTCCAGGACCGCAGCGGCGGGCAGCTCAGCATCGATAGCTTTTTGCAAAACGCTTTCGAAATTATGGGGGTGGCGAATCAAAGCCCGGCATCGGCAGGGGTGTTTACCCAGTTTTCTGCAGGGTCTCCTCAGATTCAGCTGGATGTGGATCGGGATCGCCTGAAGGCTCTGGATATCGATCTAAATGCGGCCCTGTCCACCCTGGGGACTTACCTGGGCTCTCGCTACGTGAATGACTTTACCTACGGGGAGCGGAACTACCGGGTGGTGGCTCAGGCAGATAGCCCCTATCGGGATGATCCGGGAGATATCAACAGTGTGTATGTGCGATCTCGTAATGGCGTTATGGTGCCCCTGGGGGAGGTGGTGACCCAGCAGGAAATCGTCAGCCCGGCCACCATCAACCACTTCAACCTGTTCCGCTCGATTAAGCTGGAAGGGCAACCGGCTCCGGGGTTTAGCTCCGGTCAGCTGATTCAGGCCATGATGCAGGCCCATGCCCAGGCGGCCTTACCCACCGTCGGCCAGGACTGGCAGGGCACCGCTAAGGAAGAAATTGCTTCCGGCAACTCGGCTCTGATTATCTTCGGTCTGGGGGTCGTCGTGGTATTTCTGGTGCTGGCCGCCCAGTATGAAAACTATATTGACCCCATCATCATTCTGCTGACGGTGCCCCTGGCCATTCTGGGGGCTCTCATATTTCTGTTTCTACGGGGGTTGACCCTGAATGTTTACGCCCAGGTGGGGCTGGTGATGCTGATTGGCCTGGCCAGCAAAAACGCCATTCTAATTGTGGAATTTGCCAACCAGGCTCGGCAGGCCGGGCTAGGGCTGATCCCCGCCGCCATCAACGCCGCCGAGCAGCGTTTTCGGCCTATCATTATGACGGCGATTTCGTCTCTGGTGGGCTTCTTCCCGCTACTGATTGCCACCGGGGCGGGCAGTGCCAGCCGCTGGTCTGTAGGCTATACCGTTTTTGGTGGGCTGCTGGTGGCTACGGTGCTGAGTTTGCTGGTGGTGCCGGTGCTCTACGTTATTCTCAAGGGCACCTCGGAATGGATCTTTGCTGACAAGCGCCCCGGCCCCCCTACCCTGCCGCCGCCCATGAACTCTGGCAATGGAGCCAGACCTCCCGTTCCTGCAGACGAGGTCTCGGCCCCTATGCCAATCGAGTTCCCCGATCTGCCATTCCACTGATTGCTATGCCGTGCTTTCGTAGTCTGAGGCCAAACGTCTTGAATGCTTCCCGCTGGTGGCGGTTATTCCAGGGGCAGCAGAAATCCATGGCAGAGGCTGGGGCCACCCACCCTGCAAAGCCTGACCAAGGGGTGCCTTACCGGGAAATTGTTGAAACCCAAGCCGAATTCATTTGTCGGTATCGGGCCGATGGCATTGTTGAGTATGCCAACCCAGCCTACTGCCGGTACTTTGGTATCAATCAAGGCGACATCATCGGCAAGCACTACGAACCCGTCATTTATGGTCCTGACCGACCCCAGGTGATGGAGCAGGTGCAGACCATGTCCTGCGAAAATCCTGAAATCGTCATTGAAAACAGAGTCATTGTTGATGGGGAAGTGCGCTGGACCCAGTGGCACAATTGCTGTATCTGCAACGAGGCGGGCAATATCGTATCCTACCAGTCGGTCGGACGAGATATCTCTAACCTGAAGGCCATTGAAGCCAGCCTGCGGGAAAGTGAACAACGCTACCGGGCATTGAATCAAACCCTGGAGCAGCGGGTTGAAAATCGGGTGGCGGAGCTGGCCACAATCAACCAGACTCTGCTGCGAGAAATTCAAGAACGTCAGCAGGCAGAGATCTCCCTCAAAGACAGTGAAGAACGGTTTCGCCGGGCCATTACCGATGCCCCCTATCCCATCATCATTCATGGGGAAGATGGCCGTATCCTTCAAATGAGCCATGCCGTCACCAAAATTAGCGGATACGGTGTAGATCAGCTTCAAACTCTGCAAGACTGGGCCGAACGGGCCTACGGAGAGGACCGCGATCGCATTCTCAGTCAAATGCAGCCCCTCTACACCGCCGAACGACCCATCGATGAAGGAGAATTTGCCGTCACCACCCACGATGGTCGGGTACGGACCTGGCTGTTTAGCTCATCTCCCCTGGGCCGACTGGCCGACGGCACACGACTGGTAATTTCTATGGCGGCGGATGTGACTGAACAAAAGCAAGTAGAGCAGGCCCTGGCCCTCCGGCTGAAGCAGCAGGCGGTGGTGACTCGGCTGAGTCAGGCCGCCCTTGGTGGGATGCAGTTGCAAAGCCTGTTTGATCAGGCCACCCACCTTTTGGCCAGCAGCCTGGGGGTTGAATATGCCAAGGTGCTGAGGGTACTGCCCGACGGTCAGACCCTGCAGCTAGAGGCTGGCTTTGGCTGGCAACCGGGGCTGGTAGGTCAGGCTACCGTCAGCTCTGATACCCGGTCTCAGGCAGGCTACACCCTTATTTCCCAAAAGCCCGTGGTAGTCGAAGACCTGGCTACCGAAACTCGATTTAATGGCTCCCCATTGCTGACTAACCATGGGGTCGTCAGCGGCATCAGCACGTTGATTCAGGGGGTAGATGGCAGCCCCTTTGGAGTTCTTGGTGCCCATTCCACCAGAGTGCAAACTTTCTCCCAGAGCGACATAGATTTTTTGCAGGCTATTGCCAACCTGCTGGCCACGGCCATTTACCGCAAACACACCGAACAGCAGCTGCTGCAGCTCAACCAGCATTTAGAACGGCGGGTGCAGGAGCGTACCCATGCCCTCGAAGAGGTCAACCACGAGTTAGAGGCCTTTTCCTATTCCGTCGCCCATGACTTGCGCGCCCCCCTGCGAGCCATTCAGGGGTTTGCCCAGGTCATTGTTGACGATTATGAAGAAGCCCTGGATGATCTGGGCAAAGACTATATCCATCGGGTGGCCGCATCTGCCGAACATTTAGATGTGCTAGTGCAGGACCTGCTGACCTACAGCCGCCTGGGTCGGGCCAGCATTCATCTGCAGCCGGTTAACTTAGACCGTTTAATTCACAGCATTCTGGAAGATTTGCACGCCATCATTAGCAGCAGCAAAGCCCACATCGACGTGGCCCCCCACCTGCCGACGGCCATGGCCCAGCACAGCGTGTTGAGGCAGGTGCTATCAAACCTGATCGACAATGCGCTGAAATTTTCCTTTCCTGATAAGGCCCCCCAGGTGCGCATTTGGGGCCAGGTACAAAATTTAAATTCCAAAGACAACGGTTCGGGGCCTCCTACGGTGCGTCTGTGGATTGAAGATCAGGGCATTGGCATTGCCCCTGCCCACCAGGAGCGTATTTTTGAAGCCTTTGAGCGTTTACATGGGGTCGAAAGCTACAGAGGCACCGGCATTGGGCTGGCTATTGTCCGGCGGGGAATTCAGCGTATTGGGGGGCGGGTAGGCGTCGAGTCTGAATTAGATCAGGGCAGCCGGTTCTGGGTTGAGTTGCCCCTGGCTCAAAATGGTTTATCAATCGGCAGTAAGAACGCACTATAGCGCATCTCGCTCGAATGAAGTACACCTCAAAAATTCCCCCTGACCCCTGATTAGGGGGGGTAAAGGTTAAAACTTAAGCATCCAGAAACCAGGGGGATTCTAAGCTGATCGAGTTTGTACCTCATTGATTTGTACCTCATTGAGCTGAGAACCGCACTATAGCAACCGCCGCTTAGGAATGAGGATTTTATAACATCCCATTTTTGTAGGGCAGGCATCCTGCCTGCCCTTGGACAACCGAGACGGCTATCCCACGTTATTGCATCCCCATCCCTAAGGAAAGCACTAATCAAATACACAGATAGTCTTTTCGTGAGACCTAATTGTTCTTTCATAAGACCCTGGATGCAAATTCTGTGTCTACTATTGAGACTTTAAATCTCCAGCGCCCAAAATTTAAAGGATTCGGGGGGGTGATTCCCTCCACATCGCACCTGAGACCAAGACCTTCCCAGAGTGGAAGGCGGACTGCTAAACTAGCTCTTAATGATTTTTGAGTCTCGCAAGAAGACTAACAAAGTTTATGGTTGGACTCAGACAACAACGGACTGGTCTTATAGTGAGATTACCTGACCTCCGTTCGATTAAATGGGGTCAGAAGGGGGATGGAGAAGTTTGAATGGAAGGATGGCGAGATAGGGTGCGACGATCCTCCGGGGCCAGTCTTTAGACCATCGCAAATTTTGCCCTCGAACACCTTCAAAATTTAGTCCAAATCTAGTCCGAATCAAAAATGGCTTTTCTAAAATCCCTTTATATCAATGAATTTAAGCGTTTGAGTAGTTGCTGCTCACGCAACTACTCAACTGGCATAGTCTAGTGTCACAATCAGAAGTGACGTGTCCAGCTTTGGTAGTCATAGGTCAGGAAAACAAGCATGGCGCTGCTAGAAACTGTAATTGGCGGAGTTGCGGTAGCCGTCTTGGAGGGAGCATTCAGGGCGTGTGGTGTGGTTGCAGATCAATCTTTCCCCCCTTATTTGCACGTTTGCAGTTTCCCCAAGACTAAATCCGCTCAGATACCCTTCCCTTTAAACAGCAGAGCAAAAATACAAGAAAAACGATTCTCGTCATAAGACTAATTTGCCAAATGCTTGGTCTGAGCAATAGATGATAGAGACTAATCTTGTTTCAACGTTAGTGAATCCGCTCAGATACCCTTCCCTTTAAACAACAGAGCAAAAATATAAGAAAAATTTTTCTCGTCATAAGACTAATTTGTCAAATATTTGGTCCTAGAAATAGACGATAGAGACTAATCTTGTTTCAATATTAGTGAATCCGCTCAGATACCCTTCCCTCTAAACAACAGAGCAAAAAATATAAGAAAAACGATTCTTGTCACGAGACTAGCTTGTCGAATAATTGGTCTAGTGAATAGACAGCAGAGTCTTGCCCGTCTTACGTGCCAGCAGCCGCAGGTCGATAGTGGGGTAGGTATTTTGAGGGGCTGCTAAGGAATGAGGATTTTATAACAGCCAATTTTTGTAGGGCAGGCATCTTGTCTGCTCTTGGACAGCCGAGACGGCTATCCCACGTTATTGAATCCCCATTCCTAAGTAAAGTTCGTAAGCGATTTCTAAGACCTTTGTATGTAGAGTTAAAGGTTTAATGCTGGACTCTAGTCCTTCTAACATCAAGACACCTCTGCAAAATCATGTTTAGACCTGAAGACTCGCTGATCTGCCATCTAAACCTTGTCCAGGTCCAGAAGCGGAGTTTTGCCTTAGGGAAAACGACAGATCTCGAGCTGGACGTTATATAAGGCAGATGTAGTGCTTTATATCGTCGCGTCAGAATCATGAAAGTACATTTGTCTTGAAGGAGGTTGGATAGGTAGAGATGGGATCGCATCCCACCCATCCCTTCAGTTCACCAGCTTAAAGTTTGGTAGCCCCGTCGTCAGCACCAGGCCCACCAGTGCGGTAAAAATTAAAAACACCATGCCGCCTCGAAAGGCACGCAGCCGCTCCTGACGATAGGCAACAATAATTCGCTCCCGCAGTTCATCGGTCACGGTTTCTTGATCAAGGACCTGCTGCAGTTGGATATCTGAAACAAGCTGTACCCTGCTTTCCAGGGCCGTAGTCAGGGCAGGCTTTGCCTCCTCAGGAATGCGGGGGCTTTCGACCACCCACTGCTGCAGCCCAGCAATCAACGTGCCCAGCACAATTGCCCCTACCAGAGCCACCCCAATAGAATTGCCCAACTGCTCAAAAGTCGCGTTGAGGCCAGAGGTTGCCGTCGTATCTCCCTCTTCTACCGACGACAAAATCAGGTTGAGAATTTGGGATGCAATCAAGCCTGCACCAATGCCAAACAAAACCCCCGTAGCCAGTTGACCTGGGGTAGCCTGGAGCTGCATAGTCGCGGTGATTTGAATCAGCCCCAAAATCGCCAGAATATACCCCACCTGAATGATGCGCTTGGCCCTGAACCTTGCCGAGAGCCGTGCCCCCACAATGGCACATATCAGAATTGCCACCGACAGAGGCACCAGGGCAAGCCCCGTTTCCATGGCGGTAAATTCAAATGTAAGCTGCAGCAACAGGGGAGCCACAAAAAAGAACGAGGCCATCATCCCCATGTGAATGAAACGCACAGAAAAGCCTGGAATTAGCCCAGGAGTTTTAAATAGAGATGGTTTGAAGAGACCATTTCCCCCGACATTCTCCAGGTGCCATTCCCATAAAATCAGCAGCATTAGCACCAGAATGCCTGCCCCAAACATAAAGGGCACAATGGATAGGCCAAAGGGTGCGATCGCCAGCCTCCCGACCAGAAAAGGCTGCTTTGCCAACCAAACCCCATAGGGTTGCGCCATCAAAATGCTCAACACTACCGTAGAAAATCCCAGCACTGAAAGGATAGCCCCAAGCAGATCAAATCGGGGACGATGGGCTGGGCGATCGTTCTCGATATGGTAGCTGAGGGCAAGCACCACCAGCACAATCAGCACCTCTAGCCGAAAGGCCCAGCGCCAGCTATGAAAGGTGGTCAAATACCACCCCAAAATCGGCCCCAGGGCCGCTCCTACAGCACTCACCGCGCTAATAATGCCATAGGCAAACGCCAGGTCTTTGCCCCCGTAGCGATCGCGCAACAGGGTTTGAATATTGGGCACCATGAGGGATGAGCCCAACCCTTCAAGGATTGACCAACCAATAATGAGCGTCAGCAGAGTTGAACTCAGGGAAGCGAAAAAAGTACCAACCCCGAAAATAACAACACCGATTAAAAATGTGAGTTTTTTACCCAGAAAACCTGCCAGGGCGCTGCCAATCAGCATAAACGAGGCCATGACCAGGGCATAAAGCGAAATTGCCGACTGAATACCCACCACTGTAGTATTCAAATCTACCACCAGGGCAGAAATCGACACATTCATAACCGTAGTGTCAATGACAATAATGAACATTGACAGGGAGAGCAGAATCAGCAGCATCCACTTTTTCATAACCAGTTATGTCTAAGTTCCCAAAAGCAAGATTCGGAGACCTTTCATCCGCTCCGGAGAGAATCTTAGAGTAATCCAAGGTAAAAATCACCCAGAAGTTTCCGATTCTACCCTCTCCGTCAATTCCTCTCCCTACCCCATGGATAGTCCTACCTGAGAACCGCTATATCAAGTCTGATTCAGTAAACGCTTGAGTCGCTGCTTTAGAATCGACCAGTTAATCGATTTGGTAATATAGTCCGTAGCCCCGCAAAGGCATTTTCCACGCAGATTTGAATGCCACAAGACTTGAGCTGCATCCATTTGCCTTCTAACGCAGACAGATGCCATGAAAACCCTACGGTTTTCGAGCTAAACCTGATAAGGTTTGGGTTTACGGTATGACAAGTTGCATGGCAAGCAGGTAAAAGCTACGTAATGAAAATCTTGCTGATCGAGGACGACGAAATCCTCGCTAAACAACTTACAGACCACCTGACAGCAGAGAATTATGTGGTAGAAGCCGTGTCAAACGGTACTTCAGGTCTGGAGTACGCTCGGGGGGCAACCTATGACCTGATTCTGCTGGATGTACACCTGCCCCAGGGGAATGGTCTTGTACTCTGCCAACAACTGCGGCAAATAGGCTATGAAGGGGCAATTCTGCTGCAAACCGTTGAATCCGGCAGTGACTCTAAAGTCGCTGGCCTTGATGCCGGAGCCGATGATTATATCGTTAAGCCTTACCCCCTGGAAGAACTGTCTGCCCGCCTCAGGGCGCTGCTGCGTCGGCCTCCTAGCATTGTCTCGCCGGTGCTGCAGTGGGGAGAGCTGCAGCTTAATCCCAGAGCGTTTGAAGTGTCCTACAGAGACCAGCCCATTACCCTATCACCTAAGGAGTTCAACCTGCTGGAATTGTTCATGCGCAATCCCCAACGGGTTTTTGATAATGCCACCCTGCTGGAGCGGGTTTGGGGTTTTGATGAAACCCCCGGCGAAGAAACCGTCAGAACCCACATTAAGCGGCTGCGCCAGAAGCTCAAGCGGGGCGGAGCAACCTCTGTGATTGAAAATATCTACGGTATGGGGTATCGGCTTAAGGCCCAGGAAGAAGATTCTACCGCTTCCCCAACGGCAACCGCTTCTGACCAGGCCAGGCAGGCGGCAAAAGCCGCTATCAGCCAGTTTCGAGACATTTTGCTGGAACGTCTAACAATTCTAGAGCAGGCCGCAACGGCGTCTACTCTCTCAAAAGAGCTGCAACAACAGGCTCAGCAGGCGGCCCATAAACTTGCCGGGTCTTTAGGGATGTTTGGCCTGTCGGCGGGTTCCGACTACAGTCGCCAGGCAGAGGAAATTCTGAAACTGGAGGATCCCATCCCGGACCAGGCCCGGCTGCGGCATCTGGTAGACCAGATTTTTCAAGACCTGAAAGACATTCTGCCCGGCGATTCTGTGCCTGACCTGAGGCAGACCGCCCGAGCTGACATACCAGCCCCGGCTCAACCTGAGCAAGAGCCCGCACCGAACCACGGGCAGGCCCAGTTGCTCATTGTTTCGACAGATGCCGAATGGGTCAGCGGCCTACAACGCTTCGCCCTGCCGACCCTGGCCCTGCTTCCGGTAGAGACCCTGGAGCAGGCCCGGCAGCAGGTGCTTGACCACAGCCCTGAGATCCTGCTGATTGACCTTGCCAGCCTTGGTCTTGAAGATGAGTTCTTGAATACTCTAGTGCCCCTGTTACAAGCCTGTGCGCAACTGCCGGTGATGGTCACCACCAGCACCGACAGCTTTGAAGTAAGGCGGCAAATTGCCCGTCACTGCAGCTGTTCTTTCCTGCCCCGCGACGCTTCTTTTTATGCCATTCTGGCGGGCATACAGGAGACCCTGAGGGGGCGTTGCCCTGCCACGATTCGAGCGCTGGCGGTGGATGATGACCCCTTGATCCTCAATGCCCTGACCCGGCAACTGCCCACCTGGGGCATTCAAGTCACCCCGTTAGAAGACCCGAGGCAGCTCTGGCAGTGCCTGTTGACCCTGCAACCCGATGTCCTCCTGCTGGATATCGAAATGCCCCACATAGACGGCATTGAGCTGTGCCAGATCATCCGCAGCGACAGTCGCTGGAGCGGGCTGCCGATTTTGTTTTTGAGCGGGCGGCGGGATGCAGAAACCATTCAACGCCTATATTCCGCCGGGGCCGATGACTATATTCCCAAACCCTTTACCGAACCAGAACTCGTAACCCGCATCGTCAATCGTGTAGAGCGTAACCATCCCCGCCAGCACACCCATGGGTTAAGTCATCCTGCTGCATTCGTACCTGCCCAGCAGGCGATTCAAGATTTAGAACGGGGCTTGCTATTGGCCCAGCGCTATCAGCAGTGCTACTGCTTAGGGCTAATTGATTGGGCGGTTGATGCCGAGTCCTCTACACCAGGGCCGCTGTATCACAATGCCCGGTGGTTGAGCCGCCTTGGGGATACGCTGAAAAGTAACCTGCGCCGAGAAGATATCGTGACCCAGTTTTATCCTGCAACGGTAACCGTGGGTTTGTATGGGGTGAGCGGTCAAGCTGCCACCCCCCGCTTTGATTACCTGTTAGAGCAACTTAACGAGACCATGGCTGCAGCAGAGGAACAGAGCGAAGTCGCCGTAAGGTTTCGCTATCGTTTTGCGATCGCCCCCCAGGACGGCAGCACTTTAGTTGAATTACGCCGAGTGGCTGAGCAAGACATCGCCCAGGCTAAGCTGCAGCAGTAATCATCCCGATTGACCAGGATTACGAACGCTATTGGGTAAGATGAATGCAAGCTGCCAAAACGTGGTGACGTTCGTTTTCCAAAGGTTCACAGGTCATGGGTACTACCACTTGCGTTCTCGTCATAGACGACGAACCGGATATTCGAGAAATTGCCAAGATTAGTTTGAAAATTACTAAACAATGGGATGTCCTCACCGCAGCTTCCGGGCTGGAAGGACTGGATTTAGCTGTATCCAGCCGACCAGACTTGATTTTGCTAGATGTAACCATGCCTGAAATGGATGGATTTGAGACGTTGAAGCAGTTGCGCAGTCATCCTGTTACCGAAAAAATTCCGGTTTTGTTGCTCACTGCCGCAGCAAAAGTCGTTCAACAAACCGAATACGTTCAGGTTGGAGCCCAGGGGGTGTTGCTCAAACCCTTTGACCCGGGTGCCCTGGGAGACCAGATAGAAGTAGCCCTGAAACCCTAGGCCCTGCCAGGGGCTGGCCAAAACATTAATTAAAGTCACAAGCATGTCACATTTCTAGCCTAAGGTGATAACCGCCGATGAAACCCCCTTCGGCATCACGCCAGTCGTTTCGCTTGTAGGCTTGACTTTATGTATCCAGTTGTAGTTCCAGCGTCGGCGATTCAGCGCTTTAAGTACTGGGATAACATCATCAAGGAAGGCATGCTATTTCAAAACGAACTTTATACTTTTATCAACCAATTTTCGCCCCATAAACGCCTGGCGGCCTATGAAAAGGGGTGCGAGTTGACCCATCAACAGTCCCGCGTGTGTATTACGGTGGAAGAAAGCGGGTACATTTTGTGGGAATGCTTGAGAAAGTGACAACTATTCTTCAACCCTAATCTTTTCTTTTACGGTCAAAGTTTCATCTTTTCAGGTCACCTACTACCATGTTAAAGCAGACTCTCATTGCTGCCGGCAATGATTATACGCTCGCCGATTATGAAGATGTTTCTATGCAAATTTCTCGGGAGTTAAGAACTCCCCTTACCACAATTCTTGGAGTTCTTAAGCTGCTAAAGCATGAACAGTTTGGAGAACTTTCTCAGGAAGGCATACAGCTCATCGACATGGCGCTTCGGAATACGGATCGCTTAAGCAAGCTTGCCTATACCCTTGAGCACCAGCAAGAAACAGCCGACTCAATGCTCTATATGGCGGAACTTGAAATCCTGGAGCTGTCAAAAGATATGGTATCGGGGTTGGAGCGAGACGAATTCTTCTTACATTACCAGCCCATTGTGACCATCGAAGACCAAAAAACCGTAGGCTTTGAAGCCCTGGCTCGATGGCATCACCCCCAAAAGGGGTTAATCTCGCCGGGGTTGTTTGTTCCCATGGCAGAGCAAATTGGATTGATAAAGCCTTTGGGTTTAAAGCTTCTGCGTCAGGCCTGCCAACAGCTTCATGCCTGGCAGAACAGTTTTCCTGCTGACATTCCCCTGACGATGAATGTCAACCTGTCTACCCGGCAACTCTCTGAGCCTAATCTCAGTCAACAGATTGAGGAAATCATTCAGTCTACCCAAATTATTCCCAATACATTGAAATTGGAAGTGACTGAAAGTGCCGTGATCGAAAACCAGGACATTGCCCTTGAAACATTTCTCGATCTAAAGGCACTTGGTGTTCAAATTTATGTGGATGACTTTGGCACAGGCTACTCATCCTTAGCCCGTCTGCAAAACCTGCCCTTTGATGCCCTGAAGATTGACCAATCCTTTATCCGTAGCCACAACTGGAAATTGAGCAAAGCTATTCTATCCCTGGCGTCTTGCCTTGATCTGGATGTTGTAGCAGAAGGGATTGAAACCAAAGAGGAATACCTTAAGCTGAGTAGCCTGGGCTGTAAGAAAATGCAGGGGTACCTGTTCTCAAAACCTTTAACCTGCGAAGCAGCAAGCCGTTTGCTGGGCTAACGGGTGTTGATATAACGGCTCTCAGTCCAGTGCGGTGCAAGCTTGATTAGCTTGGGCTCTCCCCGGTGTCTGGCTATTTAAGTTTCAACCCTTTACCCATGCCCTTGAACTGGGAGGATTAAATTGGCAGGCTTTCAACCTCATTGACTGACAAAAGTTGTACGCCCTCACCCCCAACCCCTCGCCCAGAGGGCAAGGGGAGCCGATCCATCTTTCCAGTTCCCTCTCCCCTCGGGAGCGGGCTAGGGTGTAGCTTGCTTCCCGGAGGGTGGGCTTTCAGGGATTTGGTTGAGAAGTTTTGTCAGTCAACCAGGCTTTCAACCCCCAAAATCGGCGTCCGGCCACAATTGCACCAATACCAAAAGTCAGAGCAATGCTATTGCCTCTACCAATCAGGGTAGCGATTTAGCTGCTATGACCCCTCTTGCTCAGGAGACAATTTAGCCCCACGGGGTGTTTTTTCCATCCAGCTGTGGCTGTAGGGTAAGGCAAGGCAGGGATAGCCTCCCAGCTCACGATTACTTGAAGGGCTACTCTTGAGTTCCCAAAACCTGATCCCAAAACGTGAAATAGAGGCCGTAATGACAGGTGATTTTTCGATGGTGAACCAGGTGATGGGCTGACCCAATAAACCATTGTCCCAGGTGACGACTGATAAACGAATCAGGCACGATTTGAAATCCCAGATGATTTCCCATGGCCCAGGTTGACATGGTTAATAGAATGGCAATTAACACACCAATATGAAGAGGCAACACCAAGGTAATGCAGAATAAAAAAGCCGCCTGGCCAAAGGCTTCCAAAGGCTCTAAAGCAAAAAATGTCCAGGGCGTGGGGGGACGAGACCGGTGATGGCCCTGATGAGACCACTTATAAAAAAATCGCTGGTGCGACAGGCGATGGGCAAAGTAAAAATAGGTGTCTTGTAATATCAATACCGTGATGTAGCTCAGGCTAATATAACCCAAGTCAGGAACGGTCCACTGAGTATAAACTTGGGTATAGCCCTGCCGATAGCAGACCATAAAACAGGCGGCCCCAAAGGCAAATAGGGCACAAGACAATACAGAAAGTTTAATGTCATTTTTAATTGTAGTGTTATCTCGATGGCCGGGTTTCATTCCATGCTTTTTGAGCTTTTCCCCTAGTATTGAGTACAGCAAATGGTAAACACTGAACGCCATCACAAAATAGCCACCCATGATGATGCCGCAAAAGAGAAACCAGTAAAACCAAAAGCCCAGATTAGGGTTGAGTATATTCATGACTACAATCTGCATAACGGTGCCCTATGGCCAAAAAGTTTAGTTCCCCAGGCGCAGAAAACACTGACTGGCTAAACAAAACTATCATTGCTTACTATTGTTGAATGTCACTGAATTAAGCTGAAATCAACCCCTGCAAATTGCTGAAAGCCTTGATCTGCAGTAGGGTGGGCACTGCCCACCAGCCTTATGTCAGTGACATTCTACTATTGTTATATATCAAATCCTTCTCAACCACCTCTGACTTGGAGAGGAAAAAATCCGTTGATTCTCACTGTATAGTGAAATAGTGAATCTCACTCGAATGAAATATACCTCAAGAATCCCCCCTGCCTCCTGATTAAGAGGGGTAAAGGTTGAAACTTAAGCATCCAGAAACCAGGGGGATTCTAAGCTAATCCAGTTTGTACCTTATTGAACTGAGAACCGCTATATCCTTGTTTTAGTTCAGTACTTGTGAAAAGTGGGTGCAAATATGCCAAGTCTAGAAGTGAAGTTTTACTTAGAGAAAACTTCACTTCTGGACCAGGGTAATCGCACATTGTTTGAGTGCAGTTATCACGAGTCGCAGAACCAATCGTAATTTAATCTATTCAAATCATGGTGTTGTCCCGGTGTCTGAATTCGGGATGGGGAAGCATCCTAAGACTGTCTGTGGACGATACTCTCGCGACATCGGCCCATTAGCTGGAGGTCGAAGTCGAGCCATCCGGTTCAGGCGTTTCCAGAGATGGGTGAAGGCCATAGCATCCTATCCTGCTCACCAGCAGCTTGAACGGGTCTACTCTTATCATCCAGATTTTTGAACAAAGCGAATACCTCCAATAAGCTCACCCTAGTGGGTGATGGAGTGAGTTGAGACCGCTGAGATTCTGGTGCAACTATCCCCTCCAGGGCTAATCCTGTAGGGGTTTGGAAACAGCCGCCGCTCCTTGTTTAACAAAAAAGA
>Ga0076930_100282_pt1 | contig 59901 bp, 47 predicted proteins | sample HotLakConsoUCCRE_FD_71149 | JGI IMG/M metagenome (GOLD analysis project Ga0076930, IMG submission 71149) | Hypersaline microbial mat communities from Hot Lake, Washington, USA - Hot Lake Consortium UCC-RE (version 3) (version 3) ...
CCTGATCATGACCTCAGGCCATCCAGAAAATTACACCAGCTTGACGGACGCGACCTTGTTCAGTCAGAGGAAAACAACAGCCTCCTCAACATGGATGGCTTCAACCCTGAGGAGTATTCGACGTCTCCATTGCCCCAGGATCCGGTCCCGGGCCCAAATGAGAATTACCTTGGTCCTCGCCCGCCGACCAGTTTGCCTGGCGATGGCCTCGAGGGTGAGGGTTGGGTGCCGCCCGGACATCGAACCCAGAATACCTGGTTGACAGACGATGTACGTATCACGGGCAATACCAACGATTCTGCCTGGGGATCGGTGACGACCAGGTATACTCTTGCGGATGGCGGCAGCCTCACTGTACGCGTGTCCCAGTCACCAGAGGATGAAAACGCCAGTTACTATCTCGCAGGGCGCGTAAATTTCAATGTTGGTGAAGGGAGCGGTCATGTCCAGATTGCCCATGACGATCCAAACTGGACCGGCGCGCGTCAACGCATCTCCGGCGGGGTCGAGGTTCCGCTAGGCAATGGCGATATCGGATTCACAGTCGGAACCAACCTGGACTCCGATGCGATCCAGGCAAACGCCTACTATGGCGGCAATGTCGATGATGAGACGACATTTCGTGTCGGCGTAAATACCTCGGATCCGACGCTTTTCGGCGGGAATCCAACAGTGACCGGCGAGCTCAACATTCGCGATGACGGCACAAGAGGCTGGGGCGCAAGGCTTTTCGGCTCTTTCAGTAATGATCGTGGGCTGCAAGGCGGAGCCAGAGTGCTGTTCGAGTTCTGATCTCCAAAAGCTTTCTGACGACCGGAAGCATACCGCATGCTTCCGGTCATTCTCTGGCGGTTCAACCCTGAGGCGCGCCCGTATAGCCCTCCTCCGCCTCCGGATAGAGTGGCGCGGCCACCGGGGTGGTGCGCGGCAGGGTCTGGAAGCGGCCTTGCTGATCTGCAGGCACAGGCGCGCGGGCCTTCAGGCGCCATACGGCGAAGCCGACGGAGAGGAAGCCGACAACGGCGGTGAAGAGGAACAGGCCCGGCGGGCCGGCAAGGTTCATCACGCCGGCGGCCAGCAGCGGCCCAACCGTCGCACCCGCGGAATAGGTCAGCACCAGCCCGCCGCTGGCTGCGATGCGCTCTTCGCGTTCGAGGTGGTCATTGGTATGGGCCACGCAGAGCGGGTACAGCACGAAGGCGATTCCGCCGAACACCGCGCCGAGGATCAGCAGTGCAATCTCGCCGCCTGCGGGTGCGGCGATCATCGCCACAGAGGTCAGCGCACCGGCGATGATCACCCCGACGATGACGAGGCGCCGGTCGATCAGATCGGACAGGCGTCCCACGGGCCATTGCAGGATCACGCCGCCGAAGATTATGGCGCTCATGAACCATGCCGTCTGCCTCAGGTCAAAACCGACCCCCGAGGCGTAGACCGGCGCCAGCGCATAGATCGCGCCGATCACGAGCCCCGAGGAGATGCAGCCGAAGATGCCCAACGGGGAGGCCTCGTAGAGACGCTTGAAGCTCAGCGAGGCGATATCCGGCAGAAGCGGTGGCGCCATCCGCGTCATCGCCACCGGCACGGCGGCGAGGCTGAGCACCACCCCCATCATGATGAAGAGCAGAAAGCCGGTCTCGTCCGGCACGCCGATCATGAACTGGCCGGCGGACTGGGCGAGATACATGCAGCTCATGTAGCTGGCGAGCAGCGCGCCGCGATTCTGCGTCGTGGCACTGTCATTGAGCCAGCTTTCGATGCAGACGAACAGACCGGCCATGCAGAAACCCTGCACGAAGCGCAGCACTGCCCAGGGAATCGGATCAAGATGGATCGGATAGGCAAGGGTACTCGCCGTCACGATCGCCGTGAAAGCGGCGAAGGCACGGATATGGCCGATGCGGGTGACGATGCGGAAGGTCTGCAGCGAACCGACCGTCAATCCGCCGAAATAGGCCGCCATGACAAGGCCGATGATCGGCGTCGCCAACTCCGCCTCGTTCATGCGGATGCCGAGAATCGTCCCGAGTGGTCCCGACCCGGCCATGAGCAGGATAGTCGCGACCAGAAGGACCAGGACCGGGCGCAGCGCGTCTTTGAAGGCCATGATGGGAATGCTTTGTCGCAGGAGTTCAAGGCAGGTCGAGTGCCTGCAGGGTGTGGCGGATTTGGGGCGCAGGCAAGCGATTTCGCAAGCGAAATCGTAAGGCCTGAAACTCTTTCCATGACTGGTTTTGCGAAGTATCGACATGCGCTCGGCGGAGGTCCGTTCCGGCGGCGATCTTTCGATGAAAAGCGTAAAATTTGAGCAACCTTAAAATGCGTTTTGCGCAGGGGAAGCCCCTTTATCCGCCATGGTCCGGATGGCGAAGGGCGGATTTCGTGCCAGACTGATGATTCGAGACGAATCGGTCTGGAGCCGTTTCCGTTTCAGGAGCGCCTGCGACGCAATGTGATCTGGCTCCTGCCGCATTTGCCGGGCAACCTGTCTGTAAATCAGCAGGTTAGCTGAGGAATGTGACGCTTGATGGAGGCAGATGCATGTATCCGAGCGACGACCTCTTCTCCTCCTTCGCCCGCAGTTACGAAGCGCGGCGCGAAACGGAAATGTCCCTGTCGGACTATCTGGAAGGCTGCCGGGACGACCCGATGATGTATGCCAGCGCGCCCGAGCGCATCCTGGCGGCGATCGGCGAGCCGGAAATGGTCGACACCTCCCGGGATTCCCGGCTCGGGCGGATCTTCATGAACCGCACCATCCGCGTCTATCCCGCCTTCGCCGAATTCTACGGCATGGAGGAGACGATCGAGCGCATCGTCTCCTTCTTCCGCCACGCGGCGCAGGGGCTGGAGGAGCGCAAGCAGATCCTCTACCTGCTCGGCCCGGTCGGCGGCGGCAAATCCTCGCTGGCGGAGCGCCTCAAGGCGCTGATGGAGGTGCATCCGATCTATGTCCTCAAGGCCGACAACGAGATCAGCCCGGTCTTCGAGAGCCCGCTCGGCCTGTTCGATCCCGAGCGCATGGGCGAGCAGATCGAGGAGCGCTACGGCATTCCGCGCCGGCGCCTGACCGGGCTGATGAGTCCCTGGGCGCTCAAGCGGCTCGACGAGTTCGGAGGTGACATCTCGCGCTTCAAGGTGGTGAAGGTGAACCCCTCGCGCCTGCGCCAGATCGGCATCGCCAAGACCGAACCGGGTGACGAGAACAACCAGGACATCTCCTCCCTCGTCGGCAAGGTCGATATCCGCAAGCTGGAGACGCTGTCGCAGAACGACCCGGACGCCTATTCCTATGCGGGCGGGCTCAACCGGGCCAATCAGGGCATGCTCGAATTCGTCGAGATGTTCAAGGCGCCGATCAAGATGCTGCATCCGCTGCTCACCGCGACACAGGAAGGCAACTATGTCGGCACCGAGAATATCGGCGCGATCCCCTTCCAGGGCATCATCATGGCCCATTCCAACGAGGCGGAATGGCAGAGCTTCAAGACAAATAAAAACAACGAGGCCTTCATCGACCGGATCTACGTGATCAAGGTGCCGTATTGCCTGCGCGTCACGGAAGAGGAGCAGATCTATGACAAGCTGATCCGCACCTCCGAGCTGGCCGAGGCGCCCTGTGCGCCGGGCACGCTGGAAATGCTGGCGCGTTTCGCCGTGCTGTCACGGCTGCGCGAGCACGAGAATTCCAATGTCTTCTCGAAGATGCGCGTCTATGACGGCGAGAGCCTGAAGGAGGTCGATCCGCGCGCCCGCTCGATTCAGGAATACCGCGATGCGGCCGGAGTCGACGAGGGCATGGACGGCGTCTCCACCCGCTTTGCTTTCAAGGTGCTCGCTGCGACCTACAACCACGACACCACCGAGATCGCGGCTGATCCGGTGCATCTGATGTATGTGCTGGAGCAGACCGTGCGGCGCGAGCAGCTGCCGGACGAGCAGGAAAAGCGCTATATCGAGTTCATCAAGGCCGAACTCGGGCCGCGCTATGCCGAATTCATCGGCAACGAGATCCAGAAGGCCTATCTGGAGAGCTATCACGATTACGGGCAGAACGTGTTCGACCGCTATGTCGATTACGCCGATGCCTGGATCGAGGATCAGGATTTCAAGGATCCCGATACCGGCCAGTTGCTCAACCGCGAACTGCTCAACCAGGAGCTGACCAAGATCGAGAAGCCCGCGGGCATCGCCAATCCGAAGGACTTCCGCAACGAAGTGGTGAAGTTCTCGCTGCGCTCGCGGGCGAGCCATGGCGGCAAGAACCCGTCCTGGACCTCCTACGAGAAGATCCGCGAAGTCATCGAGCGGCGGATGTTCAGCCAGGTCGAGGATCTGCTGCCGGTGATCTCCTTCGGCTCGAAGAAGGACAGCGAGAGCGAGAAGAAACACAGTGAGTTCGTCGACCGAATGACCGAGCGCGGTTACACCGAGCGTCAGGTCCGCCGGCTCGTCGAGTGGTACATGCGTGTGAAACAGGCGGGTTGACCGAGAGGAAGACCCGCGAAACGGGGCGACCGGATGCATATTGTCGATCGCCGCCTCAATCCCGGCGGCAAGAGTCTCGCCAATCGTCAGCGCTTTCTCAGGCGGGCGAAAGCCTTGGTCAAACGCGCGGTGCGCGACACCACCCGCGACCGCTCGATCCGTGATGTGGAGAGCGGCGGGGAGGTGACGATCCCGGGCGAAGGCGTGCGCGAGCCGCGCTTCCACCGCGCGGCGCAGGGCGGCATGCGCGATTACGTGCTGCCCGGCAACAAGGATTATGTCGAAGGCGAAACCATCCCGCGCCCGCCGGGCTCCGGCGGGGGAGGCGGGTCACAGGGCAGTCCGGACGGGGAGGGCGAGGACGAGTTCCGCTTCGCGCTCAGCCACGAGGAATTCGTCGATCTCTTCCTCGAGGATCTCGAACTGCCCGATCTGGCCAAGCGCAAGCTGGCGACGACAGAGCAGGTGAGTTGGCGTCGCGCCGGCTTCTCGGTGACCGGCTCACCGGCCAACCTCGCCCTGACGCACACCATGCGCAATTCGCTCTCACGCCGCATCGCCCTGCGCCGACCCCGGCCGGAAGCGGCGGCGGCACTGGAGGAGGAGATCGCGACGCTGGAGCGGACGGGCGATGATCCGGTGCGGCTGCTGGAAGCGCGCGAGGAACTCGCGCGCATGCAAAAGCGGCTCAAGGCGATTCCCTGGATCGACCCGATCGACCTGCGCTATCGCCGCTCGGAACCACATCCGCGTCCCGTCGCCCAGGCGGTGATGTTCTGCCTGATGGATGTCTCGGGCTCGATGACCGAGCATATGAAGGATCTTGCCAAGCGCTTCTTCACGCTGCTCTATCTCTTCCTGAAGCGGCGCTACAAGCATGTCGAGATCGTCTTCATCCGCCACACGCACGAAGCCTCGGAAGTCGATGAAGAAACGTTCTTTTATTCCCGCGAGACCGGCGGCACCATCGTCTCGACGGCGCTGGAGGAGATGCAGCGCGTCGTGGCCGAACGCTACCCGCCGGAGGAGTGGAATATCTACGCCGCCCAGGCTTCGGATGGCGACAACACTTCCTCGGACAATCCGCGCGCCTCTGAACTCCTGACGAACACGATCCTGCCCGCCTGCCAGTATTTTGCCTATCTGGAGGTGGGGCGCGAGGATGATCCGGCGCCGATGGGCTTCGGCTATCGCCAGAGCGATCTGTGGCGACTCTACGACCTGTTGCGTCAGGGCGGCGAGCAGATCGCCATGCGCAAGGTGCGCCACCGCCGCGACATCTACCCCGTCTTCCGCGAACTCTTCCAGCGCAAGCAGGGTGCAGACAAGGGAGCCGGCGCATGAGCACGAAAACCGCGCAGACCGCCACCGCAACGACGCAGAAGCCGCGTCTCTATGAGGGGGCCGACTGGGATTTCGAAACGCTCCGGCGCATCAACGAGGCCTGCGAGGAAATCGCCATCGGCGAGCTGGGGCTCGACGTCTATACCAACCAGATCGAGGTGATCACCGCAGAGCAGATGCTCGACGCGTATTCCTCGATCGGGATGCCGCTGTTCTACAAGCACTGGTCCTTCGGCAAGCATTTCGCCACGCACGAGGCCTCCTACCGCAAGGGCATGCGCGGGCTGGCCTATGAGATCGTCATCAATTCAAACCCGTGCATTTCCTATGTGATGGAGGAGAACACGACGACGATGCAGGCGCTTGTCATCGCCCATGCGGCCTTCGGGCATAACCACTTCTTCAAGAACAATTATCTGTTCAGGCAATGGACCGATGCCGACGGCATTCTCGATTATCTCGAATTCGCCAAGACCTATATCGCCGAATGTGAGGAGCGCTACGGCCACGGGCCGGTCGAGCGGCTGCTTGATGCCGCGCATGCGCTGATGAACCAGGCAGTGCACCGCTATCCGCGCAAGATGCAGCTCGACCTGCGCAGCGAGGAACGGCGCGAGCGCGAGCGGCGTCAGCATGAAGAGCAGATGTACAACGATCTTTGGCGCACGGTTCCGGTCAAGGAACGCACGGACAGCGACGATGCCGATCTGGAGCACCGGCGGGCCTTGCTGCAACTCCCGCAGGAGAACCTGCTGTATTTTCTGGAGAAGAGTGGCCCTAAACTCGCGCCCTGGCAGCGCGAATGCCTGCGCATCGTGCGGCTGATCGCGCAGTATTTCTACCCGCAGGGGCAGACCAAGGTGATGAACGAGGGCTGCGCCAGCTACGTGCATTACGAGATCATGAATCGGCTGCACGAGACCGGGCAGATCGGCGACGGTGACATGCTCGAATTCCTGCGCTCGCATACAAACGTGGTCTACCAGCCGGAATTCCACGAGCGGCATTATTCGGGCATCAACCCCTATGCGCTGGGTTTCGCCATGATGAAGGATATCGAGCGCATCTGCCGCGAGCCCACTGAGGAAGACCGCGTCTGGTTCCCCGATATCGCGGGCGTGGGCGATCACATGCCGGTCCTGCGCGATATCTGGGCGAATTACCGCGACGAGAGCTTCATCCTGCAATATCTGAGCCCGCATCTGATGCGCAAATTCAAGCTCTTCCACGTGGCCGATGACGACAGCCAGCCCGACATGCTGGTCGATGCCATCCATGACGAGCGCGGCTACCGCCGCCTGCGCCGCGCGCTCGCCAGGCAATACGACGTCGCCTGGCTCGACGCCGATATCCAGATCGTCGATGTCGATCTCGCCGGTGACCGCCGCCTGATCGTCCAGCACAACGTCCTCAACCGCATCCCCCTCGACGAATCCAACGCCCGCCGCACCCTCCAGCACCTCGCCGATCTGTGGGGCTACGAGGTGATGATGAAGGAAGTCGACACGCAAACCGGTGAGGTTCTGAAGGAGCACCGGGCGGTGGCGCGGGATCGGATTGTGTGAGGGGGGGCAATCATGGAGATCGGCCGCAAATTATTTTAGAATAAGGGTTTTAGCTGCATCGGTAGAGTTTGTTCGTCGGGAGAGTTGAGTAATGGGCAAGCAGACTCAGTTTGCCGTGAACTCTTGTGGGTAGCAATAAATACAACTAAATTTTGTTAAATTTTGCCCAAAGCATCGCTTTGCACCGCTCCTTCAGCGCCTCAAAGGGCAGTTTCTCCGCAAACGCACGCTCCAATAGCTGAAGAGTGAGCCATACCGAAGAGAGCGTCTTTGTACGCGCGCTGATCCATTCCATGCACAGGGGTGGCGCGCCCGGCCTGACGGAGTCGGATGGTGCGCTCTGAAGCCTCGTTTCGGCACATCACAGGCTGATGCGAGGATCGGCCATCCGGCGCCTTTTCGCCGCGCATTGCCGATGCGGGCCTGCGGACGCCATTACCGCTTGGTCGGATCCGATGGGTCTGCGGTCCGTTTCCCGCGTTTGCCCGCCGCAGCCTTGCCCGCCGCGACCTTGCCGGCTTTTTTCTTGCTCACGGATTGACCCGCTGCTTCGCCATCGCCTTTCGTGAAACGCTTCTTCCACTTCCTATCGGATCCTGCGCCTCCGGCGCCGGCATCGGAGAATTGACCGGAGGTTCGCGCCTTCCGATGGCTGGCCGGAGCGTCGATCTGCGGCGCACCGGAAGCGCGCCGGACGGTGACGCCTTTCTCGAGGCTGCCTTGTTTTCCCAATGCGCTCATGAATTTCGCAACGCTCGTCTCGGCGATTTCCACGAGGGTCTCGGATTGCTGGACGCGGATTGCGCCGATCGCATCCTTGTCGAGCCCTCCGGAGCGACACAGCAGCGGCAGCAGCCAGCGCGGCTCGGCACCGTCATCGCGTCCGACCGACAGGGTGAACCAGACGCTCGGGCCGAAGCGTGCATGCGCCTTCGCAGCTGGTCGCGTATCGACCGGGACGAGTTCCTCGGGCGCCGAGTGCCTGGCGCGATACTGGCGCAGATAGGCTGCTGCAATCGCCTCCGGTGAATACAGGGCGAGCAGCCGGTGAGCGAAAGCCGCTTCTTCGTCGGTGACATCCATCGACCAGTCGGGATCGGCGAGCAGACGTTCCTCGTCGCGGCGCAGGATCTCGTCCGCTCCCGGCGCAGTGATCCAGTCGGCTGTTACGCGGGCGCTCGCCAGCAGACGCTCGGCCCGCTTCACCGCCTTCGGCGGCACAACCAGGGCGGAGATGCCCTTGCGTCCGGCGCGGCCCGTGCGACCGGAGCGATGCAGCAGGCTATCGGCGTTGCTCGGGAGCTCGGCATGGATCACGAGTTCGAGATTGGGCAGATCGATGCCGCGGGCCGCGACATCGGTTGCGACGCAGACCCGGGCGCGACCGTCGCGCATCGCCTGAAGCGCATGCGTGCGCTCCGTCTGGCTCAGCTCACCGGAAAGACTGACGACGGCAAAGCCGCGATTGGAAAAGCGCGCAGTGAGCCGGCTCACCATCGCGCGGGTATTGGCGAAGACGATGGCGTTTTGCGCCTCGTGATAGCGCAGCACATTGATGATGGCGTTTTCCGCGTCCTGGGCGGCGACGCGCAGCGCCTGATAGGCGATGTCAGCATGCTGACTTGCCTCGGACTGGGTTTTCACCCGCACGGCCTCGCGCTGGAAACGCTGGGCCAGTTTCGCGATCATCGGCGGCACGGTCGCCGAGAACATCAGCGTCCGGCGCTCCGGCGGAGCCTTGTCCAGCATGAATTCCAGATCTTCGCGAAACCCGAGATCAAGCATCTCGTCCGCCTCGTCGAGGACAATGACCCGCAATCCGCTCATGTCGAGGGATCCGCGCTGGATATGGTCGCGCAGGCGGCCCGGCGTGCCCACGACGATATGGGCGCCGCGCGCGAGGGTGCGGCGCTCGTCGCGCATGTCCATGCCGCCGACGCAGGAAGCCATCCGGGCGCCCGCCCTGGCATAGAGCCAGCCGAGCTCACGCATCACCTGCGCGGCCAGCTCCCTCGTGGGTGCGACGATCAGGGCCAGCGGAGCGCCCGGGGGGCCGAGCATGCCTTCCGCATCCAGAAGCGTGGGAGCGATCGCGAGCCCGAATCCCACGGTCTTACCCGAACCGGTCTGGGCGGATACCAGCAGATCGGCTTCGCGCAGGGCGGGATCGGTGACCGCCTCCTGGACCTGGGTAAGGCTATCATAACCGCGCTCGGCGAGCGCCTCGGACAAGGTATGGATCATGGAAGGCCAATCTGCGGAGGATATCGGCGCCGCAGCCTTGCGCGGTCCGCCGGCACGAAACGTGCGATTCAGGTTCACGTAACGCAACGCGCGGATCATGTACACTGCAGAAAACAGGCATCAGGCGCGTGGCGCCCGGGATCCTTCACCCGCTCCCCGTGATCGGCTATGCCACGGGATGGCTTCGATCGCAGAGGGTTGCGCATGCTTCCATGGATACAGCTGGCCACGGCACAAACGCCGGAGGGGGATAGGCTCAGGCTCCTGCGCCGGGGCGATGAATTCTCGATCCGTCTCGAAGGCGGCAACGAGCTGATGAACAGCCGCCTCGGCGGCTCGGAGGAGGCGCTCGCGACGCTTGCTTTCGACCAGCTGGCCGGTCAGACCGCGCCGAGCATCCTCATCGGCGGGCTCGGGATGGGTTTCGCCCTGCGCGCCGCGCAGGCGGTCGCGTCCCCGGATGCGCGGCTGATCATCAGCGAAATCGTGCCTGAACTGGCCGACTGGGCCAGGCAGCACATGAAGGCCGTATTCGGGGATTGTCTCTGCGACCCGCGGGTGGAACTGAGGGTGGGCGATGTCGGCGCCGCCATCCGCGAGGCCGGGGAAAAATTCGACGCGATCCTGCTCGATGTCGATAACGGGCCTGACGGCCTCACGCGCTCGGAGAACGGCAGCCTTTACGGGGAGGCGGGATTGCATGCGGCACGCGCAGCGCTGACCCCCGGCGGCGTCCTCGCCGTCTGGTCCGCAGCGCCGGACACGGCATTTGCCAAGCGGCTGGCCCGGTGCGGCTTTGCGGTCACGCCGCATAGTGTCCGCGCCAGCCGCTCCCGGCGCGGTGCGCGCCATACGATCTGGATCGCCGTGCGCCGGCCCTGACAAGGCGATGATTTCTGTCCGTTCGTTCAACCACAGCGCATCACCTGTATGCGCCTGACAATCATCAAGCATGTACAGGCCGCGATCAGGGCGAGGCAGGTGGCGCTGACGGGGTCGGTCAGAAGGACGGTGGGATCACCGCGTGAAAAGAGCAGGGTGCGGCGCAGGTATTCCTCGAAGGCGGGGCCGAGGATGAAGCCGAGAACGAGCGGGGTCGGTTCCAGCTTCAGCCGCAGCAGGACCCAGCCGAACAGGCCGAAACCGAGCATCAGCCAGACGTCGAACAGCGAGTTCTGCACCGAATGCACCCCGATCAGGCTGATCACGATGATCAGCGGCACCAGCCTGCGGAAGGGGATGCGCAGAAGTGAGGCCCAGATCCCGGCAAAGGGCAGGTTCAGCACCACGAGGATCACGTTGCCGATGATCAGGCTCGCCATCAGGGCCGTGAACAGATCCGGGTTCTGCGCGATGAAAGCGGGGCCGGGCATGATCGCATGCAGCATCAGCGCGCCCGCCAGCACCGCCATGACCGGGCTGCCGGGCAATCCGAGGGTCAGGAGGGGCACCATCGCAGATTGGGCCGCCGCGTTGTTCGCGGCTTCCGGCGCCGCGACGCCCGCAACCGCGCCCGTCCCGAGCGGGCGATCCTTCGTGGCAAAGCCGTTCTCCATCCCGCGCGCGGCGAGCGCCGCCAAAAGCGTGCTCGCCCCGGGAATCACTCCCAGCGCCGCGCCGATTCCTGTTCCGCGCAGGGCGGGGCGCCAGCCAGCGCGCAGATCGGCGCGCGTGGGCCAGGGCCAGCGCACGAGCCTGATGCGCTCCGGGCGCCCGCCCGTCTCCAGCGCGCGGATCAGTTCTGCGAGACCGAATATGCCCATCACCAGCGGGACGAAGCCGATGCCGTCACGCAGTTCCGGTATCCCGAAGGCGAAACGCGGCTGCCCGCCGCCCAGATCGGTTCCCACGAGACCTAGACCCGCGCCGATCAGGATCAGCGCCAGAGCCGGAATCGCCGGGCCGGGCGAGATCACCGCGGCGGCGAACAGGCCCAGCGCAATCAGTCCCACCAGCCCCGCCGGCGCGATCGCCGTGGTCATGCCTGCGAGCGGCACTGCGATGGTTGCAATCAACACGGCGGTGACGAGGCCCGCGAAGAGCGAGGCGAGCGAGGCCACTGCGATTGCCGGCCCGGCCCGACCGGCCAGCGCCATCTTGTGCCCGTCCAGCGCCGTCACGACGCCGGAGCATTCACCAGGCACATTCAGCAGGATCGAGGTGGTCGAGCCGCCATATTGTGCGCCATAATAGATCGCCGCCATCATGATGATCGCGCCCGCCGGTTCCAGCGTAAACGTCAGCGGCAGCAGCAGCGCCAGTGTTGCCGCCGGGCCGATGCCGGGCAGGACGCCGACGAGCGTGCCGACCACTGCGCCCACGACACACAGGATGAGGTTTTCCGGCGTCAGCGCCAGCGCAAATCCCGAGATCCATGCGTTCAGATCCATGCCCCGGCCTCTTCACAAACGAGGCCAGAGCGGCGCCGTGGGCGGCAAAAGTGTAAGTCCGATCACCATCGTCATGACAACCAGCGCGCACACCGTGACCGCGAGCGCGACCGGATTGCGCTCGCCGGCGCCGATGGCGGCCAGCGTTGCGGCAAAACCCGCCGAAATCACCAGCCCGAAGGCCGGCAGGCTCAATGCGAACAACAGAACCGCGCCGAGGAGCGCCGGGCCGCTCCAGCGTTGCGCGGTCGCGTCGGCGGGCTCGGCGCAGGGTGCGGGCCGGCGCGGCGTGGCATCAAGCGCGCGGAAAGCCGCCCAGATCGCACCGAGCGCGATCACCCCCTTGCTCAGCAATTGCGCGAACAGCCCGGGGCCAACATGCGCATCCAGCCAGGCCGGCTGGCCATAGGCGAGGATCAGCATGGCCAACCCGGTCAGGACCAGTGCCAGTCCCGGTACGGCCCGCCCGAGCCTGAGCAGGGGAGCGGATCGCAGGATACGGCGCGCATGCTCCGCTTGCGATGTCATGGGGCCTCGGCTCGGTTTCGGGGATTCTCAGACAAGTCAGGACCCGCGCCCGGAAGGTGCCGGGCGCGGGCATGCGGTGACAGCGTCCTCAGCCCTCGCGCCTGGCACCGGTGCCGCGCACGACCGGGATCCAGGTCTCGCGCTGTCCGGCATAGTAGGCGTCGACTTCGGCGGGCGTCTTGGCCGGGGGCACGATCGAGGCGAGATCCTCCAGCCTTGTGCGCATCTCGTCAGATTGCACGATCTCGTTGATCATCGTGTTGAGGGTATCGACGATCTCCTGTGGCGTGTCCGCCGGCGCCGAGATGGTGTTCCAGGTCTGGCTGACGAAGCCGGGCAGCCCCGCTTCCTCCATGGTCGGCACCTCCGCCAGCGCGGGCAGGCGCACCGGGGCGGATACGCCGAGCGGACGCACGGCATCGCCCTGTACCTGGCCGATCGCGGTCAGGGACGGATCGAAGACGAAGTTCAGACGTCCGGCGATCAGATCCACCATGGCCTCCGGGCTGCGCGGATAGGGGATATGGACCACGTCCTCGGCGCCGATGCGTTGCAGGAAAAGGGCCCCGGTAATATGCGTCGTGGTGCCCGTCGGGCCGGAGCCGTACTGGAAGGCGGCCGGATCGGCCAGAACCCGCTCGGTCAGCCCGGCGAGATCGGTATCGGGTGAATCCTTGGGCACGCACATGACCATCGGGACTTCGTTGATCATCGCGACACCGCGCAGGGTGCTCTCGATATCGACCGGAAGCGGATCGAAGAGCGCAATGTTGTGGACGAGCTGCGAGGAGGTCCCCACCAGTAGCGTGTAGCCGTCCGGCTCGGCCTTGCTGACATCCTCGGTGGCGCGCATGCCGGAGGCGGTGCCGTTATTCTCGACCACGATGCGCTGGCCGAGCACGGGTTCCAGCGCTTCAACGAGAATGCGCGCCACGACATCGGCATTGCCGCCGCCGCCCTGGGCGACGACGAGCCGGATCGGACCAGCCGCCGGCCATTGCGCGGCGCGAGCCTGACGCGGCAGCAGGGACAGGAAGGGCGCAGCCAGAGCCGAGCCCAGAAGCGTGCGACGATTGATCATCGAAGACTCCCAGTATTTTGGAATTTTTCGAGCGCTGTCACAAACCGAATATGTCGGATCGGTCGAGAACTCGAGAGCGAAGATTTCCAGCGCATTGATTGTTCGATGCGCAATTTAGTTTCCATGACCTCCAGACATCATCAATTACATCCGAAGTCAGAATTGAATCAAAATCCGCTTTTGGATTTTGAATGATCACTGATTATGCGAATAATAAATTTTCGTCAAATAAAAATGCAATTTCAAACAAAGATTAAATCAATTATAAACTGGATTACTTTCGTCAATATCCACATTTTTGACAGGTAGAATCTGCATTAACTGCCTTTGCGCATGAAAATACCTGATTCTGTTCTTTGACGGGTCGAGCCCACGACATGGGCGCAGGGCGCTCGGCTTGTGCGCAATCTTCCACGACGCCTCTTCCCTTGACGTCAAGCAAGGCGAGGTTGAGCCGGCCAAGAGGGTCACGCTGCATGCGATTTGTCATGCAATCTGCGATATTTCCTTTTGTCAAAATGGAACTGGCTTCATTGTCGCTTGCGTGGATTGCAGGCGAGACTGCGTATCGCGTTGCGTCACGCCAAGCGCTTGCACTCAGCCATGGACTCCCTCTTGGCCTCGCAGCCGGAAGCTGGTTACGTGTAGACGGCAGCCAGAACAGGACATGAGATGAGCGATCAGCACGATTTCTTTCCCGGCTTCTCATCCGGCTACTTTGCCACAGAACAGGGCCAGGTCTTCGCACGCCACGGCGGGGAGGGGTCTCCCGTACTGCTCCTCCACGGTTTTCCGCAGACACATATCTGCTGGCACCGGGTGGCGGGACAGCTCGCGAAGAACCACCACGTCGTGCTCATGGATCTGCGCGGGTACGGCTGGTCGAGCGCGCCGCGTGGTGATGGCGGGCGCGAGACCTATTCCAAGCGCGCCATGGGCCGCGATGCGGTGAAAGTGATGTCCGATCTTGGCTATACACGTTTCGCACTGGTCGGGCATGATCGCGGCGCGCGGGTTGGCTATCGTCTGGCGCTTGATCATCCGGGCCGGCTGACACATCTGGGCCTGATCGACATCCTGCCGACGATCCGGGTGTGGGAGCGTATCGAATCCGGCGCCATTCCCGGCGCCCATTGGGAATTCCTCTCCCGACCCGAACCCGAGCCGGAAGAGGCGATCACCAAGGACGCCACCGCCTTCTTCGAAAAGCTGATGAGCAGCTGGACGCATGACGGCACGCTCGATGCTCTCGACAGGCGCGCCCTCAAGGCCTATCGCCAGGCGTCGAACGATCCGGCGCGAATCCACGCCTTCTGCGAGGATTACCGCGCCGGCGCCACCACGGATCGCGCACAGGACGAGGCGGATCTGGCCGTGGCCAAGACTATTCTGGCAAAGACCTGCGTGATCTGGGGGGAGTTCTATCTCTCGGGCAGCGACGAGCCCGGATCGGCAACGGCGCTCGATGTGTGGCGCAACAGTTTCGCCCCGCGTGCGGAGGGCGGCGGCATCAGTTCCGGGCATTTCCTCGCCGAGGAGAACCCGTGCGACATGCTCGCGATCCTTGAGCCTTTCCTGAAAACGCGGGCAGACTGACGAGCCAACACGGAGACACGTCCACATGTCTACACCCACGATCGGTCTCGCTCTCGGCTCCGGCGGTGCCCGTGGGCTGGCGCATATCCCGATGCTGGAAGTCTTCGACGAGTTGGGGATACGCCCCTCGATCGTCGCCGGCGCCTCGATCGGCGCCATCATCGGTGCACCCTATTGCGCCGGGATTTCGGGAAAGGATTTGCGGCGGCATCTCCTCAGCGAGATCAAGGACCGTGCCCGCGCCATGGCCAAGCTGGTCGATGCGCGTGCGGCGGGTATCTTCGACATCCTGAAGGGAGAGGGCAATCTCTTCACCCTCGATGGCGAGAAGCTCCTCGATATCTACTGGCCCGAGGGGATCCCGGAATCTTTCGAAGAGCTCGAGATCCCGCTCCTCATCGCCACGACGGATTTCTTTCGCCGCGAGGGCGTGACTTTCGATGCGGGACCTTTAAGACCCGCTGTAGCCGCGTCACTTGCGATTCCGGGTGTGGTCAAGCCGATACAGCATGAGGGGCGAACCCTGATCGACGGTGGCATCGTCAACCCGTTGCCCTTCGACCTGCTCTTCGGCAAGGCCGATCACGTCATTGCCATCGACGTCGCCGGCGGGCCGACAGAGGATGTCGAGCGCATGCCGGGCGGGTTTGAACTCGGCATCGGCACGATCCAGATCATGCAGGAAGCGATCGTACGCGCAAAGCTCGCGAGCCGACGCCCCGAGGCCGTGCTGAAGCCCGATATCGCGCGTTTCTTCGTGCTTGATTTTTCTCAGTGGCAAGGATGTGCTCGCCAAGGGCGACGCCGTCAAGGAAGACCTGCGCCGTGTGCTCACCGGTATTCTGGAAGGCAAGGCACCCACCGGTGAAATCATCGATGACCGTGATCATCCGACCTTGCCATAGCCCGAGAACCGCGCCGCGACCCGCTCCATTTCCGCCGCGTCGAGGATCACGGGGTCGAGCCCGGCGGCGAGGATGGTGAGATATTCGCCGGCGAGGTTCTCTACTTCGGCTGCGATATTGTAGGCGCCCTCGATGGTGGCGCCGAGTGCCACGACGCCGTGATTGGCCAGAAGAACCGCCTTGCGATCTTCAAGCCCGCGCACCACGGATTGCGCGAGTTCCGGTGTGCCAAAGGTAGCGTAATCGGCACAACGCACATCCACGCCGCCGCAATAGGCGATCATGTAGTGGAAGGCGGGGATGGGTTTGCGCGCGCAGGCGAGCGCCGTCGCCTTGGGGCTGTGGGTGTGCACGATCGCCTGCGCATCCGCGCGCGCTTCGTAGATCGCGGCGTGGAAGGGCCATTCCGATGAGGGCTTGCCGCTACCCGTCACAGTCCCGTCGAGGCGCAAGGCGACGAGGTCGTCCGGCGTCATCCGCGCATAGGGCAGGCCGGAAGGCGTGATCAGCATGCCGTCATCCGTGCGCGCCGAGACATTGCCGGATTTGTTGGGAGCAAACCCCGCCGCATCCATTCGCTTCGCGGCCGCGACGATCGCCTCGCGCATATCGCTCATGCTCTGATCCCTACTCGTATTTGACCGCGACGGTCTTGAGATGCGCAAACCCGTAGAGCGCCTCGAAACCCTTCTCACGGCCATGTCCGGATTTGCCGACGCCGCCGAAGGGCAGTTCGACACCGCCGCCGGCACCGTAATTGTTCACGAAGACTTGCCCCGCCTTCAGCCTGCGCGCAAGCCGCATCTGCCGCCCGCCATCGCGCGTCCACACGCCGGCGACGAGGCCGTAATCCGTGCCGTTGGCGATGCGGATCGCATCCGCCTCATCCTCGAAGGGAATGAGCGCCAGAACCGGACCGAACACCTCGCGCTGGGCGAGTTCGGAATCGGGATCGACCGGGCCGAACAGGGCGGGGCGGACATAGTATCCGCCGCCGGGGGAGGTGGGTTCGATGGCACCCTCGGCCAGTAACGGCGCACCGCTCGCCTGCGCGGTCTCGACCATGGCGCGGATGCCGGCACGCTGCTTCTCGTTGATGATCGGGCCGATATCGGGATCGGTCAGCGCCGCGCCAACGCGCAGGGCCTTGAAGCGCCCGGCGATCAGTCCGGCGACGCGGTCGAAGATCGGGCGCTCGATCAGAACGCGCGAGCCGGCGGAGCAGGTCTGACCGGCATTCTGGATCGCAGCGCGCACGAGGAAGGGCAGGGCGGCCTCGAGATCGGCGTCAGCGAAGACGAGCTGCGGCGATTTTCCACCGAGTTCCAGCGTCACCGGAATGACGTTGCGCCCGGCGGCCTGCTGCACCAGCGCCCCCGTCGCGACACTGCCGGTGAAGGAGATATGCGCCACGCCCGGATGGGCCGCGAGCGCTGCGCCCGCTTCCGCGCCATAGCCCGTGACGATGTTGAGCGCGCCTTCCGGCAGCCCCGCCTCGGTGGCGAGCTCACCCAAAACGAGGGCGGTGAGCGAGGCATCCTCGCCGGGTTTCACCACGCAGGCATTACCCATGGCGAGCGCCGCACCGACGCTGCGCCCGATGATCTGCATCGGATAATTCCACGGCACGATATGCCCGGTCACGCCATGCGGTTCGTACCAGGTCATCACGGCGAAGCCGTCCTGATAGGGAATGGTGTCGCCATGCACCTTGTCAGCGGCGGCGCCATAGAATTCGAAATAGCGCGCGCAGGCCGCCGCATCCGCCCGCGCCTGAGACAGCGGCTTGCCGACATCGCGCGCCTCGAGATGCGCCAGCCGCTCCGCCTCGCGTTCGATCAGGGTCGATAGCCGATGCAGGATACGCCCGCGCTGTGTCGCGCTCATGCGCCCCCAGGGTCCCTCCATCGCCAGCTGCGCCGCAGCTACAGCGGCATCGACATCCGCCGTATCGCCACGCGCGATCTTGGCGAAGGCCTCGCCCTCGCTCGGATCGATGACGGGGATCGTCGCGCGGCCGGCGGCTTCGACCCATTGCCCGGCGATCAGCAGGCGGGGGGCGGGGAGGGCGTGCATGGTGATGACTCCAGACTTCAGTACAAGAGATCGCGGAAGAAGAGCGTCACGCCCGGCACATAGGTGACCACGGCCAGGCAGGCGATGACCACGAGCACGAATGGAACGAGGTGCTTGATAATGCGCTCCAGCGGCACATTGGCGACCTGGCAGGCTGCAAAAAGATTCACGCCAAAGGGCGGCGTAATCATTCCCAGCGCAAGATTGACGACCATGATCAGGCCGAAATGGACGGGATCGACCCCGAACGCGATCGCCACCGGCACGAGGATCGGCGCCAGCACGATAATCGCCGCAGAGGTTTCGATGAACATGCCGACGATGAACAGGAACAGATTGACAACGAGCAGGAAGGTCATCGGATCGCTGATGACCTGCGAGATCCACGCACCGATCGCAGCCGGCACGCCGGCGCGGGTGATCAGGAAGCTGAAGAGCCCCGCTGCGGCGATCACGAACATGATGATCGCGGATGCAATGACCGAGCGACGCAGCACGGCAAGCAGATCCGGAAACGAAATCGCCCGATAGATCACAACACCGACAATGAGGGCATAGACCACTGCCACCACCGAGGCTTCCGTCGGCGTGAACACGCCGCGATAGATCCCGCCGATGACGATGACCGGCATGATCAGGGCGAGCGAGGCGTTCTTTGTGGCCTGCCAGACCCCGAGTCGACCGACGTGATCCTCCTTGCCCCAGCCGTTCTTGCGGCAATAGATGTAGACGAAGAGGATCAGCGCGCCACCGATCAACAGGCCCGGCCCGATGCCGGCGACGAACAATTCGCCGATCGAGACTTCGGCGCTGACCCCGTAGAGGATCAACGGGATCGACGGCGGAATGATCACCCCGAGTTCGGCCGAGGTGGCCTGAAGCGAGGCTGCAAAGCTCTTCGGATAGCCATGGCGCAACATGGCCGGAATGATGATCGCGCCAATTGCGAAGGTGGTCGCGACCGAGGAGCCTGATACCGAGGCAAAGATCAGGCAGGTGAGGACACAGGAACAGGCCAGGCCGCCCTGGACGCCGCCCACAAGTGATTTCGCGAATTCCACGAGACGCCGCGAAATGCCGCCGGCCTCCATCAGGTTCCCCGCCAGGATGAAGAACGGGATCGCCATCAGCGGAAAGCTGTCGAGCGTCGTCATCAGGCGCTGCGCCACCAGGATCAGCGGCAGCGGCGTGAAGAACGACATGCCGCCGATGGAGGCAGCCAGAATGGCGATGGCGATGGGAAGCCCGAGGGCGAAGAAGAAGACCATCGCCACGAGCATGAAGGAGGCCATTGATCAGATCTCCCGCACCTGCGCCTCGGCGGGCGCATCACCGTCATCGAGATAGATGCCAGCGCGTATCCGGACAAATTCCTCAACAGCCTTGGCGACCACCGCAACAGCACTGAGAGCCGCCCCGACGGGGATGGCCGCATAGACCCAGGCAATGGAAATACCGCTCCCTGTCAACGGATTATCCACTCCGGCCAACGTCTGGAAGCGGACGCGGTAGGCCATCTCCCAGCCGTACCAGAACATCACAACCAGCACCCCCAGGGTAATTCCGGTGATCAGGGCGAGCAGGATCAGGCGGGGCAAGCCGCGCGCTTTCTGGACCAGCATCTGCACGGCCATCAGGGACCCCGTGCGGAAGGCCGCGACGAGGCCGAGATACACCATCCAGATGTTCAGGGAGCGGGAGGTCACCTCCGACCAGGTGGAGGGCTGCTCGAAAACGAAACGCGTGATCACCTGGTAGAAAGAGACGCCCGACATGATCACCATGAGCAACATGGCCGCACCCAGTGCCGCCCAGAACACGGAACGCTCGAATATCTGCAAGGCTTTGATCATCGGGATTGCGCTCTGACAATGAGAATGATCCCCCTCGAAGCCGAGGGGGATCAGGATGCGGCATCAATTGCCGTAGTTGCGGATCTCGTCGATACGTTCCTGGCCGAAGCGCTCGGCGAAGCGCTCGAAGACCGGCTGCAGGGCCTCCTCGAACGAGGCGCGATCCACGTCCTCGACGACCTGCATGCCTTCCTCACGCAGAGTTGCGACGCCGTTCTCGGCATCCTCACGCACCTTCGCACGCATGGCCTGCGCGCCGGCCGCCGCGGCTTCCTCGAACCAGCCCTGCTGCTCTTCGCTGAGCCCGCCCCAGACCATCGGCGACATCAGGATCAGGGCCGGTGAATAGACGTGCTGGGTAAGAGACAGGTGATCCTGAACCTGGCTGAAATTCGCCGAGAGGATCACGCCGATCGGGTTTTCCTGCCCATCGACGGTGCCCTGCTGAAGCGCGGTGAACAGCTCGGGAAACGCCATCGGGGTAGGCAGCACGCCGATGCCCTCGAAGGCCTGCATGTGCACCTGGTTCTCCATGGTGCGCACCTTCAGCCCGCGCGTATCTTCCGCATTGTGGATCGGACGCACGCTGTTTGTCAGGTTGCGGAAGCCGTTTTCGCCCCAGGCGAGCGCGACGAGACCGTGATCGGGGAACTGCGCCAGCAGATTCTGGCCGATCGGTCCATCGAGCACCGCATGGGCGTGCTCGTAATCACGGAACAGGAACGGAATATCCGTGATCAGGGTGTCGGGCACGAAGTTGCCGACGGGGCCGGTGGAGGTGATCACCAGATCGACCGTGCCGATCTGGGCCCCTTCGACCATTTCACGCTCGCCGCCAAGCGCATTGGCGGGAAACTGCTCGATCGTGAACGCGCCGTCCGAGAGGCGCTCGAGCTCCTCCGCCATGGCGGTGGCGCCCACGCCGTAATGGGACGTCGGCGCGAGCGAGTAGCCGAGCTTCAGTGACGTCTGGGCCTGTACGCCGACGACGGATGCCGTCGTCAGGACGGCGCCCAGAAGGCCCGCCTTGAGGTAACTGGAATAACGCATGTTCTTGAACCTCCCTGTTGTGTTTTCCGTTATCTGCCTTGGGCTAGATGCCCCACTCTTTGCGCAGTTCAGCCGAGTGCCTGCAATGCCTGCGAAAAGAATTCCCGTTTTCCGAAATTGCCGGATTTCAAGACGAGGCCAACGCGCCCGCCTTGCGGCGCCAGCCCATGCGTTGCCGGCACGCCAGGCGCGATTTCCGGCCCGATGAGAAGCGCCTCCACACCGAGTGCATCGGTTACTGCGCCGGAGGTTTCTCCACCGGCAACGATGAAACGACGGATGCCATCGGCGAACAGGTCCTGGGCGACGCCTGCTATGAGACGTTCGATGGCCAGCCCCGCAGCCTCGCGCCCGAAACGCTCCTGCACCTGCGCGACCTCCCGCGGGTCTGCGCTCGCGGCGATCAGAACTGCCGCGTTTTCGCCCAGTCCCCGGTACCAGTCCCGAACCTCCGCGCGCAGCGCCTGCGCCTCCCCGGGAATACGCATCGCATCAAGCCGCATTACCGGCATACCGGATTCCTGCGCGGCATTGATCTGGGCCAGGGTGGCAGCGGAACAGCTCCCGCACAGCACGGCCCCCTGTCCGCCGAGGGGCGCAAGCGCATCGCCTTCCTCCGGCTGAATCGTACCGGCGCGCACCAGCGCCCGCGCAATCCCCGCACCGAGGCCGGAACCGCCGACGGAGAAACCCTGTCGGCTGGCCGATTGGCCTAACATGTCGAGATGCCCATCGGTGAGTGCATCGGCGATGACCGCGCCGTATCCCTCCGCCTCGCGAGCTGCAAGGCACTCGGCTACGGCGGTTGCGCCGGCCTCGACAGCGGCGAATGGCAGACGGCCGATACGTTGCCGGCTTTGACGTCCCAGCACACGCACGAGATCCGGATCATGCATCGGATTGAGCGGGTGATGGCGCAACGGGCTTTCGCTGAGCAGGCGATCTCCGACGAACAGATGACCCTGATAGACACTCCGCCCCGCTCCGGGGAAAGCGGGGCAGACGATGACGGGGCCGTCATCCGACGGCTTCAGAGCATCCATGACAGGGCCGATATTGCCGGCATCGGTTGAATCGAAGGTCGAGCAGATCTTGAACAGGACATGCGCGCAGCCCTGCACACGCAGCCAGTCATGCGCCTTGCGTGACAGCGCCACGGCCTCATCGGCGGGGATCGAACGGCTCTTGAGCGCGATGACGATGGCATCGCACTCGGCAAGCGGCAATGCTGCATCGGGAACACCGATCGTCTGGATCGTCCGCAGACCCGCGCGCGCGAACGAATTCGCGAGATCGGTCGCGCCGGTATAATCATCGGCGACAGCCCCGAGAACGATGCGACCCGCTTTGTGCTCCGGCACAGTTTCCTCCCCACCGCGATACCCTGCGGCATCTTTCGTCGCGTATCCGCGATTCTGCTTAGATGACCTACTGTAGGCATGAAAAATGCCCACCGCAATCATGCGATGGGCATATTGAACAGCCTTTCCCGCGCAAAATGGCGCAGTGGACTTCTTGCTGATCAGTCCGTGGTGCCGTCCTCGTTGAACTGCATCAGATAAGCCGTCAGGTCGGCGATCTGCTGATCGTTTTTCAGACCGGCAAAGACCATGCGGGTGCCGGGGGTGACTTCCCGGGGATTGCGGATGTACTCGGCGAAGTTCTCTTCATCCCAGACCTTGTCGATATCATCGAAAGCAGAAGAGAAATTATAGCCCTCGACCTCACCTGCGGCGCGCCCGAACAGGCCGTTCAGCTGCGGGCCGACAGTGTGGCGCGCATTCTCGCCAACCATGTGGCAGGCGCGGCACTGGTTGAAGACCCGCTGGCCGGCGGCAGCATCCTGCGCGGCGGCGGGGCTGGCGAAGGCGATCATCGGAAGTGCGGCGGCGGCGATGAGGAAGCGCATGATTTTCTCCGGTTGTCTTTGTCTCGGCTCAGGCTTGTGCCAGGAATTGTACGGTTCGCCGGGGGCGCGAGCGATTTTGTGGGCCCGTTCCACGACACTTGCACAGTCAACGCCGCGCACCGTGCCACGGTTCGGACATTTTTCAGAATGTGCAGTTTCTTTGATATAAATCAAGAGTGACGCGCGAGCACATCCCGCACCGCCCGGACCAGATCCGCCTCCGCCACGGAGAACTGGGCGGGGCGCGCGGCGCGCCATTCCTCGTTCGTTTCGATCGCGGCTGCCGCCTTCGCGCCCTCGATCAGATCCTTGATCTGCACTTCCCCGCGCTCACGTTCATCCGACCCCTGGATGATGACGCAGGGCGCGCCGCGCCGGTCGGCATATTTCATCTGCGCCTTCATGCCCGACGAGCCGAGATAAAGCTCGGCGCGGATTCCGGCGCGACGCAATGCCGCGACGAATGTCTGGTAATCGGCGATGCGCTCGCGCTCCATCACCATTACCACGACCGGCGCCTGCGGTTTCGCCTGCGCGAGAATCGGGCTGTCGACGAGCTGAAGCGCGGCGAGCAGGCGCGAGACGCCGATCGAGAATCCGGTGGCCGGGACCGGCTCGGAACGAAAGCGCCCGACGAGCCCGTCATAGCGCCCGCCGCCGCCGACGGAGCCGAAGCGCACGGGCACGCCGTCCTCGTTCGTCACCTGGAAGGTGAGCTCGGCCTCGAAGACGGGGCCGGTGTAATATTCAAGGCCGCGCACGACGGAGGGGTCGATGACGACCTGGTCCGCGTATTCCGCGCCGGCGATCAGTGTGGCGATCTCGCGCAGTTCCGCCACACCCTCGGCACCGCGTTCCGAGCCCGCAATGACCGTTTCGAGATTAACCAGCGTTTCCTGCGCATTGGCGCCACCAGCTGCGGTGAAGGCGAGCACGCGCTTCGCCTGCCCCGCATCCAGCCCCGCACCCTTGGTGTAATCCCCGCTGACATCCATCCGGCCCTCGCCGAGCAGGTCGCGCACGCCGTCGGGGCCGATCTTGTCGAGCTTGTCGATGGCGCGCAGCACGGTGAGCCGCTGGCCGGCCTTGTCGTCGCCGCCGAGCCCGATCGCCTCCATCACACCGTCGAGGATCTTGCGGTTATTGACCTTGATGACGTACTGGCCCGCAAGGCCGAGCGCCTCCATCGTATCGGCGGCCATCATGCAGATCTCGGCATCCGCCGCGACCGAAGCCGCGCCGACGGTATCGGCGTCGAATTGCATGAATTGCCGGAAGCGGCCCGGGCCGGGCTTCTCGTTGCGGAAGACCCAGCCTGAGCGGTAGGAGCGGTAAGGCTTGGGCAGCGCGTCGAAATTCTCCGCCACATAGCGCGCGAGCGGCGCGGTGAGATCATAACGCAGCGAGAGCCACTGCTCGTCATCATCCTGGAAGGAGAAGACGCCCTCGTTCGGCCGGTCCTGATCGGGCAGGAATTTGCCCAGGGCATCAGTATATTCGATCAGCGGCGTCTCGACCGCCTCGAAACCGTAGAGCTCGTAGACCTCGCGGATCTTCTCCAGCATCCGGTGCGACGCCGCGAGATCCTGTGGGCCGCGATCGGTGAGGCCGCGCGGCAGGCGCGCCTTGAGCTTGTCGGATTTCTTCTTGTCGGCCTTGGATTTGCCGGCGAATTTCTTCTCGTCCGGATTGGACATTGCGTGTGATTTCCCAAAGATGCGAGACGGATAGGCGGGTGGTAGCGCGCGAACCCGGCAGCCGCAAGGCGGTTTCGCGTTCGCAATGGATATTGTTCATTGTTTGTTCGGCTTTCTCGCATAAACTGGTCCCATGAGCGAGATTGCATTCCGATTCGGCGAATTTGTTGTCACCTGGCGCGAGCTGGCGCTCGCGGGGTTTTTCCTCATCATCCTTGTCGCCATGCGGCTGGCGCGCCCCGCCCGCGAGCGGCATCTGGCGCAGCAGGTGGAGGAGATGGCGCGCGTTCAGGCCGAGATGGCCGGGCGCGTGCAAAGCTTCACCGACGTATTCGGCGCCCGCCAGGGCGATTTCGCGCGCATGCTGGCCGAGCGGATCGATCGCGGCACGCATGTCCAGGCGGAGACGCTCGGGCGGCTCAACGAGCGGCTCGCGGTAATCGACGCGGCGCAGGCCAATCTGACGGAGCTGACGGGGCAGGTGGCGGGGTTGCAGCGCATCCTCTCCAACAAGCAGGCGCGCGGAGCTTTCGGGCAGGGGCGAATGGAGGCGATCGTGCGCGATGCGCTGCCTGCGGATGCCTATTCCTTCCAGCCGACGCTTGGCAACGGCACTCGACCGGACTGCATCATCCGCCTGCCGGGGGACCATCGCCCGCTGGTCGTCGATGCGAAATTCCCGCTCGAGGCCTTTTCCGCCTTCCGCGAGGCGCGCGGACCGGAGGCGCGCACGCGCGCGGCGCAGAAGCTGCGCGGCGATATCGGCACGCATATCAAGGACATCGCCCAGAAATACCTGATCGCGGGCGAAACCCAGGATGTGGCGATGATGTTCGTGCCCGCAGAGTCGCTGCATGCGGATCTGCAGGAGCATTTCGAGGATCTGGTCCAGCGCGCCTATCGCGCCCGGGTAATGATCGTCTCGCCCTCGCTGCTGGTTCTCGCCATCCAGGTCATGCAGGGGCTCGCCCGTGATGCGCGGATCCGGGAAGAAGCGCAGGTGATCCAGCGCGAGGTCGGGCGCCTCGTGGCGGATGTGACGCGGCTCGGTGAGCGGGTCGAGCGGCTCGACCAGCATTTCCGGCAGGCGCAGGAGGATGTCGGGCAGATCCGGATCTCGTCGGAGAAGATCACGCGGCGGGGTCAGCGCATCGAGAATCTGGAATTTGCCGAGGAGGGCGCCTCGTTTGCCGAGCGCGACGAGAGCGTGAGCCAGGGACGACTGTTCGCAGAGCAGGAACGCACACGCCGGACCGGCAGCGTCGGGTGATCGTGATATCTCACCTCATTAACGAAAGGGGCCCGGCACAATGGCCGGGCCCGCTTCAAGCCGCATTTTCTGCGCTCAGACACCCGCGTATTCGCGCGCTGTGTGCTCGATATCGAGGCGGTTGAGGCCGACATCGGCGAGTTCGCGATCGCTCAGGCGAGACAGCTCGTTGATGGTGGCGCGGTAGCGAAGCCAGGCGCGATAACGTTCGAGCAGATAGGTAATGAACATGTGCGGTACTCCTCGGTATATTTCTGGGGCATGTGTTGCGCTGCCCTGTTGCGTCGCAATATGGCGATGCCCGAGGAAAAAACCATGGCTATTTCAACGACGCAGCCATGCATATAGCGCATATCAAAAGACAGTTCATTTCACGCTTCTGACATAATCGATTCGGTCGCCACGGTGCTGCCACAGAGATAAATATACCTCATTCTGCGGCTGCACGCGTTTTAGGCGGTCTGCGTGCGAGCACATCGCGTAAAAAATGGCCGGTATGACTCTCATCGCAGGCCGCAACCTGCTCTGGCGTGCCTTGCGTCACGATCATACCTCCGCCGTCGCCACCTTCCGGGCCCATGTCGATGATCCAGTCGGCGGTCTTGATGACCTCGAGATTGTGCTCGATCACCACGACCGTATTGCCCTGTTCGACCAGTTCATGCAGTACTTCCAATAGCTTGGCGACATCGTGGAAGTGCAGGCCGGTGGTCGGCTCGTCAAGAATATAGAGCGTGCGCCCGGTGGCGCGCTTCGACAATTCCTTCGAGAGTTTCACGCGCTGCGCCTCACCGCCCGAGAGCGTGGTCGCCTGCTGGCCGACCTTGACGTAATCGAGCCCCACCCGCGCCAGCGTCTCCATCTTGTCGCGGATCGAGGGCACCGCCTTGAACAGGTCGCGCGCTTCCTCGACGGTCATGTCGAGCACGTCGGCGATGGATTTGTTGCGGTATTTCACCTCCAGCGTCTCGCGGTCGTAGCGCTTCCCCTTGCAGACATCGCAGGTGACATAGACGTCCGGCAGGAAGTGCATCTCGATCTTGATGACGCCGTCGCCCTGGCAGGCCTCGCAGCGCCCGCCCTTGACGTTGAACGAGAACCGCCCTGGCTGGTAGCCGCGCGTTTTCGCCTCGGGCAGGCCGGCGAACCATTCGCGGATCGGGGTGAAAGCGCCGGTATAGGTCGCCGGGTTCGAGCGCGGCGTGCGCCCGATCGGCGACTGGTCGATATCGATCACCTTGTCGAGATGCTCCAGTCCATCGATGCGATCATGCGGCGCCGGATTCTCGCTCGCGCCGTTGAGCTTGCGCGCGATCGCCTTGTAGAGCGTATCGATGACGAGGGTCGATTTGCCGCCGCCGGAAACGCCGGTGACGCAGGTGAAGGTACCCAGTGGAATATCCGCAGTGACGTCCTTGAGATTGTTGCCCCGCGCGCCGACGAGGCTCAGCATCCGGCTCTTCATCGGCTTGCGCCGCTTCGCCGGCATGCGCACAGCCATCTCGCCGGTGAGATACTTGCCTGTGAGCGAGGCCGGATCGGCCATGATCTGCGACGGCAGCCCCTTCGAGACGATCTCGCCGCCATGAATGCCGGCGCCGGGGCCGACATCGACGACGTAATCCGCCTGCAGGATCGCATCCTCATCATGCTCGACGACGATGACGGTATTGCCCAGATCGCGCAGGCGCTTGAGCGTCCCGAGCAGGCGCTCGTTGTCACGCTGGTGCAGGCCGATCGAGGGCTCGTCGAGCACGTAGAGCACGCCGGTCAGCCCTGAGCCGATCTGCGAGGCTAGGCGGATACGCTGGCTCTCGCCGCCCGACAACGTGCCGGAGGCGCGCGCGAGCGTGAGATATTCCAGCCCGACATCGAGCAGGAAGCGCAACCGCTCGACAATCTCCTTGAGGATACGCGCGGCGATCTCGTTCTGCTTGGTGTCGAGCCGCTCGGGGAGGGCGGTGAACCATGCATGCGCCTCGCGCACCGACAGGCGGGTGACGTCGCCGATATCGCTGGCGTCGATCTTCACCGCGAGCGCCTCGGGCTTGAGCCGCTTGCCGCCACATGCCGCGCAGGGGGTCGCCGCCATATAGCGGCTGATCTCGTCGCGCGACCAGTCGCTCTCCGTCTCGCGATAGCGCCGCTCCAGATTGGTGACGACGCCCTCGAAGGGTTTGCGCACCTCATAGGAGCGCAGGCCGTCATCATAGGCGAAGCGGATCACGTCGCCGCCCGAGCCATAGAGGATCGCCTTGCGCGCCTTTTCCGGGATCTCGTCCCACGGCGCGGTCATCTTGAACCCGTAATGCTTCGCCATCGCTTCCAGCGTCTGGCCGTAATAGGGCGAGGTCGATTTCGCCCAGGGCGCGATCGCCCCCTTCTTGAGGCTCGCGCGCGGATCAGGCACGATCAGCGCCGGGTCGATGCGCATCTCGTGGCCAATCCCGTCGCATTCCGGGCAGGCGCCGGTGGGATTGTTGAAGGAGAACAGCCGCGGCTCGATCTCGGGGATGGTGAATCCGGAAACCGGGCAGGCAAATTTCGCCGAGAAGACGAGCCGGCGCGGAGCGCCCTTGTCGTCCTTCTCGTCGGCGAATTCCACGAAGGCGATGCCGTCGGCGAGTTCGAGCGCCGTCTCGAAGGATTCGGCCAGGCGCGGCGCCATGTCGTCGCGCACCACGATGCGATCGACCACCACGTCGATATCGTGCTTGTATTTCTTGTCGAGGGCGGGGGCATCGTCGATCTCGTAGAAGCTGCCGTCGATCTTGACGCGCTGGAAGCCCTTCTTCTGGAACTCCGCCAATTCCTTGCGATACTCGCCCTTGCGCCCGCGTACCACCGGCGCGAGCAGATAGAGCCGCGTCTTCTCCGGCAGGGCGAGTACCCTGTCGACCATCTGGCTGACCGTCTGGCTTTCGATGGGCAGGCCCGTCGCGGGCGAGTAGGGGATGCCGACACGCGCCCAGAGCAGGCGCATATAGTCGTAGATCTCGGTGACGGTGCCAACCGTGGAGCGCGGGTTCTTCGAGGTGGTCTTCTGCTCGATGGAGATGGCAGGCGAGAGCCCGTCGATCTGATCGACATCGGGCTTTTGCATCATTTCGAGGAACTGGCGCGCATAGGCCGACAGCGATTCGACGTAGCGCCGCTGCCCCTCGGCATAGATCGTGTCGAAGGCAAGCGACGACTTGCCCGAGCCCGACAGGCCAGTAAAGACGACGAGCCGGTCGCGCGGCAGCATCAAATCGACATTCTTCAGGTTATGCTCGCGCGCGCCCGTCACCGAAATGACGCGGGCATGCGGGTCGCCGGCCCGGGCACGGTCGAACAACGCATCGATCTCGCCGCTGCCCGAACCGCGCACCGGTGCGACTGTCATAGCCGGCGCCTTCTTCGTGGCGCGCGAACGTGCGGGTTTCTTGTCTTTTGAAGCTGTTGTCGCGGGCATGGGCTCGTGGCTCGTCTGGTCCGGGCGTGTCGCACGTCATTGCATGGCGGCGACAGCGGGTCACATAGTGCGTGGGCTGCGTCAAGGCGACCCCGGAGACCCTAGAACAAATCGCGTACAACGAGCAAGTGCCGATCTGTTGTGCCCGGGCATTGATGCGAGCGTCGCGCGGGTGCTCCAAAGAAGGGCAACGTACACCGCAAGTCGCCCAGCGTGGGGCCGGAGCTTCCATCGACTGATCGTGACCGAATTGACACACCTTCGCGGAAATCCCCACGGCATCGTGAGTTGCCATAAAAGCGCCCAAGCGGCCATACTTCATGGCGATGCTCATCCTTCGTTAAGGACAAACCTTCATCCTCGCCTGCGTTCCTCTTCCGGAGCGTTTGCGTCAATCACGGTAGACGAAGTGCCCTTGATCATGTCCTTTCGCACATTGTTTCTGACAGGTTCCATCGCGACGGCTTCGCTGGGATTCGCGGGTGCCGGCCTGACCCAATCCGCCTCGGCGCAGAATCTCGCATTCGGCTCGCAGGCCGAATGGGTGCAGAATTACGAAGCCGTCTCGCGCACGCAGGTTTCGCGATCGGCAACACCTATTCTGTCACAGGAGACCCTGGCCGCGACGGAGGCCCTCGTGGATCGTTATCGCGACATTGTCGCGCGGGGCGGCTGGGGCCGGATGGCTGATGAACGCCTGCAACTGGGTTCGCAGGGTGAATCAGTCGTGCGGCTGCGCCAGCGCCTGATCTTGAGTGGCGATCTGGATCGAAGCGCGGGTGGATCGCAGACATTCGATTCCTTCGTCGAAGCGGCGGTGCGCCGTTTCCAGACGCGCCATGGACTGACGCCGACCGGCGCGCTTAACGGCTCCACGGTCGCGGCGATGAATGTGCCCGCCGAGGTGCGCTTGCAACAGCTTGAGCTGAACGTCACACGTCTGCGCTCCTATTCCGGCAATCTCGGCGATCGCTACGTCATCACCAATATTCCCTCGGCAAGCGTGGAAAGCGTCTCCAATGGCGAGGTCGTCGGGCGCCACGCGGCTGGCGTCGGCATGATCGATCGCCAGTCACCGATCTTCAATTCACGCATCGTCGAGATCAACTTCAATCCCTATTGGACCGTGCCGGTGTCGATTATCCGCAAGGATCTGATCCCGAAAATGCGCGAGGATCCGAATTATCTGACCGACCACAAGATACGCGTCTTCACCTATCAGGGCGAAGAACTCGATCCGAGCAACATCGACTGGAATACGGACGAAGGAACGCGCTACATGTTCCGCCAGGATCCGGGTGGTGACATCAATTCGATGGGTTTCGTGCGGATCAACATCCCGAATCCACATGGCGTCTACATGCACGACACACCCTCCCGTGGTCTTTTCGGCGAAGACTTCCGCTTTGTTTCCTCCGGCTGTGTCCGTGTGCAGAGTGTGCGTGACTTCGTCGAATTCCTGCTGGCCGAGACCGAGGGCTGGGATCGCGCGGCGATCGACGACGCCTTCCGCTCCGGCGAGAGGCTCGACGCCCGCCTGTCGCGCGCGGTAAACGTCTATTGGACCTACATCACCGCGTGGGTCACGCCGGACGGCACCGTCAATTTCCGGGACGATATCTACGAGCGCGACGGTATCGAGGGCGTGCCGGTGGCCAGCGCGCCCGGCGAAGCCTTGCCCGTGCATTGAAGCTGCGATGCGTCCGGGCCGCGAGGCCCGAACCGGCTTACAACTGCCACCTCGCTCTCTGTGACAGACCCAGCCTGACCCGCCATTCCGGCGGGTCATTTTATGTCACGCCTCCTTCAGCGCCCTTCGCAGCTTGCGAATAAGGGCGCGCTTGCCGCGGGCATCGGCCTCGGCCTCGATGGCCTCGTTCAGATCAAGGATGAGGCGCGACATCTCGTTGCTCCAGTCCTGATGCGCCACGGCCTCGTGCGGCACGCGCGGGTGGTGCCCGGTCTCGTAAAGGGCAGCGCCATCCGGCGTGAGGGTGAAGCAATCGTCCAGCTGTGGCATGTGGATGCGCTCGTGCGGTACGATATCCGCAATGCGATCGGCCAGCCCGTTCAGGGCCGATTCCTCGCCATGGGTGAGGAAGATGCCGCCATTGATCGGCATTCGATCGGCGATCCAGTCGCGCAGGCCCGCACCGTCGGCATGGCCGGAATAGAGGTCGAGCGTGCGGATGCGGGCGCGCACGCGGATTTCGTCCCCCATGATCCGCACCCGATCCGCGCCTTCCTGCAGGATCCGCCCGAGCGTGCCCTGGGCCTGGAAGCCGACGAACAGCACCGTCGCCTTGCTCTTCCACAGCCAATGCTTGAGGTGGTGGCGCACGCGGCCCGCATCGGCCATGCCGCTGGCCGAGATGATGATGTGAAAGCCGCCGAGCCGGTCGAGCGATTTGGAGGCCTCGACGCTCTCTGTGAAGCGCAGATAGGGCGCGCGCATCGCCTCGCGCAGCGCCTCGCCGTGTTCGAGCTCATGGGCGTGCGCCGCAAAGGTCTCGCTGGCGCGGGTGGCGAGTGGTGAATCGATGAAGATCGGCGTGCGCGGGATGGCGCGGCTGTCGATCAGATGGGCGAGATCGACCAGGATCTCCTGCGTGCGCTCGACTGCGAAGGAGGGGATGATCAGCGCCCCGCCGGCCTCCATCGCGCCGACCACCTCCTTGCGCAGCAATGCGCGCCTTTGCGCCTCGCTCGCATCGCTGCGGTCACGATCGCCATAGGTGCTCTCGCAGATGACATAATCGAAGCCGCTCGGCGCATCCGGATCCGGATGAAGCAGCTTGAATTCTGGTCCGATATCGCCGGACGCCAGCAATCGCAGGGGCTTGCCACCATTCCCTGAAGCGATTTCGAACTCGACCGAGGCCGAACCGAGCAGGTGGCCGGCATTCCAGAAGCGGATCCGGATGCCCGGCGCGACGCTCTGCCAGCTCTCATAGGCGACCGGCGAGAACTGCGCCAGCGCCTGCGTGGCAGCCTGTGCCGTATAGATCGGCGTGACCTGCTTGCGCCCGCGCCGCGCGTTGCGGCGGTTGAGCTGTGCAACTTCCATCTCCTGGATATGGCCGGAATCCGGGAGCATGATGCGGCACAGATCCGCCGTCGGCGCCGTGGCGAAGATCGACCCGGAGAATCCAGCGCCGGTCAGTTTGGGCACGAGGCCGGAATGGTCGATATGCGCATGGGTCAGCACCAGCGCATCGAGCGCAGAAGGGTCAAAGGGGAAGGGGCGATAGTTGAGTTCACGCTCCGATTTCGCGCCCTGCACCAGCCCGCAATCGATCAGCACTTTTGCTGCGTCGGTCTGGAGCAGAAAGCACGAGCCGGTGACCGCATGCGCGGCGCCGTGAAATGTGAGCGTGACCATCGGTGTCCCCCCGGAGCGCGGGCTATTGCCGCTTTTTGATTGTTCGGAGAGTTTAGACGCGCAAACGGCGGCGCGCGAGGCTCACCGCTGATCCTCGCAGCGTTTCACCACCTCTTTGACCTGAAGGAAGCTGTCGGGCGTCACGGAAATCGTATCAATACCCTTCTCGACGAGGAAGGCGGCGAATTCCGGATGGTCGCTCGGCGCCTGGCCGCACAGGCCGATCTTGACGCCGGCCTTGTTGGCCGCCTCGATCACATGGCCGATCATCCATTTCACCGCTGCATCCTGCTCGTCGAACAATTGCGACAGGCTGCCCGCATCGCGATCGACGCCGAGCGTCAGCTGGGTAAGATCGTTGGAGCCGATGGAAAACCCGTCGAAACGCTTGGCAAATTCCTCGGCGAGGATGACGTTGGAGGGGATCTCGCACATCACATAGACCTGCAAACCCTTCTCGCCGCGCAGCAATCCGTTCCCCGCCATCACTTCCAGCACCTTGTCGGCCTCTTCGAGGGAGCGGCAGAAGGGGATCATCACCACGACGTTGTCGAGGCCGATCTCCTCGCGCAGCTTGCGGATGGCGCGGCATTCGAGCGCAAAACCGTCGCGATAGCGATCGGAATAATATCGCGAGGCGCCCCGGAAGCCGAGCATGGGGTTCTCTTCCTGCGGCTCGAACTGGGCGCCGCCGATCAGCCCGGCATATTCGTTGGTCTTGAAGTCGCTCATGCGCACGATGGTGGGCTTTGGGTAATAGGTCGCCGCGATCTTCGCGAGCCCCTGGGCGAGCCGGTCGACGAAATAGTCGCCCTTGTCGGCGTAGCCGCGCGTCAGCTCCTCAATCGTCTTGCGCGCCCCGTCATCTTCCAGCTTGTCGAAGCGGGTAAGGGCGACCGGATGGACCTTGATCCAGTTGTTGATGACGAATTCCATGCGTGCGAGGCCGACGCCCTCCGCCGGCAGGCGCCACCAGCGGAAGGCGGCGGAGGGGTTGCCGACATTGAGCATGATCTTCGTGCGCGTCTCGGGAATGTCGTCGAGGGAGAGTGTCTCGACGTCATATTCGCCGATCCCCTCATAAACGAAGCCCTCATCGCCCTCGGCGCAGGAAACGGTGACCTCCTGCTCGTCGTGCAGGGTCTGAGTCGCGTCGCCGGTGCCCACGAGCGCCGGCAGGCCGAGCTCGCGGCTGACGATGGCGGCATGGGAAGTGCGCCCGCCATGGTCGGTGACGATCGCGGCGGCGCGTTTCATGATCGGCACCCAGTCGGGATCGGTGGTGTCGGTGACGAGGATCGAACCATCGACGAACTTGTCGATATCCTTGACGCTCTTGATCACGCTGACTTCGCCGGTGACGACGCTGTCGCCGATGGCGAGACCGGAGACGAGGGCCTTGCCCTTTTTCGTCACCGTATAATGCTTCAACTCACCGGCATCGAGCCGCGATTGCACGGTCTCCGGGCGCGCCTGGACGATGAACAGCCCGCCATTCTCGCCATCGCGGGCCCATTCGATATCCATCGGGCATTCATAGTGGCCCTCGATATCACGTGCCCAGCGCGCAAGCTGGACGATCTCCGCGTCGCTGAGCACCTGTGCATCACGCTCCTTCTGCGACGTATTGACGTTGCGCACGGGATTGTCGCCGGATTTGGCGTAGATCATCTTGATCTTCTTGGAGCCGCGCTTCTTCTCGAGGATCGGCATCAGATTCTCGTTGTCGAGCAACGGCTTGAACACGGTATATTCATCCGGATCGACAGCGCCCTGCACCACGTTCTCGCCAAGCCCCCAGGCGGCATTGATCAGCACGGCGCGATCGAAACCGGTTTCGGTATCGATTGAAAACATCACGCCTGATGCGCCGATATCGGCGCGCACCATCTTCTGCACACCGACCGAAAGCGCGACCTTGAAATGGTCGAAACCCTTGGCCTTGCGGTAGCTGATCGCGCGGCCCGTGAAGAGCGAGGCGTAGCAGCGCCGGCAGGCATCAAGCAGCGCCTTCTCGCCGGTGATGTTGAGGAAGCTCTCCTGCTGGCCGGCAAAGCTCGCATCGGGCAGGTCTTCTGCGGTCGCACTCGAACGGACAGCGACATCCGCCTCGTTCATATCATATTTTCCGGAAAGCTCACGATAGGAGGCGAGGATCGTCTCGGCCAGATCCTTCGGCCATATCGCCTTCACGAATGCCTTGCGGATGGCCTTGCCGGTCTCGGCCAGACTGGCATCGCCATTCTCCCAGGCACCGATCTGATCGGCGATGAAATCGCGCAGGTCATTGGCATCGACGAAGCGCCAATAGGCGTTGGATGTGGTGGCGAAACCGTCGGGAACATTGATGCCATGGCCCTTCAGGGTCTGGACCATCTCGCCGAGCGAGGAATTCTTGCCCCCGACCTTCTCGCCATCCTTGCGCCGCAGGCTATCGAACCAGATCACGAATTCCTCGGATGCAGCCATGACGATCTCCCCGTTTGCATGTGTGCGACAAGCTCTTGATTGCACACAGCCTGCCTTGCACCGGGCCATGGCGCCTTGAGAAAGGTCAAAGCCGTGGCCTCGTCCGGAGGAGAACGTTTCAGATGCGTGGAGGTTTCGCGACGGATGCAGCGCTGATCTGGCCTTGCAGAAAACTGATATGGCCGCCGACAATCTGGTCAGCCGCACCGTCGATGATAATGACGGGAAGGGTGGGGTTGCTTGCCTCAAGCTCGTCGGCAAAAGCGGCAAAATCGGCACGGATGGCTGGGCCGGCTTCATCAGGCAGATGCAGGAGGACGGCGTCCGGTTCCGGAAGAGTCCCGATAACTTCCGCTGCGGCCTCAAGTGACAGGGTCACGCTCATGATACCCAATTCCGCCAGCTCTGCTGAAACGGTCGCATCGGGGCCACGGTCGCCGGTATCGACGACAATAATACGCTTGAGATCCGGCATCGCTGGCACGAGCTCACTCCGACGTTTAGCCGCCTGACAACGACGCTATCGCCCACCGGTTCCGGAGTCGAGTGCGGAATTCGCCTTTTTTGCAGTGCAAAAAATGAAATGCCGGATGGCGCGCGGTCAGGCGCGATAATTGACGCCGATGACGATGCCGGCGAAGACTTCGGCGACAAAACCGGAATCATGCCAGTCTTCATCCGGCAGGGGCGGTGCGCGCCCGTCGAGAAGGGCTGCGGCGGCAGCGATGCCACGAAACTGGATGCGTCCGTCGTCATCGCGTCGCACGGACAGGCTGTGCCCTGCAGCTGCGGCGCGATCGAGTGAAAGCGCGAAGCGCCCGCGCGCGTCGCGCGGCTGGGCGAGCAACGCGATTTCACCGAAGGCGAGGGCATCGACGACGCCATGACTGAGCGGCGTGTGTGCCTTGAATCGCACCGGAGCCTCATGAACCAGCACGACGCCGGTCAGCGCCCCGGGAAAATCCAGCCGTGCCAGATCCGGCTCCATCCAGCCGGGTGCGACCAGGCGTACGGGATCGCCACAGTTCAGGCTCTCGACGAGGGTGGCGCTGTCGAACAGGCCATGAGCCTCGCTGGCGCAGCCCGCTACCAGCGCCGCCATCATGCCCGTGGCCAGACCACGATGATCGTCCTGGGCGAGAAGCGTGACGATGCGCTCATGCGGGTGGTATCGTGCGGCAGCGACGAGATCCCGTGCGGCTGCTGCGGCAGCTTCCCAGCTGCGAAACCATGCATGCGGCGGTTTGCCGGGGATTTCGGAAAACGCCACATACCCTGCTGGAGTGCCGGTCCGGGGGTCGGGCTGCGGCGCCGCCGGGGCCGGCATCTGCCCGTTTTCGGACGCGCACGCGCTATCAAGGTCAAGAAAGCCGTCCGGGACTTCCGGCCCGTAGGCGAGCAGGAAACGCAGACCGAAATAGCCCATCGCAACATCGCGCCAATCCTCGGCCGGCCTGATGCTGCCGGCGCGGGTCTGCGTCACGACGCCGGCCATTCCCAGCGTCTCCGCGACGCTCTTGAGCCTCTCCGGCTCCCAGGCGACAGGCAAAAGGCAGGGGGTGAGGCCGGCGCGATCGAGCGCGATGATGGTGAGGCAGGCTTCCGGTCCGGCGAGAAGACTCACGCCGAGCAGGGCGCCATGCGGCAGGCCGAGACTGCGGAAGATGCCGGCGAGGCGATCGACCTGAATGTCGGCTTGTGCGAAATCAAGATGCACCGCATCTCTTCCCGTCGAGCCCATGCGTCCAGCCGGCGCGAGGAAGGCAGGTGCATCGGGGGTGGTTGCGGCGGCGGCACGCAGCAAAGCGGACGGGTTGCCCGCGAGTCCCGCCGTGGCTGCATCCTCTGCGGACGCCGACTGGCTATGCCCCACCGGACTCATGAACACTGTCTTCCCCCGTCAAATGATTCGGCGTGTGCAATCATGACGCGTCATTGCGATTCGCGCCACCACAGTTCCGGCGGAAGGCCCATCATGGGTACGTGCTCCGGCCTGCGCAGTTCGGCGTCGTGGGCGATCCAGAGCGCGGGCTGATGCATCAGCGGCACGACGTAGTGACCGGAGAGCAGTACCCGATCAAGCGCGCGTACCGCGGCGACAAACTCTTCCCGGTCACGGGCGGAGAGCATCGCGTCGATCATCGCATCGATCGCCGGTTCGCGGGCGCCGGCGAAATTCAGCGATCCCTCGCGCTCCGCTGCCTGCGCACTCCAGCGATTGCGTTGCTCGTTGCCCGGCGACGCCGAAACGCCCCAGGTCCACTGAATCATGTCGAAATCGAAGGTGGAGAGGCGCCGCCAGTATTGTGCATCATCGACGAGGCGCACGCGCATCTTGATGCCAACCTGGCGCAGGCTCCGGGCAAAATTCAGTGCAAGACGCTCCTGCTCACGGGAAACAGCGAGGAATTCGAAGCTGAAGGGCGTGTTCGTGTCGGCATGGCGCAAACCGTCCGGCCCCATGTGCCAGCCGGCATCCGCGAGCAGATCGACGGCCAGGCGCGCCATAACACGGTCCCGGCCCGAGCCATCCGCCTCATGCGGCACCCATTCGCCGGCCATGATCGACTCACGCACGGCGCCGGGAAAAGGCGCGAGCAATTCACGCTCCAGAGGCCCCGCCGGACGCCCGGTTGATGCGAGATCGGAACCGTCGAAATAACTGCGGGTCCGGGCCATCAGATCGTAGGAGAGGTTGCGGTTTACCCAGTTGAAATCGAACAGGGCACTGAGCGCCTCGCGCACGCGGATGTCGGAGAATATCTCCCGGCGCGTGTTGAAGACGAAGCCTTTCATGCCGTGCGGCGTCTGGATGGCGATTTCCTCGCGGACGATGCGCCCGTCACGCAGAGCCGGGAAGTCGTATCCGGTCGCCCAGCGCGTTGCGTCACTCTCCAGCCTCAGATCGTAGAAGCCCGTCTTGAAGCCTTCGAACATGGTGTTGGCATCTCGGAAAAATTCGTATCGGATCGTCTCGAAATTGAACATGCCGCGTCGCGTCGGCAGGTCATCGCCCCAATAGTTATCCCGGCGCGTCAATGTCAGGCGTTCACCGGGCCTGACATCGGTGACGGCATAGGGCCCGGAGCCGATCGGTCCCTCGAGAAACGTGCTCTGGAAGGTCTGAGCATCCATGGCATGAGCCGGCATCACCCGCATCAGCCCGAGGAGTAGCGGCAGTTCGCGATTATCGGTTTCCGACAAATCGAACCGGATGGTGAGGTCGTCGATGATCTCGACCTGCGAAACCTGCCCGTAATTGGCTCTGAAATAGGGGCGGCCATGCTCCATCAGGAGTTCAAAACTGAAGGCGACGTCATGCGCCGTGACCGGCACCCCGTCGGCGAAACGGGCAGCCGGGTTGATCCTGAACGTGATCGAGGAGCGGTCATCGGGCAGCGCCACGGATTCGGCAAGCAGCGGGTAGAGCGTGAAAGGCTCGTCCGGAGAGCGCGCCATCAGCGGCTCGAGTACGAAATTCGGCACCGCATCGGGGGCCACGCCACGCACGATATACGTGTTGAGGCTGTCAAAAGTACCGTGCAATCCCAAAGTCAGGCGTCCGCCGCGCGGGGCATCTGGATTCACGAAGGGAAAATGCGTGAATCCCTCCGGCAGCGCGGGCTCTCCATGCATGGCGATGCCATGGCGCTCGGTGCTGCCGTCCACCTGACGAGAGAGCGAATCAGCTGCGGCCCGGGGAAGCTGTCCGATTTCATCGAAGCTCGTCAACGCGAGAAATCCGATGATTGCGCAAACCGCGAAGCGTCGTGCAATCGTTGCGATCCCGGTCATTTTGCTGGACATGAACATCATTCGCTGTCGAAGCCTCATCGAATCATCGCAGGATAGCACGTCGAACATTGCTTTTAACGACTGGAAACTGGCAAGCTGAAGCGCTAAAAGGGCGCGGCATGCGTCATGCCTTTGCCGTAATCCATGGCGAAGCCATGACGTCGAACGGTCATGAGAGCTCCTGCGGCACGCCCGGGGGAGCCGAAACGCTCAACGGAACAAAAGGACCAACGGATGCCATTTTCGACGCGTCTCGCGACCCTCCGGGCGCCTCTCGGCCTTGCTGCCGCGCTAGCGCTCGCGACCGCCGGCCTGGGTATCAACACGACCCAGGCCCAGACTCCGCCACCGCAAGGCCAGGCGCCGATGGCGCCGGAACCGACGCCGGACGGGGAGCCGATGTCGGTCGCGCTCGTGCCTGACCCCGCCCAGACGGAATGGACCAAGGTCTGCGGAACCGATCCCGGAACCGAAGCCGAGATTTGCTACACCACCCGCGATTTCGTGACGGAAGAAGGCGAGCCCGTCATGGCCGTCGCCGTCTATGACATCGAGAGCGGCGATGAACGCAACCGCATCGTGCGCCTGCTGATGCCCCTCGGCCTCATGCTCCAGCCCGGCATCCGCTTCGCCGCCGACCAGAACCGCCCGACCAACGGCAGCTTCGCCATCTGCTTTCCCAACGGCTGCTTCGCCGAAGCACCGGTCGAGGAAGAGGTTGTTGATCAGTTCAAGCAGGGCGAGACGTTGAATGTCAGCGTCCAGAATCAGATGAACCAGATCGTGACCTTCAACGTGCCGCTTGAAGGCTTTACCGCCGGATTTGACGGTGAGCCGATCGACCCTGAAGAGCTGGAGCAGCAGCAGCGCCAGCTGCAGGAAGAGTTGCAGCGTCGCTCTGACGAGATGCGGGAACGGCTGCGCCAGGAAGCGCAGTAAACGTTCGTCTTTCCTTCTTACAAGACGAGAAAGCCGGGCTATGACCCGGCTTTTTCATCGATCGGCGGCACTGCAGGAAGCGTCCAAGCTGCGGCTCAGTTCGGCGCCGTCATCTTGGGGCGATAGAGGCCATCCGGCTGGCGCTCGAAGACGTTGGACACCATCGGATGCCTCAATGGCTCGTGCGAATCGTCGGGCACGAGGTTCTGCTCGGAAACGTAGGCAACGTATTCGGTCTGATCGTTTTCCGCGAACAGATGATAGAATGGCTGATCCTTGTGCGGGCGCACATCCTCGGGAATGGCCAGCCACCATTCTTCCGTATTGGCGAATTCCGGATCGACGTCGAAGATGATCCCGCGAAACGGATAAACCCGGTGTCGCACCACCTGTCCGATCGCGAATTTGGCTATACGCACCGTCATTGTTGAACCCTTTCCGCAACGAAAATAGGCGCTTGTCGGGAAATTTCAAAGGGCGATCGCAGCATCGTCATTTCCAGCGCCGAAATCGGGCCGGCGCGAACGCGATACGTATCTGAACGATTGGCGAGTTGTCGAATCCGTATCGGGCCCGCTAGGTTGCAACATTTCGTGTTTCTTGTCGTGTCGGGAGTCACCACGCATGTCCGACCTCGTCGGGCTTCTCGATCTGATAGCCCCCTTCTTCGGTCTGATTGCTATCGGCTTCGTTTGCGCCAAATTCGTCAATCTCGAGAAGGGGGGGCTGGCCTGGATGCAGTTCTTCCTGATCTACATCGCCCTGCCGTGCCTGTTCTTCCGCCTGATTGCGGACAAGCCGCTCGACGAACTGACGAACTGGCCATACGTCATCGGCACCACCCTCGCGACCTATTGCGTCTTCGCGCTCTCCTTCACGGCGGGATGGTGGTTCACACGCGACATGCCCCAGGCTGTGATGCAGGGAGTGGCGGGCTCCTATTCGAATATCGGCTATATGGGGCCGCCACTCATCCTTGCGGCGCTCGGGCCGGCGGCGAGTGCGCCTGTCGTCCTGATCTTCGTCTTCGACAATCTGCTGCTGTTTTCGCTTGTTCCACTGCTGATGGCTATTGCCGGCATCGAGAAAAAACCCCCGTTGCGCATGGCCGGCGAAGTGGCTTTCAAGGTCGTGACGCATCCTTTCAATGTCGCCGTCATGCTGGGCGTCTTGTTCAGCATGTACCAGATGCGCCTTCCCACGACCCTCGACACGATGACCGAATGGCTCGCCAACGCGGCGGCGCCCTCGGCCCTGTTCCTGCTCGGAGTCACCGTTGCGCTCACGAAAGCGACGGCGATGCCGCGCGAAGTGCCGTATCTCGTGGTGATCAAGCTGATCATCCACCCGCTGCTGGTATGGGTGCTGTTGTCTTCGCTGGGCACATTCGATCCGATGTGGGTCTTCGCCGCGATCGTGATGGCGGCCCTGCCGCCGGCGCTGAACATCTTCGTCATCTCGACACAGTACAATGTCGGGGTCGAGCGTGCCTCGGCCTGCGTGCTCATGGGAACGGTCGTATCCGTCTTCACGCTGACCGGATTCCTGTGGTTGATCCGGACGGGACGACTGCCGCACGACCTGTTTCCGATGTAGGCTGAACTCAAGCCGTATCGAAGCGGCATGAGGCAACCGGGGGAGGATCATGGCGCAGGGAACGATGCCCGAAAAAAATGAGGAGCTGCCGCTTGCGGGGATCACCGTTATCGACCTCTCCACACTTCTGCCCGGTCCACTCGCAACCTTGATGCTGGCAGAGGCCGGTGCGCGCGTGATCAAGGTCGAGCGGCCAGGTGGCGAGGACATGCGCGCCTTCGCGCCCCTGCACGAGGGTTGGTCGGCCCCCTTTGCCGTCCTCAATGCCGGCAAGGAATGCATCGCCCTCGACCTCAAGCAGGCGCAGGACCGTGAGACGCTCGAGGGTTTGATCGCGCAGGCCGATATCCTCGTGGAGCAGTTTCGCCCCGGCGTGATGGCGCGGCTGGGCCTGGATCACGCCACGCTCGCAGAGCGTTTCCCCGGCCTCATCTACTGCGCCATCACCGGCTACGGACAGGAGGGCCCGCGCGCCTTCCAGGCCGGCCATGACTTGAACTACCAGGCGCTGACCGGGCTGCTTTCGCTTTCACCGGGCACGGTCAAGGCTCCGACTGTACCACCGGCACTCACCGCCGATATCGCCGGCGGCGCCATGCCTGCGGTCATGAACATCCTGCTGGCCCTGCGCCGGCGCGACAGGACAGGACGCGGCTGCCGGATCGACATCGCCATGGCTGATGCGATGTTCACCTTCGCCTGGCTGGCTCTCGCCCAGGCGCATGCCGGTCACGGGTTCCCGGGATCACAGGATACCTTGCTCACAGGGGGCAGCCCGCGCTACGGGCTCTATGCGACGGCGGACGACCGGTTTCTGGCTGTGGGGGCGCTCGAGCAGAAATTCTGGGACACGTTCTGCGATGCCATCGGGCTCCCTGAAGACCTTCGTGACGAGCGTGGTGACCCGCAGGCCACGGCGACCACCGTCAGGCAGATCATCGCATCACGCGACAGCACCCATTGGCGCGAACACCTGGAACCGCGTGATTGCTGCTGCACCGTCGTGCGCTCGCTCGAGGAGGCACGGACCGACCCCCATTTCGTCGAACGCGGACTGTTTGCCGCCGAGGCCGCGATGCCCCAGGCTGATTGGACGATCCCGGCCGCAACGGTGCCGATCAGCCCGGACCTGCGCAAGCCGCTGGGCATGCCGCGGGCGGTGACCAGAGCACGCCGTCCCGACGGCGGTTCGTGAATCTCGCTCTGGACGGAACCCGGCTCCTGCCCGAGCGTTAAATGCGTGCAAACGTCGCAGTTGTGACAAGGGGAAGCACGTCGCGACAGCTGCTCCGTTCCGGACAAGGGATGGTGCGTCAGGGGCGGGACAAGCGGCAGGGGCGCGGCGATCACAATGGAGATCGCCATGGAGCGGATTCTCGCGCATTGCCTTCGACAGCTGATCGGTGAGGGCCGGCTGGTGATAACCATGCCCTCGGGGCGGGTCTGGGATTTCGGATCGGGAGGCGATCCATTCGTTGCAGCACGCATGCGCGACAAGCGGGCTGTGCGCAGCCTGCTGGCCAATCCGGCCCTGCGGCTAGGCGAGCTGTATATGGACGGGCATTTCGAGATCGAGGAGGGTTCGATCTACGATCTGCTGACGCTTGTCATGCGCAATACGCCCGGGCGGCGCAGCCTTGTCGGGCCATCACTCGCCCGGCAGGTCAGACGGCTGGCGGAGCGACTTCTGGGTCGCAACACTATTTTGCGATCCCGGAATAATGTCGCGCATCATTATGACCTCGACGGGCGCCTTTATGATTTGTTCCTCGATACCGACAAGCAATATTCCTGCGCTTATTTCGAGCATCCGGGGCAGAGCCTCGAAGAAGCTCAGCTTGCCAAGAAACGGCATATCGCCGCCAAACTCGCCGTCGAACCTGATCATCGCGTGCTCGATATCGGTTGCGGCTGGGGCGGGATGGCGCTCTATCTCGCCGAATACGGGCAGGTCGGGCACGTCAGGGGCATCACCCTGTCGAACGAGCAGTTGGCGATCGCACGCGAGCGGGCGCGCGTAGCCAACCTCGAGGCGCGTCTCGAATTCGCCTATGAAGACTATCGTGAAACCGCCGGACCGTTTGACCGGATCGTTTCGGTCGGCATGTTCGAGCATGTGGGGCTGCGCGATTACACCACCTTTTTTGAGCAAGCCGCGCGGCTGCTCGCGGATGACGGGGTGATGCTCTTGCACACGATCGGCAACACCAATGTCCCGGGCCCGGTCAATCCCTGGATCAGCAAGTACATCTTCCCGGGCGGTCGCCTGCCGGCCCTGTCGGAGATAAGCCCCCTGATCGAGCGGTCTGGCCTGCGGGTCACCGATATCGAGATCCTGCGGCTTCATTATGCCGAAACCCTGCGCGCGTGGCGCGATCGGTTCGTCGCCCGCAGGGAGGACGTGCTCCGTCTTTATGACGAACGCTTCTTCCGGATGTGGGAATTCTATCTCGCGGCATCCGAAGGGGCGTTCCGTTTCGAGCACCTCGTCGTGTTCCAGATCCAGTTGGCCAGATGCGTTGATACCCTGCCGACGACGCGTGACTACATCGCCGACAACGAGCGCATCCTGCGTGCGCGGGAGAACGGAGCCCGGAAACTGCACGCGCCGCACCGCATGACGGGGTGATTACAGATCGGCTTGAGCGGGCAGGGTAGCGTCACGACGCATCAGTTGTGGCGTTGCGAAGCGCGGGCTCACGCCCTCGCGCATCATCATGCGTCGCAGGGGCGGGAACATGGCCAGTGCCTGCAAGCCGGCGCCGCGCATGAAGTCTGCGGGCAGCAAACCTGAAAGCAGTGTCCGGTTGAGCATATCGACCCCGAGTGTACGACTGCGCACATCGAAGCGACGACCGCGATCATAGCGCGCGAGCATGGGCTTTCCGCCCAGGTCCTCACCGCGCTCGAAGCCCCGGATCACCGCATCTCGCAATGCTGCCACGTCGCGCAGCCCGAGATTGAGTCCCTGCGCGCCAATCGGTGGAAATGCATGCGCCGCCTCGCCGACAAGGGCGATACCATCGGCAGCGAAGCGATCTACGGCGAGACCCGACATCGGCACCACGCCGCGCGGGCCGTCGATCGTCATCCTGCCCAGAACGGAATGCGTCTGTTTCTCGATCGTGCGCGCCAGCGCTGCATCCTCGTAATGACGCAGGTGCTCCGCCTTCTCCGGCTCGGTAACCCAAACCAGGCTTGATCGACGCCCGGGTAGAGGCACCAGCGTGCAGGGGCCGCTGCGCGTGTGGAACTCGGTCGAGATGTCGCGATGGTCGCGTTCATGCGCGAGGATCGTCGTGAGCGCTGCCTGTGGATACCGCCAGTTGCGCTCGTGGATGCCTGCAGCACGCCGCATCGGGGAATTCCGCCCGTCAGCCGCGATCACCAGAGAAGCTGTGACCACGCTGCCGTCATCAAGGGATACCGTGATCCTGTGATCATGGGATCCTGCAGTCACCGTATCCTGTGGCCCCAGCCCTTTGGCCATGCGCGGGATGATGGCGATATCATCCTGCGCCGCGACAGCCTTGCTGAGAATCTCGACGAGCGTGGCGTTTTCCACGTTCCAGCCGAAGGCATCCAGGCCGATCTCGCGGCATTTGAAATCGATGCTCGGCGCCCGGAAAAGACTGTCCGTATCATCGATCAGCCGCATGATCTCGAGCGGCGCCGCCTGTGGCTCGATCTCCCGCCAGACGCCAAGGCGCTCGAGAAGCCTAACCGAACCATCGAGCAGCGCAACGGTGCGCCCGTCACGACGGACAACTGCATCACCGATGACGGCGACGCGATATCGTTCCCGCGCGAAGGTAAGTGCCGCCGCAAGCCCCGCCGCTCCGGCACCGACTACACAGATATCGAAATGACGATCACTCATGCTCGTCAATATCGGCATCCCGCAGGGAAATGGAAGGGTAAAGACGCCGCACCGGCGATTGCGATGGCTCAATGCCCGGCTTTGCATCCCGGTCCAGAAAAGGCATCATCTGAATCGCGACGAATGAACGGCTCCCGGAATGAACACGACCAGCCAGATCCTGCGACCCATGCCTGTGGCGATCACGGCGCTCGTTCTGCTGACGGCGCTCGGCTGGGGGGTGATGTTCGCCGAGGCTGTTACCATGGCCTCGGGTGCCGCCGCCTTCATGGAGGCGCTGTGCGCCCCCGCCGATATTCTCGGTTCCCGCTCGACGGCGGAAATGCTCTCGCGGCTGGGTATGGCGATCGGCATGTGGATTGCGATGAGCGTGGCAATGATGCTGCCGACCGCGAGCCTGTTGATCGTCGGTTTCGCCGATCGCGTCGAGAACGAGGTGAGCGACCGGGCCCGTGCCGCATCGCCGCTGGCCGTGGCGGCGGGTTATCTCGGGATCTGGGTGATCGTGGCCGTCATGGCGGCAACGGCGCAGGCCTTCATTTCGGCGGTGCTGTCGGGCATCGCCCTGCCGCCGGCAACCGCGACGATCCTCGCCGGGGCGATTATCGGCGCCGCCGGGTTCTATCAGTTTTCGCCGCTCAAGCGCGCCTGTCTCGTCACCATCCGCCATCCCTTTGCCGAGGAGCGCGAGGCGGCGCTGACGCACAATATGGCAGCGTTTCGGCTCGGCCTGCATCAGGGTGTGCTCTGCGTCGGCTGTTGCTGGGCGATGATGGGGCTGCTCGTGGTGCTCGGCGCCATGAACATCCTCTGGATGGCAATATTCGCAATCATCATGGCGGCAGAGAAGATGGTCGATTCGCAGCGCCTGCCCAACGCGATCGGCGTCGCGATGATCATCGCCGGTGCCGCATTGTCCGTCTCGGCGGTGGGGCTCGCTCCCTTGCGCGATGCAATCGGACTGTGAGCAAATGCCTCTGACGACGCGATGGACGTTGCGGTAGGGCTGTCCGGCATCCTATGATCCGACGCGAACGAGGGAGGAGACGGCCCATGTCAAAGACCATGGCGATCCGCATCTATGAAAATGGCGGCCCCGAGGTCATGCGTTACGAGGAAGTCGCCGTCGGCGATCCCGGCCCCGGCGAGATCCGGGTGAAGCACACGGCTATCGGCGTCAATTACATCGACACCTATTTCCGATCCGGCCTCTACCCGGCACCGAGCATTCCCTTCACCCCCGGTAACGAGGGTGCGGGCGTGGTCACGGCGGTGGGCGAGGGTGTGACCCGCTTCAAGGAGGGCGACCGCGTCGCCTATGCCGCGACGCTCGGCTCCTATGCCGATGAACGTCTGCTCGAGGCCGACAAGGTCGTCGCCACGCCGGCCGGCGTCGATGACGAGACCGCTGCCGCGATGATGCTGAAAGGCATGACGGCGCAATACCTTCTGCGCCGGACCTACCGCGTGAAGAAAGGCGACACCATCCTCTTCCACGCTGCCGCCGGCGGTGTCGGCCTGATCGCCTGCCAATGGGCCAGGCATCTCGGCGCCACGGTGATCGGCACGGTCGGTTCGCGCGAGAAGGGCGAACTCGCCATGCAGAACGGCTGCGATCACGTGATCTATTATCGCGACGAGGATTTCGCCAAGCGGGTCGACGAGATCACCAGGGGCGAGCGCTGCCATGTCGTCTATGACGGCGTTGGCAAGGCGACCTTCCCGGCTTCGCTGGACTGCCTGCGCCCGTTCGGGATGTTTGCGAGCTTCGGCAACGCCTCCGGCGCGATCGAGGCCTTCAATCTCGGCCTGCTGGCCCAGAAGGGCTCGCTCTACGCCACCCGCCCGACGCTGTTTACGCATATCGCCAAGCGTGCCGATCTGGAGGAGGTCGCTGGCGAGTTGTTCGATGTGGTCGCAAGCGGGGCGGTGAAGATCCCCGTCCACCACCGCGCCAAACTCGCCGATGCGGTCGATGTCCACAAGGCGCTCGAGGGTCGCGAGACGACCGGGGCCACGGTGATGAGCCCCTGAGCGAGAGAGCAAACCGGTTTGTCCGCCTCATCCCCCCCAAGGTCCTCCTCCGGCGAGACACTCGTCGCGCTGAAGGGCATCACGAAGCATTACGGCAATCTCGTCGCCAATGACGCGATCGATTTCGCGATCGCGCCCGGCGAGGTGCACGCGCTTCTGGGGGAGAACGGGGCGGGCAAATCCACGCTGGTGAAGATCCTCTACGGGGTGATCGAGCCGAGTGCCGGCGAGATTTTCTGGGAAGGGAAGCGGGTCGAAATCAATTCACCCGTTGATGCAAGAAATCTTGGCATCGGCATGGTATTCCAGCATTTCTCGCTCTTCGACGAGATGACAGTGGCGGAAAATGTCGCCGTCGCGCTGACCGATCTCTCCTTCAACGCGGTGCGCAAGCGCCTCAAGCAGGTGAGCGAGGGCTACGGCCTGCCGCTCGACCCGGATCGCCGTGTCTGGACGCTCTCCGCCGGCGAGCGCCAGCGCATCGAGATCGTGCGCTGCCTGTTGCAGAATCCCAAGCTGATCGTCCTCGACGAGCCGACCTCGGTGCTCACGCCGCAGGAATCGGAAGGGCTGTTCGAGACACTGGAGCAACTTGCCGGCGAGGGCAGGGCGATTCTGTATATCTCGCACAAGCTGGAGGAAGTGCGCCGGCTGTGCCGCGACGCCACGATCCTGCGCGGCGGCAAGGTCGTCGCCAGCCTCGATCCGCGCGAGAGCAGCGCCCGCGAGATCGCCGCGCTGATGGTCGGGCAGGAAGTCGGCGATGTGGCGCGCACGGCGAAGGCTCGCGGGCATGACGAGATGCTCCAGGTGCAGAGCCTGTCGATGCCCGCCCGCTCCATCCACGAGCGCCCCTTGCGCAATGTCGATATCGCCGTTGCCGCCGGCGAAATTGTCGGCCTTGCCGGCATTGCCGGCAACGGCCAGAGCGAGCTCTTTGCCGCGATTTCCGGCGAGAGGCCGGCGGATGAACCCGGCGCCGTGGTGATCGACGGGGTCGCCGTGGGATTGAAGGGGATCGATGCCCGGCGCAAGCTCGGCGCCGCCTTCGTTCCGGAAGAGCGGCTCGGCCACGCCGCCGTGCCGGGCCACGGGCTCGGGGACAACACGGTTTTGTCGCATCATGCGATCGGCGGCATCGTGAGCAGCGGCTTCATCGCCTTCGACAAGGCGCGGCGCATGGCGGCGAAGGTGGTGGGTGATTTCGACGTGCGCACACCGGGCGCCGATGCGCTGGCGCGCAAGCTCTCCGGCGGCAATCTGCAGAAATTCGTGGTCGGACGCGAGATTGTGCGCGGCCCCAGACTCCTCGTCGTCGATCAGCCGACCTGGGGCGTTGATGCCGGGGCGGCGCGGGTGATCCGCCAGGCGCTGATCGATCTCGCGGCGCAGGGCGCGGCGGTGTTGGTGATCAGCCAGGACCTCGACGAGCTCTTCGCCATCGCCGATCGCATGGCGGTGATCCATGAGGGACATGTCAGCCGGCTGCGACCGACGGGGGAATGGACGCGTGAAGCGGTGGGTCTCGAAATGATGGGGGTCGCGCCGCAAGATGCGCATTGAACTCGTCCCGAGGGTGGAGCCGAAGGCGTGGGCGCGGGCGCTCGCGCCGGTCGCGGCGCTCATTGTCTCCTTCGCCATTGCCGGGCTGGTGGTCTGGGGCATGGGTCGCTCGCCCGTGGCCGCCTTCCAGATCTATATCCTGGATCCGCTGACGGATCCGTGGTCGCTGCGCGAGATCGCCATGAAGGCGACGCCGCTTGTCATCATCGCCATCGGTCTGTCCTACTGCTTTCGCGCCAATCTGTGGAATATCGGAGCGGAGGGGCAATTCATCGTCGGCGCCATTTTCGGCTCCTGGCTCGCACTCGCCACCCACGGCACCGATGCGGGGATGTGGGTGCTGCCCTTGATGATGATCCTCGCCATGATCGGCGGCGCGCTCTACGGCGCGATTCCCGCCTTTCTGCGCGTGCGTTTCGGCGTCAACGAGATCCTGACGTCGCTCTTCCTCGTCTATGTGGCGCAATTGCTGCTTGATTATCTGGTGCGCGGCCCCTGGCGGGATCCGATGGGCTTCAACTTCCCGCAATCCGTGGTCTTCGACACGGCCGCCACGCTTCCCGCAATCGCCGGGATGGGGCGCGTGCATATCGGCGTGATCTTCGCGCTGATCGCCGTGATCGTGACCTTGATCGTGCTCGGGCGCACGCTGTTCGGCTACCGGTTGCGGGTGAGCGGCGATGCGCCGCGCGCCGCGCGTTTCGCCGGTTTCTCGCAGGCGCGCACCATCATCACCGTGTTCTGCATTTCCGGCGGGCTGGCCGGGCTGGCCGGGATTATCGAGGTTTCCGGCGTGCTGCGCCAGGTGCAGCCGTCGATCTCGCCGGGTTACGGGTTCACGGCGATCATCGTGGCCTTTCTCGGGCGGCTCAATCCGGTCGGCATCCTCGTCGCCGGCTGCATCATGGCGCTGATCCTGATCGGCGGCGAGAACGCGCAGATCATGCTGCGGCTGCCGCTCGATCTCGCGCTCGCCTTCCAGGGGCTGGTGTTGCTCTGCGTACTCTCGGCGGATGCTCTGGTGAGCAATCGGTTGCGGATCGTGAGGGCGCGCGCATGACCACTTTCGAAGCGATCCTGTTCACCATCGTCATGGCCTCGACGCCGCTCCTGATCGCAGCGATCGGCGAGCTCGTGGCAGAGCGCGCGGGCGTGCTCAATCTCGGAGTGGAGGGCATGATGGCGATGGGGGCGGTGAGCGCCTTCGTCGGCGCCTTTCTGTTCGATTCAACCTGGATCGGCATCGCTTTCGGCATGATGGCCGGCGGGCTGATGGCGGCCCTGTTCGCGGTGGTGGTGCTCGGCTTTGCGGCGAACCAGGTCGGCGCCGGACTGGCGCTGACGATTCTCGGGCTCGGCCTGTCGGGCGTGATCGGGGCGCCCTTCGTGGGCGAGCGCCTGCCGCCGACGCCGAGCCTAGCGATTCCGCTGCTCTCGGATCTGCCGATCCTGGGAAGCGCCGTCTTTTCGCAGGATATTTTCGTCTATCTCTCGCTGCTGCTCGTCGCCGGGGTCGCATGGTTCCTGATGCGGACGCGCGGGGGCCTGCTGCTGCGTTCCATCGGCGAGAACCACGGCTCGGCGCATTCGCTCGGCCTGCCGGTGCTGAAGGTGCGCTTCATGGCGGTGGTCTTCGGCGGTATCTGCGCGGGACTCGCGGGCGCCTATCTCTCGCTGGTCTATACACGTTTCTGGGCGCCGAACATGACGGCCGGGCGCGGCTGGATCGCCGTGGCGCTCGTCGTCTTCGCCGCCTGGCGGCCGGGCTGGGCGCTCGTCGGCGCCTATATCTTCGGCGCCGCGACGGTGCTGCAACTGCATGCACAAGCGGCGCAATTCGGGCTGCCCTCGCAATTCCTCTCTGCCGTGCCATATCTCGCGACGATCATCGCTCTGGTGATCCTCTCGGCGCGGCGCGGGTCGAGCGGGGTCGGGGCACCGGGTTCGCTCGGTCAGCCTTATGTGCCGGACCGGTAGCGATGCGCAGGCGCGCGGCAGGCTGCACAACCATTGTGCTGCAGATGCTGCCGTAACGTGCTGAAGTAAAGCTGTTTTCTGTGGCATTGCGCTGGTTTCGGGGGCATGCCAATCTGTTGAAACCAATAAAGAAAGGGGTCGTCATGAAGAGACGGGATTTCGTAGCAGCCGGCGCGCTTGCGGCAATGATGGCGTTCGGCGCCGTACCGGCCCAGGCCCAGAGCGATGAGCCGGTCAAGGTCGGATTTGTCTATGTTGGATCGGTTGGGGATTTCGGCTGGTCTTATCAGCACAATCAGGGTCGAATCGCCATCGAGGAGGCCTTTGGTGACCGAGTTGAGACGACCTTTGTCGAAAGCGTGTCCGGCGGAGATGCCGAGCGCGTGATCGAGCAACTGGCCCGTACTGGCCACGATTTGATCTTCACCACCTCTTTCGGCTACATGGAGCCGACCATCCGCGTCGCCGAGCGGTTTCCGGATGTGAAATTCGAGCATGCGACGGGCTTCCGCCGTGCGGATAATGTTTCAACATACGCGCCGCGCTATCATGAGGGTCGCTACATTCTCGGCCAGATCGCGGCGGAAATGTCGGAAAGCGGCGTGATCGGCTATCTTGGTGCCTATCCGATCCCGGAAGTCACTGCCGGGATGAACGCCTATATTCTGGGTGCGCAATCGGTAAACCCGGATATCGAACTGCGTGTCGTCTACGTGAATGCATGGTTCGACCCGGCCCGCGAGACTGATGGCGCGCGTGCACTGATGGATCAGGGCGCCGACGTCATCGCCCAGCACGTCGATAGCCCGGCCGCAATGCAGACCGCCGCTGATCGCGACGTCTACGGCTTCGGGCAGGCCTCCGACATGATCGACTTCGCCCCCGATACGCTCCTGACGTCGCTTGTCTATAATTGGTCCGACTACTACGTCAGCCGTGTCCAGAATCTCATGGATGGCGATTGGCAACCAATTGATACATGGGGTGGCCTAGATTCAGGCATGTTGCGCATGGCGCCCTATACCAACATGCCGGATGGTGTGGCTGAGCGCGCTGCCGCTACGGAGGAAGCCATCCGTTCAGGCGAGTTGAACCCCTTCACCTGTCCGATCATCGCGCAGGATGGCTCCGAAGTACCGTGCGAGGGTGACGGCGTTCTCTCTGATGATCAGGTGCGCGGCATGGATTTCTTCGTGCAGGGCATCGCCGACAGCCTGCCGAACTGATCATCCGGTTCATGCGTTGCCGAGGGCGGGTCTCGATCGAGATCCGCCCTTTCTCTTGGTTGCGTGATCACGGGATCATTTGAGCCTGTGATCCCGGGACAGCGGGAGGCGGCAATGGATATGACAATCAGGCCGGACGATGCGTTCATCGTCGTTGACCTTCAGTACGATTTTCTCCCGGGCGGCGCGCTTGCGGTACCTGATGGCGATGCCGTCATCGCGCCGATCAACGCGCTGATCAAACGGTTCCGGCGCGCCGGGGCACACCTTCTCTTGACACAGGACTGGCATCCGCAGGGGCATAAATCCTTTGCCTCGATGCATGAGGGGCTAGAGCCATTCGAGCAGATCGACATGCCTTACGGCACGCAAACGCTCTGGCCGGACCATTGCGTCATGGGTACGCGCGGCGCGGAAATCGTGCGCAATATCGATGCGGTCCAGGCCGAACTCGTCATCCGCAAGGGCTACAATCGCGAAATTGACAGCTATTCCGCGTTTCGTGAAGCGGATCGCAAGACGCCGACGGGGCTTGGCGGATACTTGCGCGAACGCGGTTTCCAGCGTGTCTTCTGTGCCGGACTGGCACTCGATTTCTGTGTCTACTGGACGGCGGTGGACGCGGTCGAGGCGGGGTTCAAGACGATCGTGGTAAGTGATGCGTGCCGTGCCATCGACGCTGACGGTTCCAAGGATGCCGCCCTTGAAAAGATGCGTGACGCCGGCGTCGGCTTCTGTGACGCCGGCGATCTCATCGGCAATGACTGAGTGCGTTCACCGCCGCATCGTCGGATCGCCGGTGCCGATCGGCGCGTCCGGGCGTGAAGCCCATTCCGTCCAGGAGCCGTCATAGAGCGCCTGAGGCGGATGACCGATCTTGTGGAAGGCGAGGGTGAGGATCGCCGCCGACACGCCAGAGCCGCAGGACGTGATCACCGGGCGCTGCGGATCGATGGCGTGGCGCTCCAGCGCATCACGGATTGAAGCCTCGTCCTTGAGGCGACCGTTCTCCATGATTTCACCGAAGGGCAGGCTGACACTGCCCGGCATATGGCCGTTCGGGAGCCCTGCACGCGGCTCCGGCGCCTCGCCCCGGAAGCGCTCGGCGGAGCGCGCATCGACGACCTGCACGACCGGGTCGGCCAGTGCCGTCTCGATTGCCGCCAGATCCGCGACGGCGTCGCGATGCAGCTTTGCCGTGAAGCTCTGTTTGGACCGCGCCCTGGCTGGGCCTTCCTCAATCGCCCCGCCAGCCTCGCGCCAGGCCGGTAGCCCACCATCCAGAATGCGGACATCGCGCGCGCCGAAGATGGTGAACATCCACCAGACACGGGGCGCTGAATACAGCCCGGCGCCGTCATAGATCACGATCCGCGTATCGTCTCCAATTCCCATGGCACCGACGGCCTCGGCGAATCCGGCTCCATCGGGAAGCATATGGGGCAGGGGGTTGGCGTGATCCTTCACCGTGTCGATGTCGAAACGGACCGCGCCGGGAATATGTCCGGCGAGAAATTCCGCTTCCGGATCACGTTTCATCGTCGCCAGATAGTACGAGCCGTCGATCACGACGAGATCCGGCGCATCGAGGTTTTCACGAAGCCAGTCGACACTGACGAAGGGTTCGCGCACGTCTTTTGCAGCTGTGCTGCGCGTCATATCCGTTCCTCCTTGCGTGATCAGGCAAGCGCGATCTTCACGCGCCTGTTCTGCTTGCCCTTTTTCTGAACGTCCGTGACTTCGACGGTGCCGATTTCGCCGGTGCTGCGCACATGCGTGCCGCCGCAAGGCTGCAGGTCGATATCCGCAATCTCGATCAGGCGGACCCGGCCGGCGCCGCGCGGGGGCTTAACCGACATCGTCTTGACCAGGCCGGGATTCGCGTCGAGTTCCTCGTCGGTGATCCATGATTCGGAGATGGGCGCGTCGCGCGCGATCAAGGCGTTGAGCTTCGCGGCTATTTCGTCCTTGTCGAGACCGGCATCCTGGATGTCGAAATCGAGCCGCCCGGTGCCGTCGCCGATGGCTCCCCCGGTCACAGGGTAGGGCAGCACGACACTGAGCAAATGCAACGCTGTGTGAATGCGCATTCGCGGCAAGCGTGTCTCCCAATCCAGCCGCAGCGTGACCATATCGCCCTCGGCGAGTTTCGCGGCGCCTTCTTCGGGAACGTGGATGATCTGCTGGCGGTCTTCCGCGTAAACCGTTGTGGTTACGGCGACTTCACGGCCATCAGCCGCGACGAGCATGCCCTTGTCACCGGGCTGGCCGCCACCTTGTGGATAGAATATCGTGGCATCGAGGATATAGCCGCGCTCATGCACTCCCGTCACAATGGCCTGTGCTTCTGTGCGGTAGGCGTCGTCGCGATAGAGCGGTTGCGTCACGCTGCAGTCTCCCTTCATGGCAGAGTTGGGCGACGGTAAAGAGCCGCCGGGCGTGAAGCAAGGTGCGGAGCCTCAACGCGATATGGGCGATTGGCATAACCGGTCGGGAGAGAGAAAATTAATGTTCAAAAATTAATTGGTTTTCGCTATTAATTCACCCGCATAGCTTGATCCAGTGCGCGCTGCGGTGCGTATTGCGATGACAGGAAACTCCAAATACGCGCGGCACGCCGCGCTTGGTGAGCTAAGTGAAGAGACACGAAACCACGATGAATGGCGAGAACCATCTGGACACCCTGCTGGCGCATTATGCCCGGGGCGCGTTGAGCGCACCCCTGCATGCGCTCGTGGCGAGCCATCTGGTGATCAGGCCCGAAAGCCGCCCCTTCGTCGGCGCCTTGGAAAGCGTAGTGGCCTCGGCTATCGCCGAGGAAGAGCCCGCGCAGATCCGGAACCGCGAGGAAAGGCTCAAGGCGATTTTCGCGATCGACCCTGAGGCTCCTGCGCGGACGTCTCCCGCAATTGAGGGCGACGTGCCGCAACCGCTCGCGCGCTATCTCGGATGCACACTCGCCGAGGTTCCGTGGCGCACCCTGCTGCCCGGCGTGAAGGAATACCGCGTCGAGGACAACGAGCACGGTGAGGCGACACTCTACTGGATCAAGGCCGGGCGGAAGATGCCTTCACACACTCATGAGGGCTCAGAATATACGCTGGTGCTCAAAGGTGCGTTCAGCGATCTCAACGGCCACTATGGCCGCGGCGATGTTGCAATCGCGGATATGGATGTTGATCATCGACCGGTTGCAGATCTCGGGGAAGATTGCTTCTGCTTCGCGGTGACAGATGCGCCGTTGAAACTGACCGGTCCGATCGGGCGAATCGTCCAGCGCTTCTTCGTCAAGAATTGACCGACCGTCTCCGCGCGTTCGAACCGACAATCAGTCGGGGCGCGCGAAGACCATCTGCCTGACATCAATATTGCCGGTCGTGAAGCCGACCTCACAATAAGTCAGATAATAGTGCCACAGACGCCGAAAACGCTCGTCGAATCCGAGCGGAGCAACCCGGGGCCAGGCATTCTCGAAGTGCTGGCGCCAAGCGGCGAGGGTGTGTGCATAATCGGGCGCAAATCCCTGATCCGAGATGATCGGCAATCGGGCTACCCGAGCGAGATTGTCCATGATCTGTGGTGTGAGCAGCATGCCTCCGGGAAACACATACGCCCGGATGAAATCCATCTCACGTCGATAGACCTTGAACGCCTCGTCCCGGATCGTGATCAATTGAAGGCCGGCGCGCGCCCCGGCGACCAGACATTCGCGCATCTTGCGAAAGAAGGTCTCCCAATAGGCCTCGCCGACAGCCTCGAATATCTCGATCGAGATGATCCGGTCATAGCGTGCCTGTTCGGCGCGGTAGTCGCGCATCGCTATCGAGACTGGATCAGATGGCCCGGCATCGGCGGTGCGCTACCTCCGCATCTCCCTGCGCTGGCTCCATCCGTATCGCGCCGGGTCTTGTACCTTTCAGCCCATTCAGCCTGAGGCGGAGCACTTTCAGATGGATGGCAAGGATCCCCGAGCATCCCCAGGGGCAAGCGAAAAAACAGCTTCCGCCGATTTGCATGATCGCCTACCTTCCGGCGGATTCACCTTTGCCGGACTCAACCCGGCCTTGGTCAGTCGCGCCCGCGCTTGATCGTCTCGAAAGCCGCGAGCGCCCGCTTGCGGGCCTCCTCATGGATCACGATCGGCTCCGGATAGGTCTCGCCCAGGGCGATACCCGCCGCGTCGAGCATATCGGACTTCGCCTCCCAGGGACGGTGAATTACGCGATCGGACAGGCCCGCGATTTCCGGCACCCAGTGGCGCACATAGGCGCCCTTCGGGTCGAACTTTTCGCCCTGAGTCATCGGATTGAAGATCCGGTAATAGGGTTGCGCATCCGCGCCGGACCCGGCAACCCATTGCCATCCCGCAGGATTATTGGCCGGATCGGCATCGACGAGCGTATCCCAGAACCATTGCTCGCCCGCGCGCCAGTCGATCAGAAGGTGCTTGATCAGGAAGGACGCGACGATCATGCGCACACGATTATGCATGAAGCCTGTGTGCCAGAGCTGACGCATGCCGGCATCGACAACCGGATAGCCGGTGCGGCCCCGCTGCCAGGCGCGAAGCGCGGCATCATCCTCGCGCCAGGGAAAGGCGTCGAACTGGCGGTTCATGTTCTGCGCCGCAATCGGGCCATGCGCAAAGAGCAACTGGTAGCTGAAATCGCGCCAGCCGATCTCGGCGCGAAACGAGTCGTAGTCGCGCGGATCGAGGCCGCCAGCAAGGGCCTCACGCGCGGCATGGATCGCCTGGCGGGGTGAGATCTCGCCGAAGCGCAGATGCGGGGAGAGGCGCGACGTGCCTTCGATATCGGGGCGGTCGCGATCGCTCGCGTAACCGGACAAGCCGTCGCGGATAAAGGCGCGCAGGCGCTCCTGTGCGGCGTCCTCACCGCGCTCCCAGCTCTCGCGGAGGCCACCGGCCCAATCGGGCCGCTGCGGTTCGAGGGCGAGCTCGTCCAGCGAGACGGCGAGGGGATGGAGCGCGCGCGGAAAGGCGGCGCGCGGGATTTCGCGGGGTGCGGGGAGGGGCCCGGGCGGCGGATCCTGCGCGACGCAGGCGCGGTTGAACGGGGTGAAGACCTTGTAGAAATCACCGGACTGGTTGCGGATCTGCCCCGGCTCGTAGAGCAGCCGCGAGGCAAAACTCTGCGTCTCCAACCCCTGATCCCTGAAGCGCTGCTTCAGCCCCGCATCAACCTCGCGCTCCGGCCCGTAGCGGCGATTCCAGTAGAGCGCCGCCGCATCGGATTCCGCGACGATCTTCGGGACGATCTCCTCGGCGGCACCAGAAAAAAGATGCAGCCTGCCACCCCGCTTCTCCAGATTTTCGGACAGAGCCGCAAGCGATCCATGCAGCCACCAGCGCGATGCGCCACCGGGTGCCCGCACGCCATCCGATTGCATGTCATGAATGTAGAAACACAAAACAGGCCGCCCGCTCTCCACGGCAGCCCGCAAAGCCGGATTATCCGCAACCCGCAGATCCTCCCGAAACCAGACCAGAGCGGGCTGAGCCATCGATACACCTCCATTGCCACCGCGATGACGGATGTAACGCGAGCAGCGGGAAGAGCAAGATGGGGCGGGCAGCCATTCAGTCCATGACACCAGACAACGAGTTTGCCCGGCGCTCACAAGATTGCTGCGAAGCTGAAGGATACCCTCTCGACGCCGAACAAGCTCAGCCTCGACAAGAAAGAGCTGGAGGAAGCCCTCACGCTCGCGCAGCGCCTGCCCGGTGTGCTGCGATCGATCCCCGGGCTTTCCCAGGCCGCGCGGGATTCCGTGGATAGGCTCCGCCGATCGCGAGATGCGCCGGGCGTATTCGGATTATGGGGTGGTGCCGTGAGAGCGTTCCAAATGAGCCCAGTTCTCCTCGTAAATCTTTGGTGCACGTGCCCGAACCACCTCTAGTGCTTCAGCATGAATTCGCCTTAACTGGGAGAGTATTTGAGGTAACTCTAAATATTTAGTCCGATGCACGATCATTTCATTTTCGGTCAACGTATAATTTTTTTCAATATCCTCTAACATATGCAAAAATTCCAGCAATTCATTCAAGCTTTTTAAAATATTTCCACTTGAATAGTCGCATTCTAACTGTTCCTTCCTTCTTAAGAATCGGATTATGTTTGAGTTAATTGATAGAAAAATCTTATCGACGCTTGCTATATTTTCAAAATAAACCTCGCTTGTAATATTAGAGCCAAACCCGATAATATTTTTTCCATCAATACCAATAGGTATTAAAATAAATTTTTCGACTTTTGTCCAATGAATTGCGGCATAATATAAGCACATTGCAAAATATTCAAAGTCACTTTTCTTTTTTGAAACCTCAAGGCTTTCATTCATCAGCCTCGCTTGATTGTCGTTGGCTTCTGCTGTTCGGCGCAACTCCTCGCGGGTCTCACGAAGCTCTTTCCGTTGTAGCTCCAACTCTTTCCGCTGCAGCATGGTCGCGACGAATAGCCAAAGGAACGCGAGGGGTGCGAATATGCCGGCAAGCACATTGCCGATCTCGCTGAGGGTGAGCCGCGCGGGCGCTTCAGCGCCTGGAGGAATCGGGGCGCCAGGTGGCCACCATTCGGGAAACCGAATAGCCAGCACCGCAATCAGGACAATGGCGAGAAATAATGTGCCGAGCCATCCGGCCGCGAGGATCCTGCCCCCGGCGCTCCCGTTGTCTTCCGGCTCGTCTTGTCCCCGCTCGCACATCGCCGCCCCTCCCATCGCTTCCCCATTCAATGATGCAACGCGCCCGGCGCCCGATGCAAAGCGCACCGTGCGATTCTCATTGCATGGTTGTGGAAAAGCCCCGATCAGCGACCGCTGAGCCGATCGATCTCATTCAAGAGCTGATCGGCGCGAACCGCGGACGTCAATCGCTGAATGGCTCGGAGCCCGATGGTCTTTTGCCCCTTCGGCAATCGATCCGCCCTGACCACATAGAATTGCCACTGAGTGTCTGACTCATAATTTCAGTCCGTTTAGCAATATCTTGCGAGCCGTCGCGTAACGATGCGGATGTGGGCGACGGTCAGCCATGCAGTGGCGCTCTCGATGGTTTTCTCCCAGTCCTTTGCGAGGCGGCGGCATCGACCGAGCCAGGCAAATGTCCGCTCGACGACCCATCTGCGGGGCAAGACCTCGAAGCCTTTGGCGGTACTGGATCGTTTGACGATATCGATGTTCCATTTACCCATGCCGGCAAGCGCCTTGCGCAGTTTGGGGCCGGCATAACCCCCATCGGCGAAGACATGACGCAGCCATGGATAGGAGCGCCGGATCTGCTTCATCACCTGGGGCGCTGCGTCGCGATCCTGGATGCCGGCGGAATGAACCACTGTGGCGACCATCAGCCCGAGTGTATCGGTCATGATATGCCGCTTGCGACCGTTGATCTTCTTGCCGGCATCATAGCCGCGCACGCCCCCGCTCTCCGTGGTCTTCACGCTTTGGCTGTCGATCACACCGGCAGACGGGCTCGGATCACGGCCTTCCAGCTCGCGAGCTGCCGCGACCAAATGATGGTTGATCCTGTTCAGCAGGCCAGTGTCCCGCCATTCATAGAAATAGCGC